>ERZ780149.4195-NODE-4195-length-11361-cov-7.359721_pt1 | contig 11361 bp, 8 predicted proteins | sample MGYA00511367_ERZ780149 | MGnify/ENA primary metagenome ERZ780149 (study PRJEB29588, sample SAMEA2153852) | human gut metagenome | biome: human gut; feature: human-associated habitat; material: faeces | place: Denmark | collected 2008/2010 ...
TGCTCTCCGTTGCGCGCGCCGCCGCGTCCGATCCCGCTATCCTGCTTCTGGATGAAATAACCGCCAATCTGGACGCGGAAACCGAAGCGCGCGTGTTGGGGGCGCTGCGCCGCGCCTCCGACGGACGCACCGTGCTTTCCATCTCCCACCGGATTTATGAAGATCTCGGCGGCAGAACTGTAGAAATGAAAGCCTGTGCCGACCCCGGAAATGCAGATCGGGTGTCGCCCCGTTCGGGCGAAAAAGCAACCGGAATGGCTTTGCGCTGATTTAAACTCTGTTTCATTTTGCAACGGTGCGATATGCTATACTGGATCTCCGGTATAAAGGAGGCATAAACCATGCGGATCTGTCAAAAACTCAGTGCGCGGCCGGACCGTCTCAGTATACAAAAGCGCCTGACCTATTCCAATATTCTGATGTTCCTCATCCCCGTTGCCGTGACGCTGATATCCGCGCTCGGGGCGCTTGGCGCTGCTTTTTTCGCCTTTGAACGATTCTGCCTGCCGCGCATAGGGCTGACTCTCAGGGGTCTCATGAAATGGGCGAACAGTACGAAAAAGATCTGAAATCCTTTCTGATTCTGATCGCCGCCCTGCTGTTGCTTTCGGCTTTTGCAATCCTGGTCCCGACCACAACTCCGGGCGCAGGTTACCGCATTCCGGGCACTGGAAGAAGTGCGGGAAAAACAGGAAAAAAGCGGCGCGACCGCCGTCGAGGATCCGGCACAGTCGGAAAACGGCAGCGGATTCAAAGGCCGCGAACACGAACGCAAACTCATGTTGCGCCAACTGCCTCCCATCGGAACGGGCACAAAGGCCGCGTTTGCAATACTGGCTCTTCCGGCTCGCCGCGTTTTACGGGATTACACTTGCCGAATGGTTTTATAAAACGGCCGTGCGCCATGAATTGAATCGCGCACTTTGGCCGATACTGGGATTGGTTCTCAACCTTTTTGCCCTTCCGCTTTTGTTTGTCGCGCTCCGTGATCCGAAACGCGCGCAAAAGCAGGTCTGAAAATGAAAAGAACGGATTATTTCAGGCTTGCCAAATGGTTGCTTCAAAGGGAATCAAACCGGCTTTTGCGGGGATTTGGAGCGGGACTTTGCATGGATTCCGTTCTGCCGGACGGCAATCCTTTGACTTACCTGCGCGGCATACGCGGCAGGCAGGGGTTGCACGGACACAACGCGGAGATCACCGGCAAACGGATCTGCCGACTGGTCATAAGCCTGACAAAAGCCAAAAAAGCCGGGGTCCTGTGCGGCTTTCGGCTCGGGACGGCGCTGCACTATCTTGCCGACGCATTTACCTATCCGCACCATGCCTGTTTTACAGGTTCACTTTCGGATCATATCGCCTATGAAGCCTCTTTGCACCGCGCCTTTATCTCCTATCTGGCAGACGGTTGCCACCCGTGGCCATGGGCGCATATTCCGGATTTCGGCACCTATTTTGCCGATATGCTCCGGTTGTATGCCCGTGCCCGAAAAAGCGAACAGACCGATTGCCGTTTTATCACCCTGATGTGCAGTATGGTGTTTGAAAACGTTCTTCATCCGGTCCGAAAAGAAAAGGAGGGCCCCCTTGAAAATCCTGATTACAACAGATTTATTCCTGCCGGCCGTCAACGGGGTCGTGACCTCGGTGCTTTAGCTGGTTCACGGATTGGAGGAGCGCGGCCATGAGGTCAAGATTCTGACGCTGTCCGAAACCGTTCACAGCTATACAAAGGGAACTGTCATCCGCATCGGTTCTTTTGGCGCGGGACGGCTCTATCCGGGCATCCGGATCCGCGGTTTCTGCCCCCGGAAAATCCTGCGTGAACTGATCTGCTGGCACCCGGATATCGTCCACAGTCAGTGCGAGTTCAACACCTTCCGGATTGCGCGTCTGGTCGCACGGCGATGCAAAATCCCTCTCATTCATACCTATCACACGGTTTACGAGGACTATACGCATTATTTTTCCCCCAGCATGCGCGTCGGGCGGGCCATGGCACAGCGCTTTACCCGGCGCATTACAAAACGGGTGGACGCCGTAATCGTCCCCACCGAAAAAGTGCGCCGGCTGTTGGAGTCTTACCGGGTCAAGGCACCGGTATCCGTCATCCCGACCGGCCTTGAGCAAAAAAAAGACCGTTGCGGGAACGCGGCGGACGCGCTGGCATTGCGCCGCAGACTCGGCATTCCGGATGACAAACGGATTCTGCTCTTTCTGGGAAGACTGGCAGAAGAAAAAAATATCCCCGCGCTGTTTCATCTGCTCCGTTATCCAGGGCTGTACGATGCGGTGCTGGTGCTGGTGGGGGACGGCCCCTACCGCCCGGAACTGGAACGGCAGTCAAAGGCGCAAAAGCTTTCGGACCGTGTGTTCTTCGCCGGCATGGTACCTCATGCACAATCAGAAAGTTACTATCGCCTTGGCGATGTATTTGTCAATGCGTCCGGCAGTGAAACGCAGGGGCTGACCTATATCGAGGCCATGGCTGCCGGCCTTCCCGTGGTCTGTCGCGCCGATCCCTGTGTGGAAGGCCTGATCGACAGCGGCAAGAACGGCTTTGCCTGTAAAAATGAGGCCGAAATGGCTCTTGCGGCGGAAACGCTGCTCTCGGATGCGGCACTGCGAAAGTCCGTCACCGATGCGGCGAAAGCGCTGGTCTCATCGGTCTACACTTCCGGGGCGTTTGCCGCGGCGGTGGAAGGCCTTTATCTTCAGATAACGGCAGGCGCTCCGATCCGGCTGAAAGCATAAGGACCTTTTCACACTTTGCTCTTTTCCGCCGGTATCGGGGCGTGGTCGCGCCGTCATAAAATTGCCAATATCCTGGAAGCCACAACCCGTTGCCTTTGTGTCAATTCCGTCTGCAATCCTGATGACATTTCGCGCCTGTATCTGTTTGTTCTTTTTCCAACGGATACACTTACTCTGTCACATCACCAGTGAAAGCGCGGCATAATCGCCGATGTTCTCACCCAGTTCTGCAGGCAGAATCTGCAAACAATCAAGCGATTGCGGCAGCGCCTCTTTCCGGAGCGCCCGCTCCATTCCCCGGCGCAACAATTCCCCGGAGCGCATGAAAATGCCGCCCAGCACAATGCGTTCCGGGTTGAAAAGATCAATCAAGACGGCAAGCGTCTCTCCCAGCATTTCTCCGCACTCGGTGTAAATATCACAGCAAAAAGCGTCCCCCGCCTTGGCCATGCCCGCAATCATTCCGGCCGTAAAAGCGAGGGGATCTCCGTCCGCGGCACGCAACAACGGCTCGGCCGCGGGATTCCCCACGGAACGGATCGCGGCCAACCGCGCAATGCCGCCGCCACTGCAAAAGCCTTCGGCCGAGCCCTCTTTTCCATAGCCGACCGGCCCTTTGGGGCGAAGCCGCACATGCCCGATCTCGCCCGCATTGCCGTTTGCACCCCGGTAAAGCTTTCCGTCCAGGATCAACCCGGCGCCAAGACCCGTACCGAAAGTCAGGAAAATCATATTGCGGCATCCGGCACCTGCGCCGAATTTCCATTCGGCCAGCGCACAGGCGTCCGCGTCGTTGCCAAGAACAGCCGGCGCACCGTAGCGCTCCCTGAAAAAAGTGCAGACCGGCACGGCGTCCCAACCCGGCAGATTGGGGGGTGAGAGCACCCATCCCCTTGCGGCGTCCAGCGGCCCGCCGCAGGCAATGCCGATCCCGGCCGGGGCGGGGATCCCGCCGTCGGAAAGCAGTTCGTCGGCAAGATTGCCCAGCTTTCGGAGCATTTCATCCGGTGTCCCCCCGGTCTTTATTTTCTTTTTACCGAGAATCTCCGGCTTTTTTCCCTCTCCCGTCCGAACGGCCAGTGACGCGGCGCATTTTGTTCCGCCGATGTCTATGCCGAGATAAGCCTTAGCCATGGCCGTTCTCTCTTTGCCGCCGAAAGGTTCCCCCCGGCACAGGATGGACGGCAGAGCAGATTTTCAGGTTGTCTGTTCATTTTTTCTCCTTCAAAAGCCTTCCGGATCGGCATTGTATCCGGCTTTCTTCATAAATTCACAATAATCATCAAACGAAAGATCTTCTCCGATACGGGAAACGAAATGATTCGCGCCTGCGGCATCCCCTTCCCAACTGATCAGAAGGAACCGGGCGGCCTCCTGCGGCAGTCTGCCCGCGACGCTCTTGCCGTCCGCGTCCACCGCCACACGGCCGGAGAGCAGAATTTTTCCGCTCATTGCGTCGGTCACGGTAAAGGAGAGCCCCACCGCTCCGGTCGTGTCATTGACGGCCACAAGCGGAAGATCTCCCTTGTCGTCCGGCTCATCAAAAAGAAGGCAGACCGGCGCCTGTGCGCGTCTGATATAAAAATAGGCCAATTTCCTGCGACCGTAATAATCCACCACAGCATCCGAGATCTCCGGGAAACCGTCAATGAGATTCCACCAGATGATGCCGCTCCGGTAACCCTTTCCGGCGCGGAAATGCTCCACGAAAAATTTCATGGCCTCGGCCTGTGAGATCTGACTTTGAAGCGCATAATCCTCCAGCGAAAGATTTGCGGCATCCCGGCCGAAGAGCCGCTCGACCTGCCTGGTCATAAGCGGAATACGGTAAGCATAAGGAGCCCCGGCGCTGACCTCCGGGCAGGTGGCGTGCAGGAGCCAGTCGGCATCCGTGCACACATTCCGGTCTCCCCGGCCGCCCAGATGCTCCGGACGGATAAACTGCCGCAGACTCGCGGGGGAGGGGCAACCGTGATACCCCGTCTCGGACGCGAAATGGCAAAAAGATTTTCCGATGTAAAAATCCCCCTTGAACCAGTCGCGCGGCCCCCACAGATGATCCTCCGAAAGAGGTCCGCCGCCCCGGACGGCTTCTTCGTCATGATAAGGAGAGGAAGGCAGATAGGGTCGCGTACCGTCATGGTCGGCCACCACGGCCGGCAGCACGCGCCGGGTGAGGCGGTTTTCATTGGGATCGCGCATCGTTGCGGCGCGCGTACCCGTCCACCGGTTTTTCCGGCCCCACGCCAGGCAAAAATCATCGCACTCGTTGTCCCCCGACCACAGCGCGATGGCGGGATGATGGCGCAGGCGTTTGACGACCGAAACCGCCTCCTCCCGCAAAAGCGAAGCAAAAGCGTCGTCCTGGGGATAAACGGCGCAGGCCATCATAAAATCATGCCAGATAAGAATCCCGTGCTCGTCGCACCAGTCGTAAAAGGAATCGGTGCGGTAAACGCCGCCGCCCCAGATGCGCACCATGTTACAGCCGATGTCGTCAATCAGCGCCGTCTCGCGCGCATAAAGCGTGTCGCCCACAGCCGGGAAAATATCGGTAGGCACAAGATTGGTGCCCAGCACAAAGATTTTTTGCCCGTTTACAATCAGATCAAATTTTCCTTCCGGCCCGGCAAAAGAAGTGCGCTCCAGCGAAACGGTGCGAAGGCCGGTCCGGAAGGTCACGCGGTCCACCGCCGTGCCGTCCCTCAGAAGCGTAACGGTCACCGTGTAAAGATAGGGTTTTCCCCGCCCCTTCACCTGCCAGATTTTCGGGTGCTCCACCCGGCAGTTCAGTTCGTTGTTGATGCCGAACGCGGCGGCTTTCTCCTCAAAGACCGAATCCTCACATTCGCCGCGTACCCAAAGGGTGAAACGGCGCAGATCATCTTCATGCGTGTGAATCTTCACCCGCACCGAAACCGAGGCCTGACGGTCGCTCAGTTCGCGCACCGATAAAAACGCGTCCGAAAGCCGCGTGGACGGACGGCGGGAGAGCGTGACCGGCCGCCAAAGCCCCGCCGACAACGCGCGGGGCAGAATATCCCAGCCATACATATAGGGGGCTTTCCGCACATACAAAGAATCCAGATTATAGCGAAGCGCCCAGCCGGCCGCCGGGAGGTCCTTTTCCATGACATAGACCGAAACGGGAATCAGGTGCACCAGAAGTTCATGCCGCCCGGGCGGCAGGCCGCGCAGAGAAAACTCGTGCGGAATCAGCATATTCTCGGTCTTTCCGAGCAACGCACCGTCCACAAAAATCTCCGAAACGGTATCAATTCCGCCAAAGCAAAGGAAAAGATCGTCCTTTGTCTCTTCGGTCTCAAAAGAGGCCGTGTAAAAGAAATGCGTGCGCTCCAGTTCCTGACAGCGCAGAATATTGTCGCCGTAGGCAAGATCTTCGGGCAAAACGCCCGCCAAGGCAAGATCCCGTTCCACGCACCCCGGCACAACGGCCGGACAAACCGGCAGTCCTTCGTTTATGAGATCTGCCTCGGTCCGGGGCGAAAATCCTTTTTCATAAAGGGCGTGATGTCCCATACGGTAAAGGCGAAACCCCGTGACGGTCTTTTCTTCTCTCATTTCCGCGTCTCCCTTTCAGGTCGTTCTTTGCCCACATTATACCCTGTCCTTGCGCGTTTTGCAAGAGGACGCCGCGTAATTTATCACTTGTCACTTGAAATTAAGGATAAGTATTGATTTTAGCCGTTTTTGGCGTTATAATATTCATAGAATCACTCTTCAGATCTGAAAAGAGGTCTGCGCCGTGTTTGCATTTGTTGTCTGTCCGGCGCCTGCAATCCCTTTTCCGGAAACATATTGATCCGGAAAGAGCGGTTTGTTGTTTTTGATGCCGTTCCGCAATCATATGATATCTTGACCTTTTCACTTCGCTTTTGCGGAAGTCGTTTTGTCATATCCATAACATGAAATAGCGGAGGATTGTTTATGGCCTTTTTATCTTTGCGGAATGTAAAAAAGGAATATCATACCGGTTCGATTATCGTGCCGGCGCTGGAAGATGTTTCTTTCGACTCGGACGAAGGAGAATTTGTTGTCATACTCGGCGCGTCCGGCGCCGGCAAAACGACTTTGCTGAACCTTCTCGGCGGAATGGACTCCGCAACAAGCGGGGTCATCGAGCTTGACGGAAAAAATATTACGGCCCTTGGCAAGCGCGATCTGACTTTTTACCGCCGCTACGATGTGGGCTTTGTGTTTCAGTTCTACAATCTGATGCCCAATCTCACCGCCCTTGAAAATGTGGAGATCGCCATTGAAATCTGCGACAATCATCTGAACCCGCAAAGCGTGCTGGAATCGGTCGGTCTGGCGGACAGACTGGACAATTTCCCGGCGGAGCTTTCCGGCGGCGAACAGCAAAGAGTGTCCATCGCCCGCGCGGTCGCCAAAAACCCCAAGCTGATCCTTTGCGACGAACCGACCGGGGCGCTGGACTATATGACGGGAAAGAAGATTCTGAAGCTGCTTTACACCCTGTCCCGGGAGCAGAAAAAGCTGGTGATTGTTGTGACGCACAACACCGCGCTGAAGGATATGGCGGATAAGGTGATTCGCATCAAAAGCGGCAGGATTGAAAGCGTGGAAGCCAATGCGCATCCGATCCCGGTGGAGGCGATCGAGTGGTGAAAACATATTTTAAAACGATCCGGAGAATGTTCCGCCACCACCTTATCCGTTTGCTGTCCCTGATGGGGGTGATCCTGATCTCCATCGGCTTTATTTCGGGCATCGGTTCTCCGACCGATATGATACGGGACAGCATCGAAAAATTTTACCGGAAGCAGAATGTCAGCGATTTTATCGTCAAAAGCAAGACGGGAAGTTTTACCGACGACCAGATCTCTGCTGTCAGATCGCGCTACGGCAAAAGCAATGTGAACACGGGCCTGTCCCTGGATATTCAAACTGCCGAAAAGCGCTCCCTGCGGCTGTACTTTTTGGATTTTGACGAATGGGACATCAATGTCCCGGAGCTTGTTGACGGTGAAAAAGTGACCGACGATGACAAAAATTGCGTTTATGCCGAGGTTTCCGACAAAGTGATCAAGGGATACGCCGTTGGGGAAACCGTGGAGATTGACCTTGGGAAGGCTCTGAAGTTGCCGATGGAATATAAGATCTCCGTGACCGTCAAAGGGATCGTCAAAAGCCCGCTGACTTTCGGAAAAGACGGCGAACCAAGCTACAACAACCCGGAAGACACGGAAATTCCCGACAGCACGGTGAAGCTCGGAAAGCTTGATCTGCTTGAGAATATTCTGTATTGCCCCGCCTCTATCCTGCCGCAGCAGGTAAACGGAGACCTTTATATCACGGCAAAAAACAGAACGCTTTTCAGTTCTTTTTCCGACAACTACAAGGCGTATGTGGAAAAAGAAAAGTCCGAGCTGACCGCCTTGCTCGGAGACGATATTGAAATTCTCACACTGTACGATAATTACAGCTTCAAGTCCATCCTGTCCAGCGCCGATAAGGTGCTGGAGATCGGCAATATTCTGATGGTCATATTTATTGCCGTCTCGCTTCTTGTCGTTCTTTCCTCTATGACGCGGCTGATGGAAGAAGAACGCGCACAGATCGCCTGCCTGAAAACGCTGGGGTATTCCTCCTTCAGCATCGTCATGCGATACATTTTGTTTGCGTTGGTCGCGCTCATTGCCGGTGGCGGCGGCGGCTTTTTTGTTGGCTACGGCGTTTCGTGGCTGATGTGCTATGTGTTCGGCTATGGTCATGTTCTGCCGCCGATTTCGGTTGTGGTGAACCCCAGTTATTATTTTCTGTCCGTCGGTATCGTCATGCTTATTACCCTGACCGCCGTTTTCATTCTCGGTATACGCATGACCGGCGACACTCCGGCCAATCTGTTGAGACCCAAGCCGCCGAAAAAAGGAAACCGGGTCTTTTTGGAGAAGCTCCCGTTCATCTGGAACCGGTTGGCCTTCAAATACAAATCCTCCCTGCGCAATATCCTGCGCTATAAAATGCGCTTTTTCATGATGCTGGTTTCGGTTGCCGTATCTGCCGGCCTTGTTTTTGCCGGGCTGGCGCTCCTTGATATGTGCCTGTTTGATGATTTCGGTTCATCGGCAATTATCGGGATTTCGGCCGTAATCGTCGTGTTCGCCGGGCTTTTGACCGCCGTTGTCATCAATACATTGACTACCATCAATATCAGCGAGCGCAACAGAGAAATCGCAACCCTGATGGTACTCGGCTACCTGAGCAATGAAATCTGCGGATATATTTACCGCGAGATCTATATCAGCACATTGATCGGTATTCTGTTCGGTTATCCGGTCGGGGTCGGGCTGGCAACGCTGGTTTTCAAAACGATCGGGTTCGGCACGGTCAGCGGTGTCAGCTGGTTCATGTGGCTGCTTGTTCCGGTTGTTGTTTTCGGATTCACTTTGCTCATTACGCTGCTCCTGAGGCCCAAGATTCTGAAAACAAAAATGAACGAAAGTCTGAAAGCAATCGAATAAATAAAAAGGCGCTTGAAAAAGCGCCTTTTTATCATCGGAATTTTGAGCGGCCGTCCGGATCGTCCGTTTTGCCGCCGGGATTCCCCGCCGTATCCGCCGATGCCGTGCCGCCTTTATTCATTGCCGCCGGAAAAAACCCGGCAATGTCAAAGCGTGCCGGCCGGCCGTAAAAATAATCCGAACCCAATCCCCAAAGGATCAGATTCGGATTTCTTATTTGGTGCGGGCAAGAGGACTTGAACCTCCATGAAATTGCTTTCACTAGAACCTGAATCTAGCGCGTCTGCCAATTCCGCCATGCCCGCATATATCGCGCAGGGGTGAACCCTGCGCTGGTCTGAGTGACAAGACTTGAACTTGCGGCCTCTACCACCCCAAGGTAGCGCGCTACCAACTGTGCCACACCCAGATAACTGCGACTGACCTAATTATATTACCACAAAGCCCCTTGCCTGTCAATAGCTTTTTTGGATTTTTCTAATTTTTTTCGCAAATTTCAACTCGGAAAGCGCGCCTGAAACGGCGCGCTTTCTTCCATGTTCCTCCGGGAACCCCCGCCGGCCTCAGGCCTGCGCGTTTTTCTTGAGTTCCAGGTCCAGCCACACCGTGCCCAGTGAAAAGGCGTCGTGCAGGCTGTTTTTGTCGCCCTGTTTGATAATTTTGTTGGGATTCTTTGCATCCACAATCTGAATGAGCACCTTATCCGGCACCCGCCGGTCGCCTTCGCCCGTGTAGGACATAATTTCCAGCACCAGCACGCAAGGATCATGATTGAGGTCGCCGTAGACAATGGTGTCGTCTTCGCGCACCAGCGGTTTGCCCTGATACTCGAAATATTCACCCTCTGCTTTTTTTCTGGTTTCAGCCATATGCTCTTACCTCCTTGCCGCATAACAGATACAGTATAGCACGATTTTCTCTGAAAGTCAATCCTTTTCTTGTTTTTTGATTGAAACGGAACCGTCCGAGCCTATATGCGACTGCATTTCAAAGGCAAAGAGGTTGGCGGAGCGACATTTACGCGAATCGGAGAGAATGAGTATACAAACGCTCAATACTCAAAACGACAGTAAACCGGCAGAACGGCACATATGAAACAAAAATGCGTGCCCCACCGAACTTGACAATATGCTCCGCGCCAGCGAATATATCGGGCATGAGGACGCAAAATATCCGCCCGAATACAACGGAAAAGGCTATGACCGCTATTCCGTTCGGTTTGAAATCGGTGGAGAAAACTTCTCTGGTGAGTTGCTTGTAGCAATCGGTGATAACGGAAAACGAATCTTTTACGATGTCGTAAAGATAAAAAGAACCGATAGCCCGGTGTCGGAAGCGTCCGTCAGAAAAGCTGACGGAATATCCACTCGAGGCGCTATCGGTTCAGAAGCGGGCGAGCCGCATACGGCGCAAAACCGTAACGCTGACGCATCCACTACTGATATTATATCCGAAAAAGCCTCGGATGTCAACCCACCTGTAAAAAATACCGGTGCAGTTTTGGGCAAAACATACACGCTTCTGCTTTCAAAAAGTTCTCTGCACCGCCGCCACTCCAGGCAGAATCCGGGGGCACCGCGTATTCCGGGCTTAGCCTGTTTTTCAGGATTCCGTCTCCGTTGGGTCGGTCGGTTTTTACGGCCCGTCCCGGCTTTTTCAAAACCGGAACTCAGCGTTTGATCGCCGCTAAATAGGGTTTTGCGGTCTGCAGATCGCGCGGTGGGATCGGATGCGGGAAGCAAAGGGCAAAAAGCCCGTCCGCAATCCTTGCAAGCTCCCTTTGCCGGACGGCCGCTTTCCCCAGTGCCGCCGCGTCACGCGGCTTTGTCACAACCGGAATATCCCGCATATGCGTGCTTTCCCGCAGGAAAACCATGCCGCGCGGCCCGGCCGCAAGCAACCGGACATAAGCGGGACGGGCCCGGAGATCCTCCGGCACCACGCCGGAAAGCAGATAAAGCAGCCCCCGGCGCACACGGGCGTTGGTATAGCGCTTGGTGGCCGCATTCCGGCAAAGCGATTCATAGTCGGTGGCCTCTGCCGCCGCCCGGCACAGGATGGACGGCAGAGCAGATTTTCAGGTTGTCTGTTCATTTTTTCT
>ERZ780149.4198-NODE-4198-length-11355-cov-2.964159_pt1 | contig 11355 bp, 4 predicted proteins | sample MGYA00511367_ERZ780149 | MGnify/ENA primary metagenome ERZ780149 (study PRJEB29588, sample SAMEA2153852) | human gut metagenome | biome: human gut; feature: human-associated habitat; material: faeces | place: Denmark | collected 2008/2010 ...
GGGAGCCGCAACCGCTCATAAGGAGGAAAACTGATATGGCATTCTTCAAGACGAAACAGGAAAAAGAGATCATGGCGCAGATGGAGCGCGACGAGCAGCTGGAAGTGTTCAACGACCAGATCAAAACGCTGAAAGCCAAGCGGGAGGAGTATGCGACCATCGCCGCCGAAGCCGAAATCAACGGGGATACCGGCACTTACGAGGTCGCCTGCAATGCGCTGGTGGAGCTGAATGATGTGATCAGCAGTCTGATGCAGACCAAAGCCAACTTTGACATTATCAATGTGTCGAACTCTATTGCCGTCAGCATGGCAACCGCGATGAACGCTCTCGACGCTATGGCGGGTAACAAAGCGCATCTGCCGGACATCCGCAAGATTCAGAAAGCCAATGCCAAGGTGGCGAAGTATATGCGGAGCATCAAGATTTCGCAGAAAGCTATGGCAGGTGCCATGCGTACCTCCAACCCTGCCAATAAGGCGAGAAGCTCTGCCGAAATGGACGCAGTGCGCCCGATGATCGACGCCGCAAGAGCCAAACTTACCGGCACGGCAATGCCCACCGCCGGGGATATTGATATATCGGCGGAGATCAATGCGGAAAGAAACAGAATGGTATGAGGAAAAGGTGTTCCGTTATTTATAAAAAACAATTGATGCCACTATAAAATAGACATTCGGAGTAAGTAGAAATGATTGCGCTTATTATCTTGGGAGTTATATTGATATTATTCATAATGGGAATAGCGGATGCATTTACCTGTAGCACGATAGGGGGTATTTTTTCCATTATTTCTTGCGTTGCGGGATTTACTTTATACGGGGTATCATCTGAAAGCACTCAAACGAATGGAACAAAAATTACTATAGTGGTTTCTTCTATATGTGGTATGATTTGTCCATGGATAGCTGCTATTTCTTCTTTTGTACATCTTGATGAGCATGAAAATGATGTAACAGGATATGGTTTTATGATCCTGATTTTTGCGCTATTAGGAGTGCTTATATATTCTTTTACTAAAATAGGTGAATTGAGCAGCATAATTTCCGAGTTTGGAGAGAAGACGGAAAAGAAAATCACAGAGCGAGTTGCAACAAAAAGCAAGGAAAGATTGCGAAAAATCGCTTTTTTGCGGCGCAATGATTCTACATATAAAGAGGCAACAAATGAGTCAATGGAAATCGGAGCATATCAGTACGCCGGTAGAAGCAATTTGCATACGATTACGATTTCAAGTTCTTGTAAAAGTATAGGCGAGTGGGCATTCCAGAATTGTTCTTCGTTGCAACGGATAGAGTTTTCCGGAAGTATAAATGATTGGAAAAGGATGAAGAAACACCCGACATGGGATTATGACACACCGGATTATTTGGTGGTTTGCAAAGATGGTACGATAAAAAAATCCGAACAGTAAAAGGCGACAGAATATGGGAAACATGAACATATGTAATACTTGTGGTGCGAGTTTAATCAATCGTGATGGAAGATGGGTTTGTCCGGCGTGCGGTACTTATGCGCCGGAAGAGATTACGAACGAAGAATTAACACTTCTGTACAACGCAAACATGCTTCTCCGCACACTTGATTTTGACGGAGCCGAGAACGCATTTACTGACCTTATAGAACGGTATCCTAAAAATTCTGCAGGCTATTGGGGGAGACTCCGTGCTCGATTTGGTATCAAATATGAGCGTGATTATAATGAAAGAAATCTTCCTACATGCTACGCGGAAGTCAATAGTGTGCTGAACGACCGCGATTACTTGAAAGCGATCCAATGCGCCGACAGTACAACAAAAGAAGTCTATCGGAAACAGGCGGCAGAAATAGAAAAAATACGGGAGATTTGGCTTGAAAGAGCGAGCAAAGAGAAACCGTATGATATTTTCATTTGCTTTAAGGATTCTGATGTTGAAAACGGCGAGGAACATACTGTTGACAGTGTTCGCGTTAAGGAATTGTATTTTCATCTTCGTGGGTTGGGATACCGTGTGTTTTTCAGTCCGGTTAGTCTGAACGGAATATCCGGCGAAGAATATGAGCCATACATATATAATGCGTTGAATACTGCTACCGTTATGTTGGTATATGGAAGCCGTGCAGAGTATTTTTCATCCACTTGGATGAAAAACGAATGGACACGCTTTCTGAAACGCATCCGGGAAAAGCAGAAATCAGAGGGATCCTTGCTTGTTATTTGCGACGGGGTGAACCCTTCAGAACTGCCGCAGGGACTGCGTTCTCTGCAAGCAATGGACGCCAAAGCTCTTTCCTTTGCACAGACGCTTGAGCAGAGAGTTGCTGAGATCATCAGCAGAAATCAAAAGCCCAAGTCGGTGTTGGAACGCATTCAGATAAAAACGGAGGTTGGAAAAAAGAAAACTGTTGTCGGGAATACCATCTCGACAGTAAAAGCCGGTGGAGCGCTGGGAAAAAAAGAAAATGCCAAGATAGTACAGACGATAAAAACTCGTGAGCTCGGTGAGTTTGCTATTCCGTCGCTTCCGCTTGAAGAACAAAGAAAAATCGATATTGTGGAAACCTTTATGAAGCAGGGACTTTATGAAGACGCATCCATGTATGTCGATGAGATATTATCTGATAACGAAGGAAACGGCAAGGCATATTTGCTGAAGTTTCTGATTGAGGCAAAAGTAAATTCTGTTGAGAAGATCAAAGACACATATAGTTTTCCTTCGGATTTTCGACTTTTGCATCATGTCATTGAGTTCAATGAAAAGAGTATTGGCGAGAGATTTGTCAATGCAATCTGCGAATATCTGCAATCAGCGTATAGAAATGGCAACTATAAAGCCGTTGCACCGATATTGAATGAAATCTCTGCGTATGCTTCTCCCAAAATAACAGCACTTCTCGGCACAATGAAGAATACGGATGCTATTGCGGCAGATGTAGAGTTGGCATTGAAGTTTTACCGTATCTACTTGGGGCGGCAGAAGTATGATACAGACGCATATATTGCGGCTATGCAGGATTTTATTTCGGGATGCCTTGAATCCGGAAAACTGACTATGGCAAAATCGCTGAACGACGAGGTTCTTTCTCTGGATGAAGCCAACCTGAAAGCGGTTTTGCTTCATATGATCCTGACCTGTGGTAAATGGAAGCAAAACGATAGCATTCATGATTGCAGTTTTGCAAAAGATTTTTCCCCCATAAATTTTGATAATTTTGTGTTCATTGAAAAGAAAATAACCATTCTTGCAGAGGCGGATGCAGAGACTTATCTGTGTTTAATGGCACAGAAGGCAAAGAGATTGATAAGCGATGCCACGCCGCTATCGGTTATGAGCCGTTGGTTTGATCTGCTTGTAAAATACGAGTACAGCGGGAGAGCAGATTTCATTTCCTATTGCGAAAAAGAACTGTACAATCTGCAAAAATGGGAGAATCGTATAAATCTGTTTGAACGGGTTGAACAGTGTACGGATCCTGAAAATATCGATTTGCACATCGAGATGAGATATCATTTCGCGGAGATTGCGCAACATCAAAACAATTTATCTGTTGCCATGCGGTATTTCGAAAAAGTGCTCGAGATCGACGAAAGTAGTGTTGATGCGAGATGGTCGATTCTGTGTTGTCAGATCGGATGCACTGATAACAAGGAAATATCCGGTAAAGTGGATGGAATTTCTTCAATTGTTGAAATAACCGGTATTTTGAAATATTGTTCTACAAAAGCTAAGCAAAAAGCGCTTTTAGACAAAGTATTGAATGCAATATTTGCCCGTTCGCAAAAACAGGTATCTGCACAGATCATAGAAAAATGTGCTCATCTGTTCGACGAATTGATTAAGTATTATCCGGAAAACAGAGAAGATGATGTAGAGCGATTGATGCGCTTTGCAGAAAATTGTAAGATTAACCGCTCATTTGAATTGGCGATTCATTACTACGGCCTTGCATTGAATTTGGATGATCATTTACATGATGCATATTGGGGGATTCTGCAAAGCAAGCTGAAATGCAGAAATGATAAGGAGCTCATAGAGCAAAGGATTCCTATTACCGATCTTGCGGAGTTCAACAGCGCTTTGGTGGCAACCGGTGACGATAAGGCTGCCGCAGAACGATATATTTCTCTGAAAAAGAGACAGATGGATCTGCCTGCTGAGCAAATAATCCAACGCCAAAAACAGATAAAAGCCAATATTGATGGCGTAAAGAATTTTTTCAAGAGAAACAAGAAAAAAATCAGAACAACTTTAATTTCTTTAACCTCCATTGCTATCCTTGTTGGGATAGTACTTGGAATATATGAGTTGACACGGAAAGATTATATTCTAGAATATGAGGTGAATAATACTGGCTATACAGTAAGCGGGCGTGGTCCAAAATACTCCTATGATGCGGTAAATCGCTTGGCATTCCAAAGTTCGGATCGTAGCATTACCAGAATAGATTCTTTGTCAGCAGGAAAATCAGAACATAATACAATTTCTAAAGTAAAAATTCCGGATAGCGTTTGCTTGATAACAGATTCTTTCAATAAATGGGATGCACTTAAAACAGTTGTTTTGCCAGATAATCTACAATATATGTGTGGTTCTTTTTATAGCAATTATCGATGGTATGATTCTGCGTATGATGAGCATCTGAAAACAGAATGCAACCGAAATATCCAATACACGACATATGGAAATGGATTGTACTTGGGGAGCAAGAAAAATCCATACCTTGTTTTGATGAAAATAAGCAGTTCTTCTGCGAGAAATCTGGTAATTCATTCGTCAACAAAATTTATTGCAGAAAGGGCTTTTGATGATTGCTCCCTGTTAGAATATAACGAATATGATAATGCTTATTATATTGGAACGCCAGATAATAAGTATTTCGCATTGATAAAAGCCAAAGACAAATCTATTACTTCTTGCACGGTTGCATCGACAACTAAGGTGATTTATTATTCTGCATTTGAAAAGTGTTCCAACCTTAAAACAATAAATCTTCCAACGGGGCTCGAGTATGTAGCAGGATTTGAAGATTGCAAAAGTCTCACCAATATCACTTTACCAGAAAGTCTTATTGCTATTGCAGACTCTACATTTAAAAATTGCGAATCAATTACGAGTGCCGTGATTCCAGATTCTGTAATTTATCTTGGCGAGGAGGCTTTTTCAGGGTGTACGTCATTAAATTATGTAAAACTATCTGAAAGGTTATCAACGATTGAAGGGGGAACATTTAGCGGTTGCGATAACTTGAAAATGGTTAACCCATTAAATCTTACTAAAGTTAAAATATCATCTGTAGCCGCATGGTGTTCATGGATTACCGATGATGAAAACTGGTCACCAGTGTATTATTATTCATCAGGGTTAAGTAGTCGTCGTATAATAATTGCATTTCGAAAGGAAAACAAGGGCTAAAGTGATGGAAAAATCATTTTATTCAAGAGATGAAAATGAGATTATAGCTCAAAAAATACTGATGCATTTATTTCCAAATAGATACAAAGGGCTTCAGATTGAGGATAGACCTGATCTTCAAGATGAGACTGTGAGTGCTGGTATTGAAGTGGTATCTGCTGTAAATAACGACGATATAGAAGCAACAAAACTTTTTGATTTGTACATTGAGGCTCAAGGGAAAAGAAGAGAAGAAATAAGACAGAAACTTAAAGAATGTGGGCAAAGTGTTGGAGAAGGCGGCATTGTATCATTAAATGTTGTGGGTAAAGATGAACTTTTGAGGATGATTCATGATGTGGTTGCAGATAAACTAAAGAAGTTACAGTACTATCGGAACTTCAATGAAAACTCGTTGTTTATTAGATGCGATAGCTACATCGTAAAGGATTATATGGACGAAATATCAAAGGCGATTATTCCATACATCTTAGAGAAACAGAGGGCCGTCCATTTTGACTATGTATATTTGTTGAGTGGATTAATTTTGCTTGAAATTGATGTTAAGCATGATAAAAACAGATGTATTGAATTGAGTAGGACTTTTATGAGTAATTTGTTGTAATGTCTATACGCCGAAATTAGTAAGTGCGTTTTGGGGAGATAATCATGTCAGAAAACACCTGTAATGTATGCGGTGCAAATTTAATCTACAAAGACGGCAGATGGGTTTGCCCTGCGTGTGGAGCGTATAAGGAAGAGGAGATTTCCAATGAGGAAGTCACGCTTCTCTACAACGCTTCGCAAAAATTGCGGCTGGCGAGCTTTGATGATGCCGAGGAGCTTTATGCGGATATTGTAAAGAAATATCCGAAAAATTCCGAGGCGCATTGGGGGCTTGTCCTTTCCCGCTACGGAATCAAATACGAGGACGACTATGACGGTCGCAAACTGCCGACCTGTTATGCCGCCACCATGGAGTCTTTTCTCAGCGACAAGGAATACCTTGCCGCCCTTTCCTGTGCGCCGGATGCCAAAGTGAAGGCGTACTATGAGGAACAGGGGAAAATTATCGAAAAGAACCGGATCGAATGGTACGAAAAGGCAAGCAAAGAGCCGGCGTATGATGTGTTCCTATGCTTCAAGGATTCCGATAAAGAAAACAATATTGAGCGCACGGATGACAGTATTGAAGTTGCCAACCTCTATACCTACCTTTCCGGTAAGGGCTACCGTGTCTTCTTCAGTCGGGAAACTCTGCGGGATAAGGTCGCCGAAAAATACGAACCGTACATCTACAATGCTCTGAACACCGCCTCGGTGATGATCGTTTACGGCAGTAAGCCCGAATACTTTGAGTCGGTCTGGATGAAAAACGAGTGGACACGCTTCCTGAAGCGGATGCGGGAAGGTTTGAAGGTGGACGGCTCTTTGATTGTTGCCTATGACGGAATGAACCCCGCCGAGTTGCCGAAGGTGTTTGCCGGACGGCAGTGTCTTGACGCACGGAAAAAGACCTTTTACGGCGATCTGGAAACGCTGATTGCACGGGTAATTGCCATAGCAAAACGCCCGAAAGCGGCGGTGGAGCGTATCGAAATCAAAGGGGCGGTCGGACGGAAAAAGACCTCCGTCGGCACGCAGATCAAGACCATTCAGGCGGGCGGTGCGATTGGTAAAAAGGCGCCGGTTGCGGTTAATACGGGTGTGGCGACAAGAGAGATCGGACAGTACGAGGTTCCCGAACTGACACCGGATGAGGAAACCAAGACCAAAACGGTTTTCCGTTTCCTGTCTGCCGGGCTTTTTGATAATGCGCAAAAAGTGGTGGAGGAAATTCTCAAGAAAAATCATTATAACAGTCGTGCGCTATTTGCCAAGCTTCTGATCCACTACGAAGCCAAAAATGAAACCGAACTTGCCGGAAAACTGTCTGCCGTAGATGATTTTGAGGAGATCAAGGCCGTTATTGCCTACAACGATAAGAGCATCGGTGAGAAAATCCTTTCTGCATTGGCGAAACAGACGATGACCTTTGCGGAAAACGGTGATTTTGACCATGCAATCTCTTATCTGCGCGAGATCGGACCGTACAACAGCAGTGCGGTTACGGAACTGAAAGCCAACTTAAAACCGTACACGGTATCTCTTCTTGCAGAACATCCCGATACATCCGAGCAACTGTTCGCTGCACTTCTTGAAACTTATACCGATGCGGATTCTTATATCCCGTATTTGCAGGAATATGTAAACGAGTGTTTGCAAAACAACCATCTTGAACTCGCAAAAAAATATAACGACAAGGTCGTGGAACTGGATGACGGCGATCTGAACGCAACGCTTATTTCCATGTACCTTTCGGTATCGGCAAACTGTCTTGAGGATTTCATCGAGAAGGCAGATGCTTTTACGGAGTTTGCAATGCTCGACAGCGCTCTGCGCAAGTTTGATGCTGATGAAGTCGACGGTTTCTTTGCGACTATGGAGAAAATCATTTCCGGTTTGATCGGTCGGCAGGCGAACGGAGATGCCATTTGCCGTTGGTTTGACTTTGTAACGAAATACGAGTTCGCCGGGCGGCAGGCGTTGATTCGCACTACGATGGCAAGTCTTGTAGGGCTTTCCGACTGCCAAAAGCGTTCTAAATTGTTTGATTCTATCCTTGCTTGCATTGACAGTGCCGATGTGGATCGCCATATCTCCATGCGGATGGAGTTCGCCGCTTCTTTGCAGAGTGAGGGTGCGTTTTCGCTTGCCGACAAATATTACGCGCAGGTTCTCGATATTGAAGAGGGCAACTGTGACGCGATGTTCGGGCGGATTCTGTGCGGTTGCGGTGCGGAGTCGGAGTGGAATCTTTCCGAAGCCGTGGATAAGCTGGAGGACTTCAACGCATTTGAAGCCCTGCTTCGGTATTGCCCCGATGAAGATACGCGGTGCAAATATCTGAATACGGTGCTTTCCGCAATCAACGAGCGTTCCAAACGTGTGACCGAGAAAGCAACGATTGCCCGCCTTGCCGGTGTATTTGACGGCATCGTCAAGTACTATCCGGAGGAACGCAACAAGGAACTGCTTTCTTACACCATGCAGTTTGCCGCAAATGCCAAAAACAGTGCGGCTTTTGAAACGGCAGAAAAGTATTACGCGGTGGCACTGTCCATTGACCATCTCTGCCACGAGGCGTATTGGGGCTTGTTGCAGGCGAAGCTCTCCTGCCGCAATAATGACGATCTGATTCATCAGAAAACGCTGATTGGCGATATGCCGGAGTTCTCCAGTGCCATCGCCGCCGCAGGGGATGATGACCGAAGTGCAGATCGGTATGTCAAACTGGCAAAGGAGCAGCGCGACTATTTAAGGAAGCAACGGGATAAGGACATTCGCCATAAGAAAATCAAAAAACGAGTGAAAATTACGGCAATGTTGCTTGTAATTGCCTTGCTTATCAGTGGTGCTGTAGTTGTCGGGGTAAAATATTACCAATCCGAGAGTATATTAAAATATGATCCCATTGAAAGTGGATATTCCATTGTGGCAGGGAAGTTCTATAAATCTGCCACAGTGGAACTTCCGCATACGGTTAATGAGAAGCCATTAACGGTGATTTCGGCGGGTGCATTCAAAAACAATAAAACTGTAGAAACTGTTATTATTCCGTCCAGTGTAACAACAATTGAAGCGGAAGCGTTTAGTGGATGCACAAATTTGAAAACAATTGTATTCAAATCGAAAACACGGTCGGAAATTATCACGCTTAGTGTCTCCTCAATGAGTGGGAGTATCAAAACAGAATCCGGAGTCATTTCTATCGGAGACCGGGCTTTTTACGGATGCGAAAATCTTTCAGCAATGGACCTTTCTTCCATTCGGAGTATCGGAGAAAATGCCTTTGACGGCTGTAAAGCACTGGCAGAACTGACGCTTTCCGATCAACTTACCACGGTAAAAGCCGGGGCTTTTTCGGGGTGCGTTTCGCTGAAAACGGTTTACCTGCCTGCCACTGTAGAATATCTCGGTCGTGCGGCATTTTCCGGTTGTGTCGGCTTGGAATCCGTTGTGTTTGAGGAGCGTGACGGAGGTATCGGGACATTTGACAGCGCATGGCGCGAGGGAATGTCCGATCATACAAAGGTGGATATCGGGTTTAAGCTGACGCTGGACTACGGTAAATCCACGGGAAGCATTGGTGCCAAAACCGTTGCAGTCATTCGGGACGGCAATTTTACCATGCCCGTTCCGGTGCGTGCAGGATATACTTTCGTCGGCTGGTTTACGGCAGTTACCGATGGTGAACAGTTGACAGACGCAGAAGGGAAATCGCTGAAAAAATACGATGAAGATGAAGCGATCATTCTTTATGCCGTCTTTGAAGCCAATGCCAACAAGGTGTCTTTTGACGCAAACGGCGGTACCGGTTCGATGCCGGAACAAACCATTCATACCGACGAGATTGCAAAACTGGTTTCCAATACTTTTGTAAAAGCCGGATATACCTTTGTCGGTTGGGCAACGGCTCCGGACGGCAAGAAAGTGTACAACGATACGCATTCGATTAAAATGGGAAAAATTTCCGTCACTCTCTATGCTGTGTGGGAAGCCAAAATCAATACCATCCGGTTTGATGCAAACGGCGGAAGCGGTGAAGCTTTTTCACAAGACATTGCGACAGACGAAACACGGGTACTTACAAAGAATACCTATACGAAAAATGGGTATGCCTTTGTCGGCTGGGCGACTACACCGAGTGGTGCCATCGCTTATGCGGATCAGGCGAGTTATACCATGGGGACAGATGCCTCTTATACGCTTTATGCGGTTTGGGAACTGGCGGATTACTCTATTTCCTATGATTTGAATGGTGGCTTCGGGGATGGAAATCCGATGACCTACAATATGCTTTCCGATTCTTTTACTTTGGATAGTCCGATACGCCCCGGTTATACCTTCCTCGGTTGGAGCGGAACGGGTATCGAAGGAATCCGTATGACCGTTACGGTTGAAACCGGAAGTTTTGGTGAAAGAAGCTATACAGCAAATTGGAAAGCTAACTCTAATCGTATTATTTTCAATGCGAATGGCGGTACGGGAACTATGCCGGAACAAGCTGTAGATACGGATGATACCGAGGCATTGAATGCAAATACATTTACAAATGAAGGTTATGTGTTTGCCGGATGGTCAACCACGCCTTCTGGCACGGTTCTGTATGCAGATAAAGCTCAATATACGATGGGAACAGAATCAGCATATACCCTTTACGCTGTTTGGAAAATCAAGAGTTATACGATTTCATATCAGTTGAATCAGGGAACAGTTTCGGGAAACCCAAGCGAACTTTTCAAAACAACGCCGACTTTCACTCTCAAGAATCCGACTCGCCCCGGCTATACATTCCTTGGTTGGAGTGGAACGGGAATTGCCGGCATGAGCAAAACCGTTACAATTGCACAAGGTTCTGTAGGTGACCGGACTTATACCGCAAACTGGGAGGCAAACACGAACTCTATCATTTTCCATACCAACGGCGGAAGTGGCTCTATGGCAGATCAGGAAATGAGAACCGGTGAAAGTGGCAAGTTGAGCATGAATCAATTCTATGCTACCGGATGTAACTTCCTTGGATGGGCAACCGTGCAGGATGGTGATGTCGTTTATAAGGATGGAGCGACATTTACTATGGGAACTGCTTCAACCTACCATCTCTATGCGGTTTGGAATGTGGAAGAGTATTCAATAACTTATCAGCTGAATGAGGGCGAAGTGTCCGGCAATCCTGCAAACTTTACGGTACTGACCCCGACTTTCACACTGAGTAATCCTACACGCCCCGGATATACTTTTCTCGGCTGGAGCGGAACCGGAATTGACGGAACGAGCAAGGCGGTAACGGTTGAGAAAGGATCGGTTGGAAACCGCACCTATACTGCTAATTGGGAGGCAAATCGCAATACGATTGTGTTCCACCCGAACGGCGGTACTG
>ERZ780149.4200-NODE-4200-length-11350-cov-3.369190_pt1 | contig 11350 bp, 8 predicted proteins | sample MGYA00511367_ERZ780149 | MGnify/ENA primary metagenome ERZ780149 (study PRJEB29588, sample SAMEA2153852) | human gut metagenome | biome: human gut; feature: human-associated habitat; material: faeces | place: Denmark | collected 2008/2010 ...
TTTGCTTCATCGCCAACCTTGCTCCGCGCAAACTGAAAGGTATCGTCAGCGAAGGCATGATTCTAAGTGCCGAAAACAACGACGGCAGTCTGGCAGTTATTATGCCGGGACGTGAGGTGAAGCCGGGCAGCGAAGTAAAATAATAAAACTAGAATAGGGAATACATGAAAAGCTATCATCACGCATAGCCTTTTCATGTATTCTTTGCAAATAACATGAGCGAGAATCAGTCACTAAAAGAAAAGACGGCCAAAGGACTATTTTGGGGAGGATTCAGCAACGGCATACAGCAGTTGTTAAATCTGCTTTTCGGAATATTCCTCGCGCGGTTGCTCACTCCGTCAGATTATGGAATGGTGGGAATGTTGGCCATCTTCTCCCTCATTGCCAGTTCGATACAGGAGAGCGGTTTCACAGCCGCCCTTGTTAATAAGAAAGAAGTGACGCACAATGATTACAATGCCGTATTCTGGTTCAACGCGGCCATCAGTCTGTCGCTGTACCTGCTGTTATTCCTCTGTGCACCGCTTATCGCTGACTTCTACGATACTCCCGAACTGACACCACTGGCACGTTATTCTTTTATCGGCTTCTTCATTGCCAGTCTGGGAATATCCCACAGTGCCTATCTCCTGCGTAATCTGATGGTCAAACAGCGGGCATTGTCTTCGGTTATCGGACTCACCGTGTCCGGAATCACCGGAGTCACTCTTGCCTACTTTGGTTTCTCTTATTGGGGAATTGCTACGCAAAGCATCGTTTACGTAACCATCAACACAGCCTGTTACTGGCATTTCACCCGTTGGCGACCAAGCTTGCAGTTCAACTTCACCCCGATTAAGGAAATGTTCGGATTCAGTGGGAAACTACTGGTTACCAATGTATTCAATCACATCAATAACAATCTGTTTTCCGTGATACTGGGTAAATTCTACAGCGAAAAAGAAGTAGGATATTACAACCAAGCCAATAAATGGTGCGGCATGGGACAACTCTTCATCTCCGGCATGATAAACGGAGTAGCGCAACCGGTACTCACCAAAGTGTCGGACGACCTTGAACGGCAAAAACGGGTATTTCGCAAAATGCTGCGTTTCACCGCCTTTGTCTCGTTTCCTGCCATGTTGGGATTGTCCATTATATCGCAAGAACTAATTACTATTGCCATCACCGACAAATGGCACTCCAGCATATCTATCATGCAAATACTCTGTATTAGTGGAGCTTTTATCCCTATTGCAGGACTCTATCAGCAACTCATCATCAGCAAAGGAAAATCCCGCATCTATATGTGGAACACCATAGTGCTCGGCATTATTCTACTCACGAGTGTCCTTTTGGCCCATTCGCACGGAATCTATGCCATGCTTGCCGTCTACGTATCCATCAATATATTATGGATACTGACGTGGCACTTCTTCGTGCAACAGGAAATCGGACTAAAGTTGCACCATGCTTTGGCAGATATTCTTCCTTATGCTTTAATAGCCGCCACCGTTATGGTAATCACCTATTACTCCACCCGCTCCATCGAGAATATTTATCTCCGCCTGGCAAGCAAGATAGCGCTCGCAGCAGCACTTTACGTAGCCGCCATGTGGGGCAGCCGTTCGGTCACCTTTAAAGAAAGCATCCAGTACTTCATCAAAAAGAAGACACATGAACCCAAATGATCTTGCCACCAAATACCGCCTTCTGAATAGTTCTTTCAAAAAGACGATGATTTATCACATAGGTATAGACGCCGGATTCTTTACCGAATACACCTATATGCTCCATGCAATGCTCTATTGCCTGCAACACAAAATACAGTTCAAGCTTTACTCCGACGACGCCAACTTCGGATGGGAAAAGGGCTGGGAAGACTGTTTCGCACCTTTCTGCGAGCAAGTGCACGAACCGTTTCATCGCACCTACAACACTCATCGCCTGCCTTCATGGCAAGCATTGATGCAAGACAAAAAACTATCTAGAACGAAGTTACTGAAATGGAAACTGAAAGTAACCTGCAAGAATATCATCGGAAAAGCCCTTGCTTTCTTCACGTATGGCAAACCGGTATTGCTCAACTTCCAAGTGACGTTCAACCCCAACCAGCATTTCCATATCCCCGAACTGGGAATAGACGGTGACTACCTCCACACCTTCCAAAAGCTGACGGAAATCACCTGGAAACTCAACGACACCACCGCACAGGAATGTCGCCAATTTGCCGCCACCCTGCAACTTCCGCCTCAATACGCAGGATGCCAGATACGCGGAGGAGACAAGATAACCGAAACCAACCTGCTGCCACCGGAACACTACATACGCCTCATCAAAGAAAAGACAGCCATCCGAGACGTCTTTGTATTGACCGATGACTACCGCCTCTTCGAGCAAGTGCAAACCCTTGCCCCGGACATACACTGGTACACCCTTTGCAGCCCCAACGAACAAGGATACGTCAACAGCGCCTTCACACAGACCACCAAAGAGCTGAAACAGAAACAAATGGCACGTTTCCTCTGTTCGATACAACTATTGATGGATGCTTCCGTCTTTATAGGAAGTATCACCACCGGCCCCAGCCTGTTCCTGTTGAAGAAGTTCTATCCGGAGATCAATCCGGCGGACTGTCTGCTCACGGATTTCCCACAGGCATCCGTCCTCCCCATTCCTGGACGTGGGCGAGTGGCCACCGAATTTATGCAAGGAAACTTAAAGTTATAGTAACTTAGCAATATAATTACTACATTTGCAAGACAACGTGCATTAACCATTTCCGATGAACAAGAAATATACAGCCGAAGAGCTTGATTTATTACATGCCGAACTTTACGACATATTGGGAGAAACCATCCGGGTGTGCCAGAAGTACGATATTCCCTATTTTGTGATAGGCGGCACAGCTATCGGCGCACTCTACGATCAGGGTATTCTCCCTTGGGATGATGATATAGACATCGGCATGACGCGGGAGAATTACAACAAATTCTTAAAAGTAGCACCCGGGGAGCTAGGCCATTCCTACTTCCTTTCATGGATAGAGACAGACCCTCACACCCCCTATTACTACGCGAAGGTCAAGAAAAACAACACCCTTTTCGTAGAAGAAATGTTCAAGAACGTCCCGATGCATCCGGGCATCTTTGTAGATATCTTCCCGTTCGACAGAATCCCCGACAACAAACTGTTGCGGCAAATGCAATCCGGCATACTCGGCTTCCTCAAATGCTGCCTGATGGGAAAAGAAATATGGATGTGGAAACACTTCGGCAAATGCGAAATAGAGAACCCTACAAACCGGGGAGCTTTCTCCTGTCTCCTGAACAGAATAGTCGACTCTCTTTTCTCTAAAAAAGCAATTTACCGGATGCTGGTATCCGTGCAAAGCTGTTTCAACTCACGAAACACCCGCTACTACAACAACGTCATGGCAACCGCCGACCACGTGACCGTAGAGAGTATCCGCCACCTGCAACCGGTGAAATTCGGTCCCCTCACCGTGACCGCTCCCGATGATCTGGAAGGGTTCCTGCGATACAACTATCCGACCTTGCATCGATTTACAAAGGAAGAACAGGAAACTGTGAATAACCACTACCCTGCCGCCCTGTCATTCAGTACAACCCCAAAACAAGAACTATGAATATGAAATCCGCTTTAGTAGACGTCCCGGTACTTATCCTGTTCTTCAACCGCCCGCAACAACTCTCGCAAGTGTTCGAGCAAGTAAAGAAAGCACGTCCGTCCCGGCTTTTCCTCTATCAGGACGGAGCACGAAACGAGCGCGATTTGCCCGGAATAGAAGCCTGCCGTGAAATCGTATCACAGATAGACTGGGAATGTGAAGTAGAACAGCTTTATCAGGAAAAGAATTTCGGCTGTGACCCTTCAGAATACATTTCGCAGAAATGGGCCTTCTCCAAAGTCGACAAATGCATCGTATTGGAAGACGACGATGTGCCCTCCGTCTCCTTTTTCCAATTCTGCAAGGAGATGCTGGATAAATACGAACACGACACCCGCATCAGCATGATTGCCGGCTTCAACCCCGAAGAAATCACCCAGGATATGCCATCCGACTATTTCTTCGCCACCACCTTTTCCATCTGGGGATGGGCGAGCTGGAAACGGGTAATCGACCAATGGGACGAGTTTTACAGTTTCCTGGACGACTCCTTCAATATGCAACAACTGGAGCAACTCATCAAAGAACGCAAATTCCGGAGCGACTTTATCTATATGTGCCAGCGTCACCGGGAACAGCAGAAAGCCTTTTATGAAACCATCTTCCACGCCTCTATCCTGTTCAACTCCGGACTAAGCATCGTGCCTACCCGCAACATGATAAACAACCTCGGAGCAACGGCAGATTCCACCCATTTTGCCGGCTCGGTCCACACCCTGCCCAAGGGCTATCGCCGCATCTTCACCATGAAGCGTTACGAGGTGGACTTTCCGCTGCGGCATCCCCGCTACGTCATTGAAAATGTAGCATACAAGAAAAGTGTCTACCGCATCATGTGTTGGGATCATCCGTGGATCAAGATAGGGCGTTCGTTCGAAGAACTGTTCCTCAACCTGAAATACGGCAATTTTTCTATCATTACGAAAGCTGTCAAAAACCGAATAAACAAATGGCTGAAAAGAAACAAGCACCATTAAAGAAGTTGCTTACTATTTATTTTTACCATACCCGCCTCACACGGGAAAGTTACGAGGAATGGAAAGAATATAAATTCCCCGGACACATTTTATACGGACTTCCTTTACTGGAGAATTACGGAATACACTCCGTGATGCACAAATGCAAATATTTCTCCGGCCGTCTGAAACTCATGCTTTACGCCACCAAAGAGATTCTCTTCTGCAAGGAGAAATACGACGTCCTCTACGCCACCTCTTTCCGGGGTATAGAGCCCGTCATCTTCCTCCGTGCCCTGGGACTGTATCGCAAACCCATCGTGATCTGGCATCATACGGCAGTCGTGACCAATCCCAAACCGTGGCGCGAACAAATCTCCCGCCTTTTCTACAAAGGTATAGACCAAATGTTCCTGTTCAGTCGGAAACTGATTCAGGACTCGCAGAAAACCCGGAAAGCACCGTCCCACAAACTGAAACTCATCCATTGGGGACCGGATCTTCCTTTCTACGACCACCTGCTTGCAGAAATGCCCGACCGGAAGCCCGAAGGATTTATCTCCACCGGTAAAGAAAACCGGGACGTAGACACCTTGCTCCAGGCATTTGCCGCAACGAACGAGAAACTGGATTTGTACATTGCCGTCTCATGCGGCAACATCAACTATAAAAAGATACTCGACCGCTATTCAGTGCCCGACTCCATCCACATCCGCTACACCGACGGAGTGATTCCCTACGAACTGGGAAAACTGGTAGCCCGCAAAAGCTGCATCGTGATCTGCTGTCTGGACTTCCCCTACACCGTAGGACTGACCACTCTTGTGGAAGCATTTGCCCTCGGCATCCCCGTCATCTGCTCACGCAACCCCAACTTCGAAATCGACATCGACAAGGAAGAAATCGGCATCACCGTAGAATATAACGATGTACAAGGCTGGATAAACGCTATCCGCTACATCGCCGGCCATCCCGAAGAGGCACGACGCATGGGAAAGAATGCACGCAAGCTGGCAGAAGAACGCTTCAATCTCGAAATCTTTTCGCGCGAAATAGCAGAAAGCTTACTGGAAATATCAAACATTTCCTCTAAAAAACGTACATTTGCATAAACTTTTGCCCATGAGAGTCCTGATTATAAATACATCTGAACGAATAGGAGGAGCGGCCATTGCAGCAAGCCGGTTGATGGAGTCACTGAAAAACAACGGTATCAAAGCCAAAATGCTGGTGCGTGACAAACAAACCGACCAAATCAGTGTGGTCCGCTTAAAAAGTAACTGGCTACAAGTGTGGAAATTCATGTGGGAACGGATCGTTATTTGGAGTGCCAATCGTTTCCGCCGATACCATCTGTTCGATGTTGATATTGCCAACACAGGGACAGACATCACCTCACTCCCGGAATTCCGCCAAGCCGACGTTATCCACCTGCATTGGGTCAACCAGGGAATGCTCTCGCTGAAAGATATACGGAAAATACTCACTTCCGGCAAACCTGTGGTATGGACCATGCACGATATGTGGCCATGTACCGGTATCTGCCACTACGCACGGGAATGCAAGAACTATCAGCAGGAATGTCACGACTGCCCTTACATCTACAAAGGCGGCGGCCGGAAAGATTTATCTTACCGCACTTTCCGCAAAAAACAAAAGTTATACAACTACGCTCCCATCCATTTCGTCACATGCAGTCAATGGCTGAAGGAACAAGCCCGGACCAGCGCATTGTTCGAAGGGAAAAGCGTCACCAATATTCCGAACGCTATTAATACCAACCTGTTCAAACCCATGAACAAAAAAGAAGCACGTGCCAAGTTCATGTTGCCGGAAGGTAAGAAACTGGTTTTGTTCGGCTCGTTAAAGATCACCGACAAACGAAAAGGAGTCGACTATCTCATTGAAGCCTGCAAACTGCTGGCAGAAAAGCATCCGGAATGGAAAGAGTCATTGGGGGTAGTCGTATTCGGCAACCAGTCACAGCAATTACAGGAACAACTTCCTTTCCATGTCTACCCGCTCCCTTACATCAAAAATGAGCATGAGGTGGTAAATATCTACAATGCCGTAGACCTCTTCGCCATCCCGTCTCTGGAAGAGAATCTTCCTAACATGATTATGGAGGCAATGGCATGCGGAGTACCTTGTGTCGGCTTTAACGTAGGAGGTATCCCCGAAATGATCGACCATCTGCACAATGGTTACGTGGCACAATACAAATCTTCGGAAGATTTTGCCAATGGTATACATTGGATATTGACGGAACCGGAATACGATGAACTCTCCGCACAAGCCTGCCGCAAGGTCTTGGGCAATTATTCGGAGAGCATTGTCGCAAAAAAATATACAGATGTCTACAATAAAATAACGGGGAAATATGCATAGTGTCCATCCTACTCCCAAGTTCTCTATCATTACGGTGACATACAATGCTGAAAAGGTATTGGAAGACACGATTCAAAGTGTTATTTCACAAACCTATCATCATATAGAATATATTATCGTGGATGGAGCTTCCAAGGATGGAACCCTCTCTATTATCAACCGCTACCGGTCACGCATACACACCGTCGTCAGCGAACCCGACAAAGGACTGTATGACGCTATGAATAAGGGCATCGCCCTTGCCAGCGGTGATTATCTCTGTTTCCTGAATGCAGGCGACTGTTTTCATGAGGATGATACGCTGCAACAAATGGTGCACACCATCAACGGCAATGAACTGCCCGATATACTTTACGGAGAAACCGCTATCGTAGACAAGGACAGGCATTTCCTGCGGATGCGCAGATTGTCCGCCCCTGAAACGCTCACCTGGAAAAGTTTCAAACAGGGAATGTTAGTCTGCCACCAGGCATTCTTCCCCCGCCACACGCTCGTAGAGCCATATAATCTGCAATATCGCTTTTCTGCAGATTTCGACTGGTGCATCCGCATCATGAAGAAAGCACGTACTTTGCACAATACCCACCTGACAATCATCGACTATCTGGAGGAGGGAATGACTACCCGGAATCAGAAAGCATCCCTCAAAGAAAGATTTCGGATCATGGCAAAGCATTACGGGCTGATTGGAACCGTGGCGCATCATGCATGGTTCGTGATCCGTGCAGTTACTCACCAGTAGGCGAAGGCATATAAAGCATCACCTGGTCTAATATCACTCCTTCGTCCAATGCCTTGATTACCAATTTGTGGGACTTCTTTCCGGATACCGGAAGTCGAACCGTTCGGATGGCTTGATTGCGCAGCACGTTCTCTTTCCATTCTTCACTCCGTCCTTTCGTTTCATAAGAGATCACTTCAGGCGCTGCATCGTCCAACGATATTGAGAAACGTAATTGATCTCCTCTCACAGGATGATTAGGCAACAAGCGGATGTCAACCTCTACCGAGTCTGTTTTCCAGTTGTCAAAAGAGAACATCAGTGCATCTCCCTTGTCAATGCCTGTCGCTTTGCTTTCATATCCCAGGCCCTCACAAATAGCAGAAGTTCCTTTCCGCGCATTCAAGGTCTTACTATTCGGGATATTCTTCCCATCCAAGCCGTTCCATTTATAGATAGCTACACGCTCTTTCATCATCGGAGAAGTAGCCATTTTTCTTTCCACGCGATTGAATACGGGGAGTTTTCGGGGTTGGAAATCCATCATGCGGTTCCACTTTCCATCTTCCAGTGAGTTATACTGTTTTGTCAATACTACAATGCTGTCATAGGCAAGATCACTTTTCTCCCAGTCCGCTTTTCCGTGGCGGGCTAATTGGGCATATAGCAATTTCCGGTTCATCTGTGTAGCAGCTTGCACCGGGTATTTCACCAATTCAAAATAGGCACTTTGTCTGCCGGATGGGATTTTCAAAGCTGCCCGTTCCACTGTCTCCGACAATTTATCATAAGCCTGCAAACGTCCGTTGATTTCTTTTTCACTCCATGGGAGATCTTTGACAACACGATAAACAGGATCTTTCTCCTCTTCCCTCGTATTTCCCATAAATTCAGGTTTACGAATATGGGCCAGACGATAGTGTTCCTGCATCACAGGTAATACTGCCTTTGCGCACGAAGCTCCCAATTCCCGTTCCAGCCAGTGTTTCAGATGAGAGGTCACTCCTTCCGAGGCCACAGCTTCTATATTCCAGGCCATATCCATAAACAACTCTATCTGATACTCGGCAGGCTTGATATCTCCGACATTCAGTATCCACATCTTCTGTATGCCTCGATCGTAAGCCAGCTTCATTTGTTGGAAAATCAGATACGGGCTCATCGTACTCAACCAGAGATGGTCATGCGGACGTCCCCAATAAGAAACATGATAATAGACTCCATTCCCTCCTTTACGTGCGCATTCTTCGGCCGTAGGAAAATGGCGGATATAGCCATAGTTATCGTCACACCACATCAATGTTACATCATCGGGCACCTGTAATCCGGCATGATAAATGTCGAGTACCTCTTTATAAGGGATAAAAACCTGCGGGACTTTAGTTACATCCTTATCAACATATTTTTCAATCAACCCGCGTTGATCTGCAAACACACGATCTATTACGGCCTTCTGTTCTTCCACCGTCTTCGCTCCCTGCATCTTGCCATCGTGTACACCACGCATACCCAACGTATAGAGTATTTCCTGATCTGCCACCTCTTTTACACGGTCTTCCCAGAATTTGTAAACAGCCGGAGCATTATTCACATAATCATAAGCCCCTTCCCCTCTTCGTTTCCACTCGCCGGCAGCGCTGCAAGCCATCGGTTCGCAATGGGAAGCACCGATGAAGATTCCATATTTCTTGGCAGCTTCCCGATTGCTTTTGGTCAGGAAGAAAGGAAGTGTACATTCGTGCATTGCAGGCCAATAGGTGTTGGCACGCAGACGAAGTAAGAGTTCAAAAATACGCTCGTTGGTACGCGGGCCTATCTCACCTTTCACTTTTGAAGGTTCATAGGTCCGACTGCTCCATGGCATCAAGCCCCAGTCTTCATCATTAATAAATATACCCCGATATTCCACCGAAGGAGCCTGAAGACTTTGGAATTTGGAAGATAGCTTAAAAAGTTTCTTCTTTTCCGGAGTTACGTCCGCCCACCATTCCCAGGGAGAGACACCTAACAAACGGGATATTTCGAGTATTCCATAAGCCGTACCATGTTTGTCACTGCCGGCTACGATCAATTTACCCTCCGGAGAAACAGATAATAGAAAAGCCTGCTTCTTGCCTTTTAGCGCAGAAACATCTATGCCGGTCCGGCTGATAAGCTCACTCTGCCCCACCGTTCCTATCACAATTTCACCTGTTTTCTCATTCGCTTGGGTAGTCGACGACAATACTGTCTGAATATCACGCCCCAGCATTTCCAATGCGGTTCGTACAACCAGTTCTTCAGAAGGGCTGCAAGCGATGACAACTGTTTGACCGGAAGTCAAAACAAAATCCTTACTACGAATCGGTAAAGCAACTATCAAAAAGATGAAAAAAGAAAACAGAAGTTTATGTCTCATAGGTTCTATTATTTATAGAAGACAAAATTACAGGTTTGCAGAAAATGTACTATAGAATAGTGTACAATTTCATAGAATTCTGTCCGACCTATTTAAAATGTAGCAGGCAACGCAAACAACTGATACATCAGCGTTCGTGCCATGCGTATCTGTCCTTTCGTGCTGGGATGCAAACGGTCATATCCCGCATCATAGAAATAAATCAGTTGTTCTTCCACCATCGGATTCAATCCGGTTACCGCATTAAAATCAATCACGGGGACTCCCCACACATTGCCGGCTTCTTTAACAGCCTGCACGTAGGCATCCACATATTCGCCACAACTATTCTGGTAGTTTTCATCCGGTTGCACATTCGTTTCTCCAAAATTGGCCAGTGAACGGTGCAACGGGGTCAGCAACACAATCTGCTTGTCCGGGAAGAGTTGTTTCAGTCTATTGATTCCTATGTTGATACGTCCCTTATACGTGCTTCCATCCATTATAGGAGTGCGTTTCTTACGGGTTTCCAGCTTTTGGGTTTGCCCACGGGCTGCCATCACTTGTTCTTCTGTTTCCGTAAACCATTCTCCAATAGGTACACCGTCATTAAAATCATTCGTACCCATCAAAATCACGATAGCATCTACTTCTCCACCGTGTTCTTTCTTCAGTTGCTCGGCTTGCCGGGGCACATCATTCCATTGCCTGCCACTGATACCATATACATAAGGAGTGATTCCCAGCCATTCCTGCAGAAAATCCCAGTATTTCTTTATCTTGTCACCATAACAGTTGGGATCTGTAATAGAGTCTCCCAAATATCCCACTCTTTTTCCTTGCCACGGGTGCCGGATGCATCCATTATTCGTTTCAACAGAGTTTGCCACTTTAGAAGATTGATTCTGTCCGCACAGAAAAGAGGAACAGAAAAACAGGATGGTACATGTGAGTAATAATTTGCTTTTCATCGGTATCATACATTAAATGAGAGATTTGTATTTAATATTCGACAAAAATAACTCAAAAAAATGTAGTTTCAATCAATTTGGACGATCAATCTCATCCATGCAACCGGATATATAAACATATTCCTATTTGACTATTCTTGCTAAAATACAGGTTTACAGTCTTTTTTCAATCAAGTTATCATTGAGTTTTGCAGCTAAAACCCTATCTTTGTCACAAACTAAAAGAAATAATTGGATGTTTAACTCATTTTCATTCCATAAGGA
>ERZ780149.4206-NODE-4206-length-11336-cov-6.971456_pt1 | contig 11336 bp, 6 predicted proteins | sample MGYA00511367_ERZ780149 | MGnify/ENA primary metagenome ERZ780149 (study PRJEB29588, sample SAMEA2153852) | human gut metagenome | biome: human gut; feature: human-associated habitat; material: faeces | place: Denmark | collected 2008/2010 ...
GCCGGTCGGCAGTGGACCCGGCTGTCCGTATGGCCTTAGCCCCGATGGGCGGTCCCAGGTAATTTGCTTTGAAAAGACTCTGACACGCTTTGTCTCTCAAAATCGATGATATCTTATCATGCTATGAGGGTGGTGTCAATACTTTTTGGGAAAATAAAGCGGAAAATGGGCAAGCGGTTCGCATTATGACAAGGACACTGTAAAGACATGGTAAAAGTGTGGCAAAACACTTTGCACAGACACGGCAAAACGCTTTTGCTTGACAAATGAAAGAAATTCTACTATACTGATTCTTACCGGTGCGCCATCGCCAAGCGGTAAGGCAGGGGACTTTGACTCCCCCATCGTAGGTTCGACTCCTGCTGGCGCAACTGAAAAAGAACCCGCAGGGGGCCTGGGCGACAGGTTCCCTGCGGGTTTTATTTTTTTGTGAAAAGAGGGTGTTTGTGTGAACGAAGAGAATTCCCTGCTGACCGGGGCAGTGCGGCCCGCGCTGCTGCGGTACGCGCTGCCCATTATCCTGAGCATGGTGGCAACACAGTTTTACGCCGTGGCCGATACCATGATCATCGGTCTGCGGCTGGATGCCGATGCGCTGGCGGCAGTGTCCAACGCTTCCACGGTGCTGATGATCTTTCTGTTCGTCTCCGGCGGCATGGAGCTGGGCGGCGGCCTGCTGGTGGCGGCGGGCAAGCCCACTGCTACAAAGCATGAGATGACAGAGCTGCTGTATAACCTGCTGTTCGTGGATGAGGTCATCGCCCTGTTGACCACGGCAGTGGGCTTTGTGACCCTGCCGGCCCTGCTGCGGCTGATCAACACGCCTGCGGAGATCCTGGATACCGCTGTGCTCTACGGGCGCATCTATCTGATGGGGCTGCCATTTCTGATGCCCTACGATCTGAGCAAGGAGTGTGTCATGGGCTGCGGCGATTCCAAAACGCCGCTCAAGGTCATTGTGGCGACCAGCGTGATGAACATTGTGCTTGATCTTGTTCTGGTGGGGCCCTTCGGGGTGGCCGGTGCGGCGGCGCCTGCCACAGCGGCGGCGCAGGTGGCGGGCGCGGTCTACATGGTGGCGTTTCTGCGCCGCACCCAGATGGACGCGGCCTTCTCGCCCCGGATGCTCAAGGGGCGCTATGCCAGGGATATCTTCCGGCTGTCGGCCCCCAACAGTGTCCAGCAGGCCAGCGGCACCATCATCACCACGGTCAAACAGGGGCTGCTGGGCGGCCTGGGTGTGGAAGCCATTGCAGGCTTCTCCTGCGCAGGCAAGCTGTCCAGTCTGCTGATGATGCCGGTGTTCGGCTTTGTGCAGTCCACAGTCTTCTTTATTGCGCAAAACACAGCCGCCCTTCAGCCGGGCCGTGTGAAAGAGGGCCTGCGGGAAGGGCGGCGGATCTTGTTGGTGTATTCGCTTGGGGTGGTGGCGGTCTGCATCGGCCTGCGGGGGCCGCTGCTCCGGCTCTTTACCACTGACCCGGCAGCGGCCAGCTACGGCTGCACCATGCTGGCCTTTGAGTCGGTGACCTACCTGTTTGTGGCACAGAAGCATCTGTTCGAGGCCCGCCTGCGCGGTGCCCAGAAGATGGGGCTGTATCTGGCCTCCAGCCTGGGGCAGATCGCCCTGAACCTGCTGGCCTGCGTGATCCTGGTGCCCCGCATCGGTTTTGCGGGCTTCTGGATGTCCAGCTGGATCAGCGCACCCATCGGAATGCTGCTGGCGGCGGCGCTGGCGAACCTCTCAGGCGCTTCGCACCAGCTCCCCTAATAGGGGGGCTTGCCTCTCCTATTAGGAGAGGTGGCATCCCGCCGGGATGACGGAGAGGTTCAGCCGATCACCTCATACTGAAAATACTCGTACTTGACCTTGCTGCCCACCTCGATCTCGGGCGGCAGCAGGGCCAGCGCAACGGGATTCAGCTCGTCGCTTTCAATGTCGGTGCGGCGCAGGTTGACATAATCGCCGTCAAAGCTGACGACCTCGTAATACCAGGGGCCCATAGGATACCTTCTTTCATTTGAGCTTTTCTTTGAGCTGTCGCTTTTTGGAGCGGCGGCTTTTTTAATGCTTCCGTTTTTTCTTTTCGTCCCAGGCAAAGTGCCCGGTGTAGAGCAGGAACACGGGCAGGGCGGCAAGGGTGACAGTCCGGCTCAGGCGGATGCCGTCCGGCTGATAGACAAAGTCGATGGTGACCGTTCCGGCAGGGCAGAGGACGGCCATCAGGCCCTCGTCCACCTGCAGGATCTCGGTCTCCTGCCCATCCACATAGGCCGTGAAGCCGTCATCGTAGGGCACGGAGAAGAACATCAGGTTGGTCCTGTCCAGCGTGGCCTCAGCGTGGAAGCCTGCGCTGGTCATCTCAAAGGCGGTGCAGGCAGAGGCCCGGCGGTCGGCGCAGTCCTGAGTGTAGCGGGTGTAGGTCAGGTCATTGAGCTCTGCCGTGGGCAGGGGCGTGAGGTACTGCCCGTAGGCCACCGCATCCTCTTCAGTGAGCACCAGTGCCCGCATGAGCAGGTTGGAGCGGGTGGGGGTCACGGTGTCCTCGTACTGGGTCTCGGTGAGATAGTAATCGTAGGTGAAGCCCATGGGAACGTAGTTCTGGTTCTCGTAGAGAACATAGCCGTCCAGGGTATCGTAATACGCCCAGCCCTCATCGGCCTCAGCATGGAACTGCTTCTGATGCGCAAGTGTGGTCAGCAGGTATCTGACGCTGAGCAGGCCGCGCAGGGCGTAGTTGGAGAGCTCGGGCTGACTGCGCACATCCCGCTTGACCCCCAGTGCCGGGTAGAAGCTGAGGATGCTGGGAGCGGCGGTGCTGCCGAAATACTGCAGGCAGCTCTTGTCCAGCCACAGGCCCAGATTGTCGTGGGTCTTGTAGGTGTCAATGCGCCAGTCACCCTCGGGCAGATCCTCCTTCAGGGCCAGCGCGTTGATATACTGCTCCACAAGGTCACTGTCGGTGTTCCACTGGCCGAACTTGCCAATGCCGATGTGGACGATGCCGAACAGGCAGCTGAACGCCAGCACACCGGCCAGCAGGCGGCGGGCAAAGACCCTGCGCTGCTGCCAGCGCCTGCAGATGCAATGGTAGACGGCCAGCCCGCCCAGACCAAAGGCGAGCACTGCACAGTACTGGCCCGGATTCTGCAGCACGCCCAGGCTCCACTCCTTGGTGGTGGCATCCTGCACGGGCACCAGTGCAAAGGCCAGCGTAGCGATCATCACAAAGGCAATGCTCCGGGCGGGGCGGGCGAGGTCGAGGCTGGGGTCCTCCCACGCGCTCACCGTCATGGCCGCAAGGATGAGCACCGGCATATAGAACCACCGGGCATAGTAGCTGGAATTGAGGGCATAGAACGCGCTGTTCAGGATGGGCACCAGCGCAAATCCCATGCAGACGGCAATGATCCGCTTTTTGCTGTCGCCCTGCCGGGCACGCCAGTAGGCCACCACACCGGCCAGACTGCACAGGGGCAGATAGGCTGTCATGCTGGTCCATTTGATGATGCCCTCAGACCAGATGGAGGTCATATAGGGGGAATCCGGGGGCAGCACCCAGCTCAGCAGGATGGCCAGATACTGCTGGGGCTTGGAATAGGTCAGAAAGCCCCAGCCGGAGGAAAGGTCGATGGTGCGCGGGTTCTGCAGCACGCTGAGGACAGTGGGCCAGAGCACCACAAAGCCCAGTGCCACGCCCAGCAGGCTCTCAAAGGCCAGCTGACCGAAGAGGCGGGGCGTGAGCCGAAACTCCCCGGCGGAGAGCTTGCAGACGAAGTAGATGACAAGGAAGAGCACCTGCCCCACAAAGAAAAAGTAGTTGTTGAGCAGATTCACCGCCACCCAGAAGGCGAACCATCCGTGGCGGCGCTCGTAGATGGTTTCATCCAGTGCCCAGAGCATCCAGGGGAAGAGGGCCAGCACATCGATGAAGTGGTTGAAGAAGATGTTGTACAGCCCCCAGCCCGAAAAGGCGTAGAGGGCCGCACCCAGCACCGCAAAGTTCGGGTCTTTGACGTAGCGGCGCAGGTACAGATACGCGCCGCCGCCCGCCACCGCGAACTTGAGCACCAGCAGCGGCACCATGAGGTAGGGGAGCCAGTGCTGCGGGAAGAGCAGGGAAAACCAGAAGAAGGGGGAGCCGTACAGGTAGAACGAATAGGCGTTCATGGTTCCGCTGCCCAGGTCAGTTGCCCAGGAAAAGGTATTCTTCACGCCTCCGTATCCGGCGGGGTAGCCTGCCCCCTTGAGAAAGCCGTTCATGTAGCGGTAAAAGCTGATCTGCTGGCTGTTGAAATCGCCTGCATAGTGGAAAAAGCCGCCGTCCAGCAGATAGAACGGCAGGAAGATGAGGGCGGCTGTCAGGGCGCAGAGCCCCACGGTGAGCCAGAACTTATCCTGCTTCTGTCCCAGCATCCGGGGCGAAGAATGAAATGCAGTCATGCGTCAGTCCTCTTTTCAGTATCGGAAATTTCCCGCTTACGGGAACGGCACCTCGCGGGTGTCATCGGGGTCCTGCGCGGCCCTGCGCTGCTGCTCGAACACCGCGTCGATGAGGGTGTCGAGGTCAGAAAGGCGGCTCAGCTCACAGCAGTAGCGCCGCAGGCTGGCGGCCCCCTTCAGGCCCTTCATGTAGTGCATGGTCTGGGCCCGGGCCTGGGGCATGGCAACGAATTCGCCTTTCTGCTCCACCATCTCCTCCACCTGCCGGCGCAGGGCATTCATCCGGGCCTGCAGGTTCGGCTCCTTGGGGGCGGGCAGGCCCTCCAGCGCGGCGTTCACCCGCTCAAAGAGCCAGGGGTCGCCCAGGGCGGCCCGGGCGATCATCACGCCGTCGCAGCCGGTCTCCTCCACCATCCGCACAGCATCCTCGGCGGTGCGGATATCGCCGTTGCCCAGCACGGGAACGTGGACGGCATCCTTCACCGCCGCAATGATGGACGGGTCGATGCCCGGGGTGTACATCTGTTCCCGGGTGCGGGCGTGGACGGCGATGAGCACCGCGCCCGCCTGCTCACAGGCTTTGGCGCATTCCACGGCCGTGACGTGCTCCGCGTCCCAGCCCTTGCGCATCTTCACGGTGACGGGGCGGGAGGTGTTTTTGACCACTTCCTCCACAATGCGGCCGCAGCGGTCGGGGTCAAGCATCAGCTTGCTGCCCGCCCCGCCCGAGACGATCTTGGGGGCAGGACAGCCCATGTTGATGTCCAGAAAATCGAACGCGTACTGCTCCACGGCGGCAGCGGCCTGCCCCATGATCTCGGGCACCTCGCCAAAGATCTGCACGCCGTAGGGGGCACCGTTGGGTTCGGCCTTGAGCAGGCTGACGGTTTTGTGGTCGCCGTATACCAGCGCCCTGCTGGACACCATCTCACTGACGGTAAAACCGGCTCCGTGCTGGGCCATCAGCCGCCGGGCCGGGGCATCGGTAAAGCCCGCCATGGGGCCGAACACTGCCCGGTGGGGCAGGGAGATCTCCCTGATCTTCAAAGGGGTGTTGAAAGGTTCCATGATACTCCTTAGCGCTATCTGATTTAGTTGATAACATGATAAAATTTGGATTATAAGTATACCATATTTCCGGCGGCAGAACAAGAAGCGGAACATCTTTCTTGTCAGCGCGGGATTTTTCCGGTATACTGGGGGCAAAAGGAGGAGCGGCTGGAACACGGCAGCCAGCTGCACAAAAGAGATGGAATACAGAACATGGAAAAAGCAGAACGGCGCAGGGGAGAGCATCCGCACCTCCCTGCTGGGCTATGGCTGTATGCGGTTCCCCACCACACCGGAGGGAGCCATTGACGAGCCCCGGGCCGAAGCGCTGCTGAACGCCGCGCGGGATGCAGGCGTGAACTATTTTGACACCGCCTACCCCTACCACGGCGGCCAGAGCGAGCCCTTTGTGGGCAGGGTCATTGCAAAGTGGCCCCGGGAGAGCTTTTATCTGGCCACCAAGATGCCGCTGTGGCAGTGCGGGAGCCTGGAGGAGGCCCAGCATATCTTTGAAGAGCAGCTCCGGCGGCTGGGCGTGGAGTACATCGACTTCTACCTGCTGCACTCCCTGTACGCCGCACGATACGACCGGGCCAAGGAAATGGGCATCGTGGACTGGCTGTGGGAGCAGAAAAAGCTGGGCCGCATCCGCAGCTTCGGTTTCTCCTGCCACGACAACGCGGCGGGCCTTGAGCACATCCTGCGGGATCAGCCCTGGGATTTCTGCCAGCTGCAGTATAACTATCTGGACACCGATGACCGTGCCGAGGAGATCTCGGGTGACCGCGGCTATCAGCTGACCGAGGAGCTGAACATCCCCCTCATCATTATGGAGCCCATCAAGGGCGGCACGCTGGCCAACCTGCCCCCGGAGGCCGAAGCACCTCTCAAGGCCCTGCGGCCCGAGGCCTCGGATGCCTCCTGGGCCCTGCGCTGGGTGGGCAGCCACCGGAACGTCCATGTCATCCTCTCGGGCATGAGCGCCGAGGATCAGCTCACGGATAACCTGGCCACCTTTGCACGCTTTGAGCCGCTGACCGCTGCAGAGACCGCCGCGGTGGAGCAGACCGCCGCCTTCCTGCACAGCCGCATCAAGATCGGCTGCACCGGCTGCCGGTACTGTATGCCCTGCCCCATGGGAGTGGACATCCCGGACAACTTCAGCATCTGGAACAAGCTGGGGATGTTCGGCCAGCCCGAGGCCATCAAGCACCAGTGGGAAGCCCACTTCCCCGATGCCGAAAAGGCCAGCCACTGCGTCCGCTGCGGCAAGTGCGAGGCGGCCTGCCCCCAGCATCTGCCCATCCGCAATGCGCTGGCCCAGCTGCAGCAGGAGCTGGATCAGCTGTAATCTGCATCAGAAAAGCCACCGGCAAAAACCGGTGGCTCTTTTCTCTTATTCGCTCCACTCCATCCCGATCCTATCCAGCATTGCGCGGCGCTCAGGGGTGAGCTTGGGGTCGTGGGTGGTATCCCACTCCCGCATCCGGCGGAGCCAGTCGCCCAGGCAGAAGCCGGTTTCGTCGGATTTGTAGTTGGCGGCGGCGTGGAGGTTGCCGTGGGCCTTGTAGTAGGCCTTGGCCTGCTGATAGGCGGTTCCCCACTTGGCATCCCGGGCATCCCACACCATGCCGATGCTGTTCAGCTTTTTGATGTGGGCGGGCGTGACCTGATAGGAATCCGGGCGGTTCTTGCGGGCTGCACGCAGGTTGGAGATCCACACGCCCAGCCGGACACCGTCGCTGTCCACATAGCTGGCGGGGACCAGCAGGTGTTTGTACTTGCGGGCATAGCGGGCGGCACTGCGGAAGTTCCGCTCCCAGTTGGCCTCGCGCACGGTGCCGTGGTCAGCGGCGGGATCACTGGGGCGGCGCTCGCCCTTGAACAGGATGCGCAGCAGCTTGCGGCGCTCACTGCTCAGGGCGCTGCTGCCGGAGTTCAGGGCCTGCCGCTGGCGGCTGACCCAGCTGCCCAGCCAAACACCGTCCGCGGTCTTGTAGACAGAGGGGATCTCCAGATCACCGTGCTCTGTCTTGTAGGCCAGAGCCAGATCATAGCGCTCCTGCCAGGGGTCATACTTCTCCCACACCATGCCCAGCTTGTCCAGCAGGGCCTTGCGCTCAGGGGTGACCCGGGCGCTGGAGCGGTCCGGGTTCAGGTAGGCATAGCGCTGGCGCGCCACCCACTTGCCCAGCAGCACTCCGTCCGGCGTGACATACTCCGAGGGGACGTTCAGGTTGCCGTGCTCATGGTAGTAGGCGGCGGCAACATCGTACAGGGACATCCACTTGCGGTCGTTGCGGTTGGTCCAGTCCATGCCCAGAGCGTCCAGCCGCTCCACCTGTTCCTGAGGCAGCTCGCCTGCCTTGTGAGCGGCGCGCTGGGCCCCCAGCCAGACCCCCAGACCGAAGCCGGAGGGCGTTTCGTACTTGATGGGCACTTCCAGATCGCCGTGTTCCAGATAATACTGGGTGGCGGCGGCATAGTTCTGCTCCCACAGATCGTTGGAGGTGCTCCACACCATGCCGATGGCTTCCAGCCGCTCGATGCGGTTCTGGGTCAGGTTGCCGCCCAGATAGCGCTGGCGGTTGTAGACGATCCATTCGCCCAGTGCAAAATCATTTTTATCGCGGTAGCGCACCGGCACCAGAAGGTCACCGTGCTCGGTGCGGTATTTCTGCGCGGAGGCAAAGCCCTTTTCCCAGGCAGCTTCCAGCCGGTGGTTCCAGCGGATGCCCAGTTTTTCCAGCTTGGCGGCCTGCTCCGCTGTCAGGCGGCCCGGGCGCTGCCCGGCCTGTACCTGCCGCTGGAGCTCGAGCCACTTGCCCACAGGCACGCCGCTGTGGATGGTATAGCTCCGGGGCAGCTCCAGGGTGCCCTCTTTGGCGGCGGCATCGGCGGCAGCCTGGCACAGCCCCTCCCAGCGGGCTTCCATCTCCCGGCGCAGCTTGCCATACAGGCGGTAGGTCTGCTGCATGGGGCGCTCCTGCCGGAAGCCCGGCGTTTTGCTGCCGGCCTTGGTCATGGCCTCGGTGCAGTCACGCTGCAGGGTACGGCCGTTGCCCAGCCCCTCGAACTGTGCCACAAGGTCAAACACCGGCACGCTGCGGCTGCCTGCAGCCACCAGCGCGCGGCAGAGCATCTGCTTGAAGGTGGACATCAGGCTGGACTGGCGCACCAGAATGACCCCGGCCAGCCCCTCCAGCGGCTGCTGGACTCCCGGCGCGTTGACGCAGAGCAGGACCTTGGGGCCGGGGGCTGTATCGGAGAGGAAGGTCTCCACGGCGGCAGAATCCGCAAAGCAGGCGTGATCTGCAGCGTAAAAGCGGACGGCAGGGTCCACAGTGCGCAGCAGCTGTTCCAGCTCCGTGCCCAGCTTTTCCTGATAGGCGGCGGATTCAAACAGGACCAGATAATGGCCGCTGGTATCGCTGAGCAGGCGGGGCAGCAGAACGGTCAGGTTTTCCACCTGACGCAGAGACCAGCTCAGCTCTTCATATTGAACGCGCAGGGAGGTGTCGCCCTTGGGCATACACAGGTTTTTGATCCGGGCGCGCAGGGTGGTCAGCTCCTCCTCCTGAGGCCAGAGCAGGGCTGCATAGGCCGAGGGCACCGGCATGGTCCCGGCGGCCATGGCCTCGGCCACAGTCATGTGGGAGACGATGCAGTCGGCAAACAGCTCCTGCGCGGCGGCGCAGACGGGGGCACCGTTGGGCACACCCAGCCCCAACACCTTTGCCTGGGGGCACATCCGCAGCAGCTTCTGCACCGACTGTGCCCAGCACACGGCGCTCAACTCATGGTAGCAGTCCAGCACGATGCAGCCGGGTTTCTGCTCCCCCAGCCGCACCCACTGCTCCGGGGTGGCGGCGGCCAGCTTTTCGCAATCACAGAAGCGGACATTGCCGGGCAGGGTGCCGCCGTTGTAGCGTGTCAGCTCTGCCTGCCGCAGGGCCAGACGCTGTGCACCGGCCACCAGCCAGAAAAAGGTGGTCTGGGGGTGAGCCTCCACCACCTTCCAGGCAATACAGCTTTTGCCGGTGCCGGTGGGATGGAACACGGCGGCCCGGTTCAGGGTCTCCAGAGACTGTACAGCTTTCTGAAAAGCGGCTTCGTTGACGGGATTCAGGGTCATCGACATGGTGGTAGTGTCCTCTCCGAGTTGCATGTTTGGCATCGTTGGATACAACGAAAATATTTCATAGAATTAGTTTATCGCAAAAAACATTTTTCTGTCAAGCCCTTTGAAGAGAATTTAGAGCAAAACTCGGGAAAAGAATAAAAATAGTGTGGAATCTGTGGCAGAAACTGCGAACTTTGTGCGCAGCAACGGGGATACTGAAAGTGGAAATGCGTCCCGGAGCGGAGAGAAAGTATGACCTATGGCAGGAAGAAGGCTTCTTTTGCCCCGGCAGAGCTGCCCGGGCCGCACCGGGGAGATCCGGGCAGGAGGGCTGCTGCGGAACATCCAAGAAGCATTTCATCTTTACGGCCGAAAAAATGAAAAATTCCCTCTTGACTTTATGAAAATAAAGCGTATAATGCAATCAACAAACCGATGAGGCGGAAGAGAACCTGCAAGCGCACTTACAGTGAGCCCGAATGGTGAAAACGGGCAGAGAGCGGGGCAGAGTTCGTGGGCCGCCGAGGGCCGGGCGAACAGGGCAGTGCCTTTAGTAGCTTGGGACGGAAGCCTCCGTTACAGGGCAGGGGAGTGTTGGCTCTCCGTTGAGGGGCTCCTGCAGTTTTCCATGGTGGGAAGACGAGTGGAGCAAGCAAGGTGGCACCGCAGATTCGAATTTCTCGACTCTGTCCTTGTGGATGAACACACAGGGACGGGGCCGTTTTTATTTTACCCGTTCCGCAGGTGGAGCGGGTTTTATTTATTTTTGGGCCGCCCGCTCCGGGAAAGGAGCAACCGCTATGAAAACCATGAACATGATCTCCCGCCGCAGCTTCCTGAAGGCTACCGCCGCAGCCACTGTCGTATCCGCACTGGGCCTGACCGGCTGCGGCTCCTCCGGTTCTTCTGCCGCAGCATCCAGCACCGTTTCCAGCGCTGCCGGTTCCGCTGCCGCCGCTTCTGAAGCAGGCCAGACCTTTAAGGTGGGCATCGTCAACTATGTAGATCATGCTTCCCTGAACCAGATCGTGGCCTCTGTTGAGAGCCGCCTGGATGAGGTGGGCGCGGAAAAGGGCGTGACCTTCGACTATGCCGATTACTACGCCAACGCCCAGGCTGACCAGTCCAACCTGAACCAGATCGGTGCAGACCTCGTGGCCGACCAGGTAGATGTCATCGTGGCCGTGGCCACCCCCACTGCCGCCACCATGCTGGCCGCTGTGGAAGATACCGACATCCCTGTGGTCTACTCTGCCGTCACCGACCCTGTTTCTGCCGGGTTTGACGGGGAGGAGGGCATCACCGGCACCTCCGATGCCCTGAACACCGAGGCCATTATGAACCTCATCACTGCCATCAACCCCGACATTGACACCATCGGTCTGCTGTACGACCTGAGCCAGGATGCCTCCACCCAGGCCATCGCCGATGCCAAGGCGTTCTGCGACAGCAAGGGCATCAAGTACATTGAAAAGAACGGTACCACCACCGCCGAGGTGCAGATGGCTGCTGAGGCCCTTGTGGCTGCCGGTGTCAAGGCAGTGTTCACCCCCACCGACAACACCGTGATGACCGCCGAGCTGTCCATCTATGAGACCTTTACCGATGCAGGCGTGATGCACTTCACTGGTGCGGACAGCTTTGCACTGAACGGTGCCTTTGTGGGCTACGGCGTGGATTACGTCCAGCTGGGCGAGGCCACCGCCGATATGGTAGTGG
>ERZ780149.4211-NODE-4211-length-11331-cov-2.706368_pt1 | contig 11331 bp, 6 predicted proteins | sample MGYA00511367_ERZ780149 | MGnify/ENA primary metagenome ERZ780149 (study PRJEB29588, sample SAMEA2153852) | human gut metagenome | biome: human gut; feature: human-associated habitat; material: faeces | place: Denmark | collected 2008/2010 ...
TCGACCCGCTTCCCAACGGTAGCTACAATGATGAAAATTTTGAACTTTATCCAGAGTTGCTACGCGGATTCGTAGATGTTGTCTACAATGAACTCCTGCCAGAAACATATCTCGACAATTATTACATACCCATGTCCTGCGCGACAGACGATGCTATTTACAGTTCTCCGACGGCCGCATGGCGCATATTCTCTTCCGGTTCGGCAAAAATGTTGTCGAATCCTTTCGATACTAAATGGCGGGATAATTACCGCGCAATCAATTATCTGAACATGTTTCTTGAAAACGATCGCGGCTACAATACGCGGTATATGGTTGCAGAAGACTCTGACCTCGCATTGCGCAATTGCCTGCAAGGCAGTGCTTACGGACTCCGTGCGTGGATGTATTTCGACTTATTGAGAGTTTTCGGAGGAAAAGCCGAGAACGGAGAGTTGTTAGGAGTACCCATCCTGACCGAACCGACTGATCCGAAAACCGCCGACGCCTCGACAATCGAACGCGCAACATTTGACGAATGTGCAGAACAGATACTCAAAGATTGCGACTCCGCTTATAAATATCTGCCTCGCAATAACCGCGATTATCCGGGAGATCCGCAGCAATCCATCCAGATTACAGGATCGGCTCGTTACAAATCCCTGGATCAAATAGCCATAGACGGACTCCGGGCCATGGTTTACATCTTTTGGGCTAGTCCTGCCTATAACCCCGAGAACGACATGTCCCGCTATGACAAAGCCGCCAGATATGCAGCGGCTGTCATAAAACATAAACTCGAAGTGGAAAGCACACTGACAGGAGGATTCGACCCGACTCGTGGATTCTCTTGGCATAATGTCAATAGTCCAGAGATCATTTGGCCGTCCGAAATGAGGCAATCCTCCAATCTCGAAACTTCGTTCTATCCGCAACAATTCGGCGGTTCGGCGTTAGTAGCACCTACCCAGGACTTGGTCGATGCGTTCCCGATGGCCAACGGTTACCCCATCAACGACAAACGTAGCAATTATGATCCAACACACCCGTATGAGGGACGTGATCCCCGTTTCTATGCAACAATCTTTTACAACGGAGCGCAAGTCCGCCGTCTGAATAACGCATCAGAGGTCATGTATACATTCGAATGCGCCAACGGAGGTAAAGATGCCCCCGGTTCCAACGAGGTATCCGCTACCGGATACTACATCAAAAAGTTCATTTACAGAAATTGGAATACCAACGACACAACTAAAGAACTGGGTTATCGTTGCATCCATTTTATGAACTGGACCAAAATGTGCCTGATATTCGCAGAAGCCGCCAACAAGTATGTCGGGCCAACAGACGAGGGCACCTACGGATATTCGGCGAGACAGGCAATCGCCTGGTTGCGCAATAGGCCTACTAACGATGACGAACCGGGCTTGGGGACATTCGGCGACCCGTATCTTGATGAATGCGCCGCTGAGGCTACAACATTCGAAGGCCTCGTCAAAAATGAATGGCGCGTGGAAACTTGTTTCGAAGGCGACCGTTACTACAATCTCCGCCGCTGGGCCACGGATGTTTCAGAAATCAACAAACCGATCCACATGGCAAAGATTTCAAATCAATCGGGATTGATCTCTTATGAGTACCCGGTCGTGGAAACCTTGAAATATCCGTCACTTTGGGCTCCAATACCGTATACCGAAATTCGCAAATGTCCGAAATTACTCCAAAATCAGGGATGGGAAACGTGGAAATAATCGTCTGTCAAAAATTACACTTAAACAAAATGTATAAAATGGAAAAAGCAAAGATACTGGCACTGCTGCTGTCGTTTCTCCTCACGAGTTGCTATGAAAAATACACAATGGATTATGAACATACAGCAGCATACGTGGCCTACCAATACGACTTGCGCACCTTCGTAATCGGAGAAGGAATGAAATTTAATTTCACCGTGGCCCTTGGAGGGGTGGTAAAGAATACCCACGACCGTTCCGTACAGGTTGTAATTGACGACGCACTCCTGACCGACGACCTGTCGGGCTTCTCCGAAAAGGCGACGGCCCCTTTCACTGCCCTCGACGGCCTACTCGGGAGAGCCCCATTCGGTAATCTCAGTCAGAGCTATGTAAGCAAAGAGGTCGCAGCACAAAACCTTGAGAAGCTGACCCCGCTACCTGCCGATTGCTATACAACTAGTAGCATGGACAATCTCTTCATCCCTAAAGGACGGCATACCACGACCGTGACAATTAAGGCTACCGACAAGATTCTCACGAAAGAGGAGGCTTTGAAACCATATTATGCACTGGCCTTTAAGGTTACAGATGCGGATGCCGACATATTGATTTCGGAGAAAAGTTTTGAGATTATCGCCGTAAAATGCGAACAGCGCTTCTGGGGAAACTGGTATCACGGCGGAGAAACCATTGTTAAGAACGACATAACGGGAGAAATCGTTTCCCGGGAAAGTTATCCGCTAACTCTTCCGCAAGATGACGACAAAATATATACACTCACGACAATTGCGGCCAATGCGGTCGAAAGCGACAAAATCGGTCTGGGAAACGGTAAACTAAAGCTGATTTTCGAAGACGACGACCAAATCCGGATAGAATCGGCTGACGGCTCCAAACCTATCCGTCCCATTACCGACAAACCGAGTCATTTCAACGGTGCAAAGTTGTTGCAGGACCGCAAACTGTACTTGAACTACCAATATTCCAATGGAGATGGCACCACGACCTATATCAACGACATCTTGGTCTTCCGCAATCGTATCCGTGACGGCATTAATGAATGGCAGGATGAAAATCCTGAAGATTACCAATAGGTTTTATTCAACTCTCTTTAATTGATACTGTAACTCATCCAGCAATTATAAAAAACAACCTTATCCAAAAACACAATGAAGAACCATTTATTCTGTTTTGTCCAAAAAATGCAAATGAAAAACCATTTACTCAACATCGGCATACTAGCTGTTCTAATTTTTATAGGAAGTCCAGGTTGTAAGCCATCGCCCTCTCCGCTTATTCTGACCGAGCAATCACATGCGGAACTTACCCCCTATGCCGACACCAGAATAGATACATTGAACCATATAATAGAACTCATTTCTCAGGGAGGATCGTCCGGAATTATATTCAAGGGCGAGTGGGATTTGAGGGGTTATAATCAACTTCAATTCAAAGTTCAAAACCACGACTCGGTTCAATATCTGCAAATGATCGTACAGATTCAGGAAGAGTTGAAGAAAGCTCCGATCAATGCCCGTGTCCTTCGTGGAACAATGACCGACCAACTCTACGTTGGTCCGGGTGAGACAAAAAATGTGAAGATTGAGTTTTCCTCGGACGTACCGTATCCCGAAGTGGACTCTTGTTTTACGGGGATGCGTAATACTCCTTACAGTGTAAATGAACATTACTCCTACTCATTGGATTTGTCGAAGATACAAGCTATAAAACTGCTAGCACGACGCCATACCGCCGGTATGCGTTATTCCATATCCGATGTTATGCTTTTACCCGGTAAACGAGCCGAATCTATTTCATGGATGAAGATGAACAAGTTGGAATTTTTTCCTTTCATCGACAAATACGGACAATTCAAACACAAAGAGTGGCCTGGTAAGACCCATAACGACGAGATTTGAGGCAAGCCCGAAAAAAAGAGGAGAAAGATCTTGCCGCCCATCCGGGCGCAACTGACCGCAGCCGGTACGGAGGTTGGAAAAACGGTCCCCGACAAAAGGGCACGGGACATTTTCGCGTAGCAAAGATTGACGGCAAATGGTGGATGATCGATCCGGAAGGCTATCTTTTCTGGTCCCATGGCGTTGTGCGCGTTACCACCTCCTCCGGCATTACTCCTTTAGATGGCAGGAACTACTATTTCGAAGATCTCCCGGCGGTCGACGATGAATTGGGACAATTTTACTTTACACACGACGCTCTGCTGAAACCCTACTATACAGCTCGGGGAATCGATTCTACCTACGACTATTCATCGGCAAACGCCTACCGAAAGTACGGGAGCGACTATAAAGCGCTTTATGCCGATTTAGCGCACCGAAGGCTACGAAGTTGGGGCTTGAACACCATCGCCAACTCTTCGGATAAAGCAATCTGTATGATGGATCGTACAGCCTATACAGACCGGATTGAAATTCATTCCGTACCTATCGAAGGCACTACAAGGCTGGTGGCCTTTCATGGATCCGTTTGATCCATCGTTCGCTGAAACGATGCGTATGCGTCTACTCGCACAAAAAGATCAACTCGATGATCCTTGGTGTCTAGGATTTTTTGTAGACAACGAAATTAAATGGGGCGACACGAAATCTCTGGCCTCTTTTACTATCAAAGCCCCGACGACTCAACGGGCTAAAATTGCAATGATCAACTGGCTTCAAAAAAAATACAAAACTATAACAACTTTGAACAACCACTGGGGAACTACGTTTGGTTCTTGGAAAGAATTGAGAGCCAACCGTAAAAAAGTTCCAACCGCGGCTAATGGGGATTTAACGGAGTTCAACAAAAAGATCATTGAAGCCTATTTCAGCACCGTACAACGCATTTTCAAAGAGATCGCCCCTCAAAAGCTCTATCTTGGATGTCGTTTTGCGGGTTCTAATGCCGATGTTCTCGCCATCGCCGCCCGTTATTGTGATGTCATCAGCTACAATATTTACCGGAATGATCTTCAGTGGTTCGAGTTACCTGCTGGAATTGACAAGCCTGTTATGATTGGAGAATTCCACTTCGGAGCCATGGATCGTGGTCTCTTCCACCCTGGGCAGGTTTACACAGAGAACCAAAAAGTCCGCGCCCAAATGTACTACAACTACGTACGCTCCGCACTAGAGCACCCGTCCGTTATCGGCACCCACTGGCATCAATTCTCAGATCAAGCTGCAACAGGGCGTTTCGACGGAGAGAATTTCCAAGTGGGCTTCACAGACATTTGTGACAAACCTTATTATGAAACGATCGAAAAAATCCGAGAAATTGGCTACGATATGTATGAAATCCGCTCACAAGTTCAACAACTCAATGAATAAAATCCGTATGCAGAGCATATTTCTGCTCCTAACATTTTTCTGGTTATGTCCGCAGGTTTCAGCCCAAAAACCAACAAATGTGTACTATATCGATGCACGCCGACTCACTGTCGTCGGACAGCCCCTCCCCTATCTTCAGAAACCTTTCTCCCGAATGGATGGTAGGGCTTACGGCCTCAAAGGTTCACTTGCAGCAAAGGCCGCACAATCGACCGGGATAGCCGTGCTATTCACGACGAACAGCCGTACGATACGCGCTAAATGGCACACATCCAATTTGCGTGTTGTCGGAACTAATACCGGCGCCAATTGTCAGAAAGGTCTTGATCTCTATATCCGCAAAAAGGGGAAATGGCTTTTTGCAGGTGTTGGAGCTCCTAATATGAAAGGTAACTGTGCTGATCATGAGGCAATATTAGTTGCTTCAATGGACGAAGATGTAAAGGAATGTTTACTCTACCTACCACTTTTCGATCAGGTCGACCAACTAGAGATCGGCGTGGACAAAGGGAGTGCGATCAAACCTTTGGAGAATCCGTTCCGACATCGTATCATTTTCTACGGATCAAGTATTACTCACGGTTCAGCTGCCAGCCGAGCAGGAATGAGCTACGTAGCCCGTTTCGGCCGCGACAACGGACTTTACTGTATGAATTTAGGATTCAGTGGCCAGGGGCGTATGCAGGAAGAATTCGCTCGTTATTTGGCCGATTGTGACACCGACGCGTTCATCTTCGATACTTTTTCCAACCCGGATTCTAAACAAATTCGCGAACGGTTCGATGCTTTCGTTGATATCATCCGAGGTTCTCATCCGAATACACCGTTGATATTCTTGCAGACAATCCGGCGGGAAAAGCGGAACTTCAATCTTAAAACCGACATCTATGAAGCTCACAAACAACAGACTGCCGAAGAAGTAGTACGCGCTCGGATGAAACGAGATAAACATATTTACTTTATACTCTCTGATAGCTTTCTGGGTGATGATGGTATTGCAACGGCTGACGGGACTCATCCGACAGACGTGGGATTCTCCCGTATGCTCGAAGGCATGACCCCGCCGTTGAAAAAGATTTTTCGTAAATATGGAATTCAATAAAATTCATACTAATAGACGATGAAACACTTATTATTATTTTGCTCAATACTGACAACGCTTTTTGAAATTATTGGCAACGGAACAGTAGCTGTCGCTAAAACTCCGCTTCGAGTAATGTCGTCAAATATCCGATTCAACAGTGAGCAAGACCTTGGCGATACTTCGTGGGATGCCCGCAAACAGCCTTATGTTAACATGATCCGAGACACCAAGCCCGATGTAATAGGAATGCAGGAGCCCCGCGATGCACAATATGCAGACTTGGAGCGTTTGCTACCAGAATATGACCGGTTTCGCCTATTACCTAATAACCAAATTACGCGCAAACAAGCGGCCAGTGGCATGATTCTTTGGTTAAAAGAGCGTTTCCAATGCCTAGATTCCGGCTATTTTTGGCTGGGGCCTACCCCTAACGAGCCATGCCTACCGTGGGATGCCACGGATAAATACCATTACCGCATGGCTATCTGGGTAAAACTTTTAGATAACATATCCGGGAAAGAGGTTTATTTCTTTTCGACCCATCTGCCGTACGATCCCGGGAACCGACCAGACTGTTTCGATGCTGATGGTAAGCGTATTCGCAATATTGAACAGCGCACAAAATGTGCCAAATTGATCGTTTCCCAAATTCAACAAATCGCAGGGAAACGCGCTACGGTATTTCTTGTCGGAGACATGAATTGTTCTGACAATAAAAACACTCTTACCTACCCGAGTCTCATCCCATTTTACCAATGGATGCAATCAGGCCGAGAGGAAGCTCCTCAAACCGATACAGAGTGCAGTTATAACGGATTTGGGAAAAGTCCATGTAAAGATACATGGCGCATCGACCATATCTTTTTTCGCAGGGCAAAGCCCTTAAAATTTCAGACTATCACGAATTCTGGCTATGGCGTTACTTATATTTCTGACCATTATCCGATTACACTGACCGTTGAGTTCTAATTTTTGGCTCTAATCTATTTGTAATTCATGAAAAACTTACTTTTAACCGTCATCATATCGTGTGTCGGGATTAATATAGTCATAGCAAGTCCGAAAGTAAAACTTAAACTAATTTCCTACAACATTCGTTTTCTGCACGCAAAAGACTGCGGTATGCATGCATGGGAAGCCCGCAAGGAGGCCTCAGTCAACATGATTCGCCGTGAGCATCCTGATGTGATAGGTTTTCAGGAGCCCGAACTGCCACAGATCGAATACCTCATAAAATGCCTACCTGAATATGTGCATTTCAAACAAGATCGTGAGGACGGATTGCGTCCTAATGGTCAATATTTAATGATCATGTGGTTGAAAAACAAATACGAACTTTGCGACTCGGGGCGTTTCTGGCTGAGTCCCACCCCCGATGAAGCATCGTTTGGTTGGGATGGTCGCTGCCGCCGTGTAACAGTATGGGTCAAATTGCGTGATAAAAAGTCTGAGCGTACATTTTATTATTTCAATACCCATCTCGACCATCGTGGCAACGAAGCACGACAAAAAGGAGCCGAAATGAATGTTAAAATGATGCAGCGCATCGCTGGCAAGCATGCTGTGATTTTCCATTCAGGGGATATGAATTCTCAGCGCGGAACTACAACCGAAGCCTACCTTCAACCATACGACAACTGGATGAAATCAGCTCGGGAAAGAGCTGTTGAGAGCGATCAACGAGCCACATTCGATGGTTTCGGAAAATCACAGCCTCGTTGGCTCGATCACATTTTCTACCGTCATGCCAAAGCCGTAAAATACGCGACTCTTGACGGAAAAGATTACGGAGTGTCCCATATCTCGGATCATTATCCGATTGCTTGTACCTTCATATTCTGACCCTGTTTCATGAGATTCATTAACTATTTCCGAAAAAGCGTTCCGGTAGCAACACCATACCCGGGCAATGAAGACGCTCAACAGCGCTACTACAAAAAGTTGCGGCTACAAGTGCTCATCGCGGCATTGTTGAGTCACAGTCTTTACTATGTCTGCCGGACCACGCTCAATGTGGTCAAAGAACCCATTCTCGACAACGGTGCACTCAACGCCACCCAACTGGGTATGATCGGCTCGGCAATGCTGTTCGTTTACGCCGTAGGAAAATTCGTCAATGGATTCCTTGCCGATTACAGCAATATCAAACGTTTCATGGCTGCCGGACTGATCCTTTCGGCGGCCGCCAATCTCATTATCGGCATTGCAGGATTTCTCAATGGAGATGGATACATTGGGAATGCAATCTTTTTCCTCACATTCATCATTCTATGGGGTATCAACGGCTGGGCTCAATCCATGGGTGGCCCTCCGGGCATCGTTTCCCTTTCACGCTGGTATCCGCTCAGCACCCGCGGCACCTATTACGGATTTTTCAGTGCCAGTCACAACCTCGGCGAATTTTTCTCGTTCCTGTTCGTAGGGGCAATTGTCGGACTATGCGGCTGGCATTGGGGGTTCGCAGGTTCAGCAGTAGCCGGAGGCATAGGAATAGCCATTATCATAGCCTTGTTGCACGACTCCCCTGAATCCAAAGGCCTCCCGCCTATTGAGGTTCTGACCGGCGAGGAGAAAAGTGAAGAGCATAAAGCTCGCTCGACCCGGAAAATGCAGCGTACAGCCGTCCGAAACCCGCTCGTATGGATGCTCGCCCTATCGAGTGCCTGTATGTACGTCGCCCGGTATGCCGTCAACGGATGGGGTGTACTATTCCTGCAGGAGGTGAAAGGATTCACCTTGGTAGAAGCGTCGCAAATTGTTTCGGTGAATGCCCTGTTGGGTATTTTCGGTGCCGTTTGTTGCGGCTGGCTCACCGACAGATTTTTGCATGGGCGGCGCAACGTTCTGGCATTCATCGTCGGCCTCATCAATACTGCGGCCCTGTGCCTGTTCTTCTTTTCCGGAAGCGGAATGTCCATCAACATATTGAGCATGGTGTTATTCGGGACGACCATCGGCATACTGATCTGTTTCCTCGGCGGCCTGATGGCCATCGACATCGTGCCTCGAGAAGCCACCGGCGCAACTATCGGCATCGTTGGCCTTACCAGCTATATAGGTGCAGGCATGCAGGATATCATCAGCGGCCGTCTGCTCGATGCACACAAGGTGATGATCGGCAGCGAAACCCACTATAATTTCACCCCGGCCACCCTTTTCTGGATTGCGGCATCTACACTCTCGTTCCTGCTTGTATTATTCGTATCCCGAAAACAACAAGGCAAAGAGCATGACAACCGATAAACTTACATCTGACTTACAAAACATATGAAACACATTCTTTCAACGCTGTTCCTGAGCCTGTTGCTATTCACAGGGAATACGACCACAGCAAAGACCTCATCAAAAACTTTTCTGCTGATTTCGCCCGATACCCGATTGAAAAGCGAAATCGCAATCAACGAGCGAATATCTTTCACCCTTTCCGATGAGCAACAGACAATACTCGCTCCGTCTTTCATGGCCATAAGGTTGCAAAATGGAGAAACGTGGGGAACAACTCCCCAATTGCAACATGCCCGCAGGAATCGTATCGATGAAACGATTCATTCTCCTTTTTACAAACGTGAAAAGGTACAAAATCGGTACAATGAATTAATCCTCTCGTTCAAGGGCGGTTACTCGCTTATCTTCCGCATGTACGACGACGGACTGGCCTACCGTTTCGCCACCGACCGCAAAGGAGAAATCATCATTGAGAGCGAAACCGCGGAATACTGTCTTTCCGAGGACCGGGACATGATCGTCCCTTACGTTCTCCCCAGCGGAAAAGCCAAGAAAGCCAAGAATCCGACGTTCGAACAACAGTTCTTCAACTCGATGCAAAATCTCTACTCATACGGCAAAGCCATGCAGCTCAATCCCGACCGAATGATGTTCACACCCGTCATCGCCAAACTGGACGACGGCATGAAACTTTGTATCGCAGAAGCCGATACGGAAAGTTATCCCGGCATGTATCTGGTCAGCAGTTCCGATCGCCCGGTACTGCACGGCATGTTCGCCGCATATCCCCGCAAAGAGGAGCGCGGCGGCCACAACCAGTTACAAATGCTTGTAAAGAGCCGCGAATCGTACATCGCTCGCGTCATCGGTCCACGCAGCTTCCCATGGCGCACATTCATTGTGACACGCAAAGACGGAGAACTCTCCGAAAGCGACATGGTTTACCGTCTGGCCTCACCGTCCCGGGTCAAAAATATCGACTGGATCAAACCCGGAAAAGTCGCTTGGGAATGGTGGAACTATTGGGGACTCTACAACGTCGATTTCCGAGCCGGCATCAATACCGAGACCTACAAGTACTACATCGACTTTGCCTCAAAGAATAATATCGAATATGTGATCCTCGATGAAGGATGGTCGGTGAAATATGCTGGTGATCTGCTCAAGGTCATTCCAGAAATCGACCTGCCCGAGTTACTTCGCTACGCCAAAGGACGGAATGTAGGCATCATTCTATGGGCTGGATACCATGCCATCGAACGTGACATGGAACACGTTGTCAAACACTATGCCGCAATGGGTGTCAAGGGTTTCAAGGTAGATTTTCTCGATCGTGACGACCAAAAGATGATCGATTTCATGTACCGCCTTGCTGACATCTGCGCCCAGCACCACATGCTTCTTGACTACCACGGGTGCTGCAAGCCCTCCGGCCTGCAACGAACCTATCCCAATGTGCTCAACTATGAAGCAGTATTCGGTCTCGAGCAAATGAAATGGACCTCTTCAAAAACCGACATGGTGACTTACGATGTAACACTGCCATTCATCCGTATGGTTGCCGGACCGATGGATTACACGCAGGGTGCAATGCGGAACAGTATAAAAGGAGCATTTCATGCTGACTACAAACACCCCATGAGCCAAGGTACACGATGCCGCCAACTAGCCGAATATGTCATATTCGATTCCCCGCTTACTATGCTTTGCGACTCTCCATCGAACTACATGCGTGAGGTAGAGTGCATTCGGTTCATTGCTTCTGTGCCTACTGTTTGGAATGATACAAAAGTGCTCGACGGACAGATTGGTGAATATATCGCTGTCGCCCGACGTTCAGGAGAAGAGTGGTTCATCGGCGCCATGACCAATTGGTCTTCCCGAGAATTATCACTCGAAATTCCGATCGCTGATACGAACAACTACGAAATTGAACTGTTTCAAGACGGCATAAATACCGATCGAGCGGCACAAGATTACA
>ERZ780149.4212-NODE-4212-length-11329-cov-3.078233_pt1 | contig 11329 bp, 4 predicted proteins | sample MGYA00511367_ERZ780149 | MGnify/ENA primary metagenome ERZ780149 (study PRJEB29588, sample SAMEA2153852) | human gut metagenome | biome: human gut; feature: human-associated habitat; material: faeces | place: Denmark | collected 2008/2010 ...
GCATATCCAGCTCCGGCATCAGCTCGGTGCTGATGACCGAGAGCATCTAGTTGCGGTGATCAAGGTTGGCGCGGCGACCGAGGCAGAGATGAAGGAGAAGAAACTCCGTATCGAGGACGCACTCAACGCGACCAAGGCGGCTGTTGAGGAAGGCATTGTGGCAGGCGGCGGAACGGCTTACCTGAACGTCATTCCCGAGGTTGCAAAACTGGTTGACACGGTTGAGGGCGACGAAAAGACGGGCGTTCGGATCGTAGTCAAGGCGCTTGAAGAGCCGGTTCGTCAGATCGCGGCAAACGCGGGCTTTGACGGCGGCGTTGTGGTTGACAAGATCATGAACAGCGGCAAGATCGGCTACGGCTTCGACGCTTACAACGAAGTTTATTGCGACATGGTTGCAAACGGCATTGTAGACCCGACCAAGGTCACGCGTTGCGCGCTCCAGAACGCGGCTTCGATTGCCTCTGTTGTTCTGACAACCGAGGCGGTTGTTGCCAACCAGAAAGAGCCTGAAGCTGCTCCCGCTGCTCCCGCAGCCGGCGGCATGGGCGGTATGTACTAAAGAATCAGGTCGCGGGGTTTTGTCCCGCACTCCGCTCAGGGGCTTCTTGAAAGAAGTCCCTGAGAACCCGGGAACTTCCCCCACGGGGCGGATTTTCGCTTTGCGAATCCGTCCCGTGGGGGAAGTTTTGAATTTTTCGGGGATTTTTTGGGGGGAGACTCCGAGGGGCGCGGGGAGACGTCCCGGGGTCTTTTTTCTTGGAAAAAAAGAACGGAAGTGTTGACAAAAAATTCATGGTATGATATACTATTATAAACAAATCAAGGGGCAAGGGGATCGCGATTGATGCAGCGGGATTGTCCGGCGAAAAAACAGGGAGAAAAAACGAACAACCGAAAAAACAGGAGGAAACCATGAGAAACAGGAGAGGATGGTTGGTCAGTATTTTGTGTGCGGTGGCGGCGTTGCTTTGCGTGATGGGGCTGTCCGCGTGCAAAAAGAAAGGACATGTGCACGAATGGGGCGAATGGACGGTAGAGAAAGAGCCGACCTGCTCCGAAGAGGGCAAGCGGATGCGCACCTGCTCGGGCTGTACCGAGGTGGAAACGGAAGCGATTGAGAAAACCGCGCACACCTACGATGTCGAGCGCATTGCGGACGAAACGCTGAAAAGCGCGGCGACCTGCACGGGGGCGGCGGTTTATTACAAGTCCTGCGCCTGCGGTGCGGTCGGCACGAGCGAGGATGACACGTTTACCTACGGCGAACGTGCGTCGCACCAATACGAGAACGGAATCTGCACGGTTTGCGGGCACGTCGGGTGCGATCATAAGACGTTGCACACCAAGACGTTGGATCTGCATAAGCAGGGGCTGTGCGCGTCGGTGTTTACTTACAGAATCTGCGATTGCGGGGCTGTGGCGGAAACGGACGACGATTTCTTTGACAGTCTGAACTGCCCCATCGACAGTGATGTCTGGAACGCGGCATTCCCGGAAGCCGAAGCCGAAAGCGGCGAGGTGCACGGCGAGGTCACCTGCAAAAAATGTGGGTTGAACATCGGGATCACCATGCAGTTCAGCGAAGAGGGCTGCCTGTCCCGCGCGCGCTATGTCATCACGCTGAAAAAGGATGACAAGGTTTTGCTCGACCAAGCTGTGTTGACCTATGAGCACCGCGATCATTTTGATGTGCGCGAGGAAATCAAGCTTGATTCTGCGGACGGCTTCTGCGGCGGCACACTGGCGGTGCTGAAATGCAGGCACTGCGGCGAGATTACAAAGAAGCTCGCGCTCAAGCCGACCTGCAAGTTTGATTTCGTGCACGGGTTGACCGAGACAGAGGAGACCGACGCAAACGGCGTGAAGCACGCGATCAACCGCGGTATTTGTCCCGATTGCGGACTGACCAAAGAATTTGACACCTGGATCGAAAAGAACGGTTGCGAGGAGAGTTCCTTCACGGCGGAACGAATCTACCGCGGGAACAGGATGCTTCTGTCGATGACAGGCGTAAAAGCGCAGAAGTCTCATAACTTTATCCCGACCTTCGAGGCACTCGGCGACGGTGGATGTCGGGAGGACGGCGCAAAGATCACTTATCGGTGCGCAACCTGCAACCTGTCGTTCTATTCCTATCGGTACGATCATATCGTGATGTCTGATATCGTTGAAATCAAAGAGCTCGGCGGTTGCGATACGCAGATTTCCGTGCAGCGTTGCACGGCTTGCGGAGAAGTCGATTATTTCAATCCGGAATATGATGTGCGGGAGAACAATTGCCAAATGAAGGAGACTTCCCGGATGTTTACCGACGGGGATGGCGTGGTGCACACGGTCACGACCGACACCTGCTCGGAGTGCGGGCTGCAGATCATTGTGGACGCATGGAAGATCCGGCAAGGTAACAACGGCAGTTGCGGCTATATCGGGTATGAACTGTACCGTGTCATTTACGGTGGGCAGGAGCTGATTTCGTATCGGAACATGGCGGATGCCAAGACCACCCATGATTGGGACACGAAGAACGCTACTTACGAAAGCGACACACCCGATAGGGCGTGCGGTGACAGTTCCTATACCGTAACGCTGACCTGCAAGGAGTGCGGCGAAACGCAAACCCTGCAAAAGTATGGGCATGCCATGGTAGATGTCGGAATCGAATTGATCGATTACGGGTGCGGCGGATATGTCGGCGGGTGGCGTTGCATGAGATGCGGCGATCTTTATTCCGATTATTGGCGCTTTGACTGTGAGGATCACGGCACGCTTGTCTGGAGTACCACTCCCACAGAAACGACCGACAAGAACGGGCTTGTTCACAAAACATGGACCGGGTCTTGCAGCGCGTGCGGCCTGAAGTTCATTCGGGAAGCGTGGACGGAGCAATTCGACGAGTTCGGGTGCACTGTGAGAAACTATGTGAAGTACCAAATCCTCAAGAACGGCAAGGCGGTTCTTGAATTCCGCTCGGATGAGGTGGTGGATAAGCACAACGACAATGAGCATATGAAGGTTGTGTATGACCTGGAGGGCGATTGCGGGGACGGCTATTACCAAACCACCTATTGCCCGACGTGCGGACTTGCAAAAGCCTATTATATGGAAGATCATAAGCGGGAGGATCGGTCGGTTGACGGAAAGGAGTTGGGCTTCTGTCAAGGCAGTTTCTACGAGGGGTATTGCGCTGCCTGCGGGAAAATCCTGCATCAACAGGCGCAGTTGGAGTGCGATTTCGTATGGGACGATGACACCCGCAAATCCAAAACCTGCTCGCTGTGCGGCGCAAAGGTTCTGTACGTTGAGAAGAATGAGCAGATCGACCCCTGCCATATGGTCGCGATCTCCGAGGAGCACTATATCAATCGAAACGGCGAGGAAGTCTATCTCATTGTGTATCAAAGCCGCTTCACAACGCACAAGGAAAAGAATCAATTTGAGTTGAAGGGAACCTCCTGCTCGGAAGGATATCGGGTGCGTAAGGTTTGCAGTGTGTGCAATGAGGTCATTCTGGATTGGGAGGAGAGAACCGGCCACGGTGTGTATGATCTGTTCGTGCTGGGCAATGCAGAGGACGTATGTGAGAGCCATGTCGGGGCGGTCAAAGTCCGGGGATGCGCCTGCGGTTATTGGTGCGATCCGGTTACCGGTGACCTTGCCCCTGTGGGTGGCGTCGAGGACGGAAATACCACAACCTCCCGGTATGAATGCCCGCATTGCGGACTAAAGCTTGTGGAAACGGTGACCGTAACGGAGGTCGGATGCAGGAAGAGCACCGTAAGAACGGTTCGGATCACATTGGGCGAAAAAGAACTGTACAGCGGCGGGGGCACTGCCGTATCGCCGAAACATACCTTCGGTTCGTTTGAGATGATCGAAACGGCAAGCGGTCTGACTCTCCGCACAACCTGCAAGCAATGCGGAGAGCATGCGGACACCGAAATCGCTCAGGCAATCCATCCCGAGGGGCGCACCGATTGGAGGTATGTCTTTACGTCTGCAGTGAGCGGTACTTATACGTTCCGGCTGTTGGTCAACAAAAAGATTGAAGTTTCCGAGAAGCAGGGCGACCATTTCGTGCAGAAGGACTACGACCCGAACGGAAGAATCCAGCTTTTCCTGAAGGCGGGACAGACCTATAAGCTGTCGTGGGCTGAATCCGAAACGCCCGAGAAATGGGAGGCGTATATCGCCATTCTCCCGAGCCACACGGATTGCGAGAGCAGTCCCAACAATAACGGCTACGGCGTGCTGCTCCCGGGGTCCCGGACCTGCGAGGATGGGATGCTGTACTGGAACTATTGCTCGTATTGCGGCACGGTTGCGGATTACGATTCTCCGAAGGTCTGCTATGAGCATAAGACATGGCACTGGTACTATGTCAATTCCGCATTTTGCGGATTCGGGCAGTTCCCCATTACCGAATGCGCCTGCGGGGAGGCGTTCGAGATCAGCAGTATGACGACTTGCAAAGATGTAGAACCGGAAACCGTTGACAGCAAGTACTTCGGCGGCTGTAAGCTTGAGAAGTTCTCCTGTGAGAAATGCGGGATGAACTACGAGATTTACTACAAAACCGACGGGGAGAATCAGATATCCGAATATCTGTATGTCGTGATCCGACTCCGCGACAAGGTTCTGCTGACAAGGGGAACTCCGCCTGCAGAAACATAATATGTGCGATAAGAAAGCCGACACCGAAAGGTGTCGGCTTTTGATTTCAGGATGGTTGTGTGAGTAGATTGATCCCCCCTCTTATGGGGAGAGCCGACAGAATCACCGAATCTCCTGCTCCAATTCGGCGAATTCGGGGGTGGCGAAAAAGTCGGGCAGGCTGACCCCGAGTCCGTCGCAGAGCATCTTGATGGTCACGATTCCCGGATTCCGACTCTTGCCGTACAGAATGTTCTTAATCGTCGATGGCGGCACGGCAGATTCCATTGCCAACTTGTGAACCGACATCCCTTTTTCCTCGCACAGCAAAAGCAGGCGGTTTTTTACGGTTGTGCAGGTATCCATTTTCTCACCTCATAACAGCATTTTTCTCATTTTACCGCTTTTTAATCGAAGAAATGGGCTATATATGGTATAATCGGGCTATAAATAGCCTGTTTTTCGAAATTGAATACGAAAACCGATTTTCGATGGGCGGGGGACGCGTCAGGAACTTTCAAAGCAAAGGGCGTGCGAACCCGGCGCATCCGCTTTGCGCGAGAATGCAGAGAGCCGGAAGGACTTTGTTCCGTTTCCCGTTCGGGGACTCCCTGAAAGCACGCCCCCAAAAATCAAGCCCCAAAGGGCAGGGATTTCGCAAAGTGAAAATTCTGCCCTTTTTGGGAAAGTTCTTGGGTTCTCATGGGCTTCTTTCAAGAAGTCTCTGCGTGGGGTGCGGTGCAAAGCCCCGCGACCTTTCCCGCATTTTCCCGCAAAAAAAGTGCGAAAAGGCATTTACAAAACGGGGGAAACATGATATAATATATACTGTATAAGTAGATTGATTTTCCCACTGCGGGACGAACGGAGAAAAAAGAGAAAATGGAACATTCGATTTGCCAAACGGTCAGAGATCTGATCGCATATGCGGAGACGTGCGGACTTGCGGATGCGCGCGACCGCGTTTATTTTGAAAACCGATTGATGGAGAAGCTGAAGATCAGTGCCTTTGAGAATGCGGGAGAGCCGAACGAGCGCCCGCTTGAAGAGATGCTCGGGGAACTTTGCGACTACGCCGTGGCAAACGGGGTCATCCCCGATAACGGCGTGACCGGGCGCGACCTGTTCGATACCGAGCTGATGGGCGTTCTGACCCCGCTTCCGAGCAAGGTCATCGATGAATTCAACCGCCGCTATGCACAGTCGCCCGAGGCAGCAACCGATTGGTACTACAGCCTTGCCTGCAACTCGGATTACATCCGCACCTATCGGGTCAGGCGCGACCTCAAGTGGACCTATGCGGGCAAGTACGGCACGCTTGATATCACCGTCAACCTCTCCAAGCCCGAAAAAGATCCCAAAGCGATTGCGGCGGCAAAGCTGCAAAAGCAGACGGGCTACCCCAAATGCGCGCTCTGCCGCGAGAACGAGGGCTTTGCGGGCAGTCTCACGCAAGCCGCGCGCGCTTCACATCGTCTGATTCCGCTGACGCTGGACGGCAAGCAGTGGTATCTCCAGTATTCGCCGTATGTCTATTATAACGAGCATTGCATCGTCCTCTCGGGTGAGCATACCCCGATGAAGATCGACCGCAGTACCTTTGTCAAACAGCTGGACTTCATCACCTATCTGCCGCATTACTTCCTCGGCTCAAACGCCGATCTGCCCATCGTCGGCGGGTCTATCCTCACGCACGACCATATGCAGGGCGGGCACTATACCTTTGCAATGGAGCGCGCGGAGATCGGAATTCCCCTGACGTTTGCGGGCTTTGAAGGAATCCGTGCGGGCATCGTCAACTGGCCCATGTCGGTGATCCGTTTGCGCGGAGCGGACCGCGACCGGCTGACCGACCTTGCCGACCGGATTCTCTCCGCATGGAGAGCCTACAGCGATCCCGCCGCTACGGTGCTGGCGGAGACCGACGGCGAGAAGCATAACACCGTTACGCCGATTGCGCGCCGCCGCGGGAGCGATTACGAACTGGATCTGGTTCTGCGCAACAACCTGACCACGCCGGAGCATCCGTTGGGGCTGTATCACCCGCACGCGGACAAGCATAACATCAAGAAGGAAAATATCGGGCTGATTGAGGTCATGGGACTTGCGGTTCTGCCCGCGCGGCTGAAGAACGAAATGAGCATTCTTGCGGGGCTGCTTGCCGAAGGGAAAGACCCCGCCGCCGACGAGCGCGTTGCCAAGCACGCGGAGTGGGTCGGTCGGTTTGCGGCAAACTACAGTTTTACCAAGGAGAACGCAGAGGGCATCCTGCGGCAGGAAATCGGACGTACCTTTGAGGGCGTTCTGGAGGACGCAGGCGTTTATCAGTGTACCGACGAGGGGAGAGAAGCATTCCTGCGGTTTGTCGCCTCGGTCGGCGGAAAGAGGATATGAAACGGAACAGCGGTTTATTGATGGCGCTTCTGACGGTCGGTGTGTTGCTTGCGGTTCTGCTGACGCTCAATCTCGCAAAAGGCGGCATATGGCTGATCAAGGGGCTTGACGGCAAGGACGGGACAAACGGCAAGAGCGCTTACGATCTTGCCGTGGAAAACGGCTTTACGGGAAGTGTGACCGAGTGGCTTGCGTCGCTCGGCGGCAGGGACGGCAAGAGTGCTTACGAGATCGCCGTGGAGAACGGCTTCCGCGGGAGTGAGAAGGAATGGCTTCTGTCGTTGGCGTTCGGCGAGAACGGCAAGGACGGCGCGGACGGGAAAGACGGAAACAATGGCGCGGACGGCAAAAACGGACAGGACGGCGAGAACGGACGGGACGGCGTTGGCATCCGCAGCGTGCGCATTGACGAAAACGGACACCTGTTGGTCACGCTGACGGACGGAACGCAGGTAGACGCGGGAACAATCGGCGGCAGCATTTCGCCGACCGAGGAGAACGATTTTACACGGGCGCAGGCGGCAGGTTACGCGGGAACATTGACCGAATGGTTGCGGGGGTTGCAAAAGGGTCTGATAAAAGATGCGGACGGAAAAGGACTGTCTGTGGGGGACTGCTTTGTAAATGAAAAAGGGCATCTGACGGTTTTGCTCTCGGATGGCAAGACGACACTGGATGCGGGCGTGATTCCCGAGGACGGCTTTCTTTCGGAAAGCGTGGAGCAGTATAATATGCGTCCGCGGTTCGAAATCGTGACGCTGAACTGGGAGAACCCCGCGCTGAAGTTGCGGAGCACGCCGGATACCGAAAGCACCTCAAATGTGCTGACAAGCTACTCGGCGGGAAAGGAATTCCTTTGCATCGGCAGGGGAGAGGTAACCGAGGGAGACGAATTCGCGATGTTCCTGTTCCCGGACGGGCAGATCGGGTATGCGAGAAGTAAGTTCTTTCTGCCGAAGCATGTCATCGTCACGGGCGCGGAGGGGATGAACCTCCCCGAGAAGCTGACGTTGCTTGCGGGCAAGTCCATGCGCTTGGTCGGAACGGAGATCGTCCCGTGGGGCGATGACAGCTGTTTCCTTGCCATGGAGGGCGAGGGGCTGACGGTCACCGTGAAGGACGGAATCTTTACGCTGAGCGCGGAGACTGCGGGCACTTACACGCTGAATGTGACGTTGTATCGCCCGATGGCGGTCGGCATTCAGCTTCTGGATGCAAAGCAGGTTGCCGTAACGGTGGCGGCGGAGAAAACGCTGACGGGAAAGAAGGGGCTTCTCATCGGGGACAGCCGCATTGCTCCGGGTACGGGAATCCCCGCAAGCCTGCCGAAGGCGCTGACAACGCGTCTCCCGGGCGTGGAATGGCTCGGAACGCAGACCAATGCGGACGGCGTGAAGTGCGAAGGGTTCGGCGGCTGGAGTGCGGCGAACTTTCTGCTGACGGAGCGCATCGGGGAGAACACGAATCCCTTTTACAATCCCGCCCCCGAAATCAAGCGCTTTGATTTTGCTTACTACATGAGTAACCATCCCGAATGCCGCCCCGATTTTGTGATTTTGAATCTCGGCATGAATGACAGGTATTCCGTGCGCTCGACCGAGTATCTGAACGCGATTGTCGCGTCGATCCATGCGTATGATCCCAATATCGCGGTTCTGGTGCTGACCGAATATTACACCGGGCGGACAACGGCATACGCGGACAACGTTGTCGCGCGGCAGTCTGCGGCGTATCTGAAGCGGCTTTCCACCGTGTTTGACGGCAGGGAGAGCGAAAAGATCTGGTTGCTCCCCAACTACCTCTCGGTAGACCCGACTGCGGATTTTGCGGATGCCGCGCATCTGAGTTCCGACGGCTACGCGCACGAGGCGGACGTGATTGCGACTTACCTGACCGACCTGTTCGGCACATGATAGAAAGGAATGAAACCGTATGAAAAAGAATCTGAGAAGCTGTATTGAACAGCCGGAGTACAGCGAGGCGGTCTGCTTCCTCGACATGAACGGCTACGATTGGATCGAGGCGAGCGGCATGAAGCCCGATCTGGGGCATAAAAAAAGCGCCCACCTGACTGCGGCGTGGCGCTTTGCGCAGACTGCGCGGGTGCGCATTCCGCTTGAGATGAGCGACCTTTCGGGCTACCGTTACCTGACCTTCTCGGCGTTTGCCGTGCAGGGAGCGGGCGGCAGCTTTGCCCTGCGGTTTGAAAGCGACGAAACGGCGGGCGGCGAGAGCGGCTACAGCTGTCTGCTTCCCATCACACGCAACGGTTGGAACGATTACCGCGTGGAACTGCCCACGCTTGCCGCGCGCAAGTCTCCCGCAGGCTGGAATCACATTACGGGAATCGTGATGGACTGCGCGGTCGGCGGGCAGGCAAACAGCACCGCGACAACGCTTTGCTTTGATAACTTCTATCTGTGGGAGAACCTTGCGCCGCAGATTTATGTAAAAATGCCCGAGCTGAAGGGCGCGGCGATGTTCTCGCGCACGGCGGCTTACGCGGTGGTGGATCGCAAGCGGCTTCCCATTGCGCCCGACGCAGATCCCGCGGCGCGTCCGTTTGAAGCGGACGGCGTGCTCTGGCTTCCGATGGCGCCGATTGCCGCGGCGATCGCGCACCGCGCGGTGGTGGACAACAAGGCGAACACGCTGTCCTTTACCTATCGCCGCAAAAAGTATGCCTTCTCGGGTGACAGCGAGGCGTACACCGTGGACGGCGAGAAGAACCGCCTCGGTTTCCTGCCGAAAATCGCGGGCGGAACGCTCTTCTTCCCTGCGCAGTATGTGATGGATTTCTTCCGTTGGCGGCAGATTTTTACGTCCCCGTTGGGGCTTGTGATTCTCTCCAACCGCCGCAATGTGTTTGATGCGGCGCGCGACGCGGGGCTGTTGTGGCAGCTGAACGCGGAGATTACCTTCGTACAGCCAACCGCCGAGCGGGTGGTGGAGGATCTGCGCCGCAAGATTCCGAATGCCGACCGTTGCCGTCTGCTTCTGACGCACGACGAGTGGTTCGCTCTGCGCCGCGCGGCAAAAAAGCCGGGTGAGGAACGCTGGCTGATGGATCTGATCAAAAAGAAGTACGGCAAGCAGACCGAAGCCTACAGGGGCGCGCCGAGCGGGGACACCGCGTGGGCGACCTGCGAGAACATCATTGCGTGGTCGGCGCTTTACCGCGTGACGGGGGAGCGGAGCTACGCTCTGCGGGTTCTGGGCGAGATGAACGCGTTGGCGCGCCTTGACGGTTGGGGCGCGGAGAAGTCGGTTCACGACGCGTTGGCGGTCGGTTATGCCTGTGCAATCGGTTACGACTGGTGCCGTCAGACATGGACCGAAGCGCAGAAAGCGCCGCTTGAGCGCGCAATGCTCCGCTTTGCTCTGCGCCCGGGCGTGGATTGTCTGCGCGGGACAGGCAGAATGTGGCATGCGGGAACTTCGGAGTCGGCGGAGAATCTTTGTGCGTTGGTGGCTCTGGCTCTGGCGCTTGCCGAGGCATATCCCGAGACTTCCTACCGCGTGTTCCGCTTCGGCGGTTCGAGCCTTATTTCCTGTTTCGCGGCGTATGCGCCCGACGGCGGATATCCGGAGGGAATTGCCGCTTGGGAGAAGGCGACGCGCGCGCTTGCCCTGACGATTGCGATGCTCCGCAGTGCCTGCGGAACGGATTACGGCTTTGCTTCCGCTCCGGGATTTTCGCAGACCGCGCTCTTCGGGCAGAATCTGGAGACGAAGAACGGGATGTGGAATCTCTGCGGCGCGAAGGCGGGTATGCTGGACACGTCGGTGTTCGGTTGGTTCAGTCTGACCTACGGAAACGAGGCGTTTGCGTGGTTGCGCCGTCAGGATCTGCTCTCGGGCAAAAAGACGGTCAGCCCCTACGACTTGGTATTCTACCGTCCGCTCGGTATGACCGAGAGCCCCGTTCTGCCGTTGGATTCGGTTCGGCGGCGCGCGGGAATCGTGACCCTGCGTTCGGCGTGGGGCGAGGACGCTTGCTTTGTCGGTCTGCACGGCGGGAGCAACCACGAGGTTGGCGGTGCGCTTGACGCGGGCAGTTTCTGTCTGGAAATGGGCGGCGTGCGGTTTCTCTCCGCTTGCGGGAACGCGATTGCCGACCCGGCGCTTCGCCGTCGCGCGGAGTGGCAGAACACGGTAACGGTTGACCCGCAGGACGCGCCGTACCCGGATCAGAACCCGCAGGCGGTGGCGGCGATCACCGAGGCGAAGAGTGCGCCTGACCGCGCGTTTGCGGCGGACGATCTCGGCGGCATTTCGGACA
>ERZ780149.4216-NODE-4216-length-11320-cov-4.171860_pt1 | contig 11320 bp, 13 predicted proteins | sample MGYA00511367_ERZ780149 | MGnify/ENA primary metagenome ERZ780149 (study PRJEB29588, sample SAMEA2153852) | human gut metagenome | biome: human gut; feature: human-associated habitat; material: faeces | place: Denmark | collected 2008/2010 ...
AAAAGCCATAGTGTTATGGCTTTTTTGTAACAAGATTTTAAATTAATGAGACATTGTTAGGTAATTGCTTGTAAAATTTGTTAAGTAAAGATATGTAAATTGTTTTTGAAAAATTTTGAAAAATACTGATATATAATATATAACTGCTTTTAAAAATTAGATATTTTTTGCTAAAATATTAAAGTTTAAGTTAAATCGACAAATGTTAAACTATTGATTTGAATTATGGGTTAAATAAACAGGGTTCCAATTTTAAGGTCATTAAAGTGGGGAATGTTGGCAAAGTTGTTATAAATGTTTGATGCAAGTAAATCTAAGGCTAAACTTGGACAATCAAATTTTTTGTAATCTTTGCTTGAAACAACAATGCGTGCTTTGCCACCATTAAGATATTTTAAGTTGTTTTTTTCATTTTTTTTCATGCATAATAATTTTATGGTTGGGGGGCTTTTTGTTATTTGTTTTTGCAATTTTTTTGTAAAATTTAAAACAGAATAAAGGGCAAGCCTTTTAAGTTTTGCCGTTCTGTAACGCTTGGTTTGGGCGCTAGTTATGAAATCTTCAATGCTTGTTGCACTTTGTGCGCATTTTTTAATTAAAAATTCAATGCCCTCGCTGTAATCAAAAAGGGTGTTAAGGTGTTTTGTTGAAGAAAGTTTAAGTGTAAGCAAAACATATTTATAAAAGGCATCATAGTCAAAATGTTGATTTGTTTTTAATGCTTCAAAGGTTTTTATTGGCACAACTTCTTTAACTTCATTGATGCTGCCGTTTTGCACAAGATTTCTTATTGCGCTTGCCCCTAAAAATTTACCTTTTTGCTCATCACAGTTAAATCCATTGTCAGTTCTTTTTATTGTTAAAACTTCAATGTTTGACTTTTCTAAAATAATTGCCTTTATGTATTCAATAGCAAGAATGTTGTTAGGACCACTTAAAATTGAATCAATATTTAAATGTGGCAAAAATTGCTTTAAGGCTTTTGTTTGGGCATTGTTATAATTTGCCCCTTGTTTAAGTTCATTTTTAATGGTGTCGTTAAAACTTTTTGGTGGGGTGGCTAAGAATGTTGCAATTTCTTTTAAAACTGAAATATCTCCGCATTCACTTCCAAAAACAATTTTAGATATGCAACCTAATGAGTCAAGGCATTTTATTGCCCCGTAAGCGAAGTTTTGAGCAGGGCTGATGGCGTGGGCAGTTGGCAGTTCTAAACAAAAACTGCACCCAGCGTCAATGCAAAGTTTGGCACGAGTGAACTTATCAAGAATTGCAGGCTCACCACGCTGAGTGAAATTTCCACTCATAATGGCAACAACATTAAGACCAGTAAGTTCTTTTGCTTCATCAATTAAGTATAAATGCCCGTTAGTTAGCGGGTTAAACTCGCAAATTATTCCACAAAATTTCATAAAAACTCCTAAAATGTTTGAACTAAGAAATAATTAATTGTATACTTTGTTTGAAGTATTTTATCAAATTAATAATAAAAAAACAAGTGGGGTTATAATGAAAGGAAATGTATCAGTTTTAGACAATTTAATTTTAAGGGCAAAAGGCTCAAACAAAACTATTGTGTTGCCTGAGGGTGAAGAAAAAAGAGTAATTGATGCTGCAATTCTTGCAACAGAAAGTGATGTTTGCAAAGTGGTGCTTATTGGAAGGGAAAGGGTTATAAAAAAACAGATTCCAGAAAAAATAAAAAACAAAATTGAAGTTGTTGAAATTGAAAAAAGTAAAGAAAAATTAGTTCGCTATGCTTCAAGACTTTATGACCTTAGAAAGCACAAAGGGTTAACTCTACAACAGGCAGAAGAACAGGTAAAACTGCCAATAGTTTTTGGCACAGTTATGGTTGAACTTGGTGAGGCTGATGGATTGGTTGCGGGAATTGTTACCCACACGGCTGATGTTATTAAACCTGCGTTTCAAATAATAAAAAGCAAAAACCAAAACAGCAAAGTTTCAAGCATAATGATAATGCAAATGCCAAATGGTTCACCTTATGGTGAAAATGGGGTGTTAGTTTTTGCCGATTGCGGAATTATTCCTTATCCAGACAGTGCAGATTTAGCCTCAATTGCAATTGATTCAGCAAGGTCTGCAAAGGTGTTTTGTGGCATTGACCCAAAGGTTGCACTTTTAAGTTATTCAACAAAAAGCCCACAAGACCAAAAAGATGAAAATATAATCAAAATTAAACAGGCAGTAAGCCTTTCAAAAAAACTTGAACCGAATTTGGTTATTGATGGAGAGGTTCAGGCTGATGCTGCCATTGTTCCAGAAGTTTCTAAACTTAAATGCAAAGATTCAGTTTTAAAGGGCAGGGCAAATGTGTTGGTGTTTCCTGACCTTGCAAGTGCAAACATTGCATACAAACTTGTTCAAAGAATTGCAAATATTGAGGCATTTGGCCCAATTTTGCAGGGTTTGAATAAACCAGTTAACGACGTGTCAAGGGGAGCAACTTCACAAGAAATGTTTAGAGTTATTGCAATTACCGTGTTGCAATCACAAAATTAGTGTGGTATATTATTAGGGTATTTTAGTAAGGAGAAGATGATTTAGATATGAAAGTTTTAGTTGTAAATTCAGGCAGTTCATCAGTTAAATATCAACTGATAGACATGGAAAATGAAGAAGTTTTAGCAAAAGGCTTGTGTGAAAGAATTGGAATTGATGGCATTTTTACACATAAGTGGAAGGGAAACAAAAAGGTGGTAAATGTTGATTTGCCAAACCACACAGTTGCAATGGAGCATGTTTTAAACGCACTTGTTGACAAAAAAACAGGCGTTATTTCAAGCCTTAATGAAATTGATGCCGTTGGAAACAGAATTGTGCAGGGTGGTGCAATTTTCACAAAAAGCACAATTGTTGACAGCAAAGTTATTGAAGATATCAGGGGGTTAACACCTCTTGCTCCGCTTCATCAACCTGCTCACATTGCGGGAATTGAGGCATGTTTGAAATTGCTTCCAAAAACTCCACAAGTGGTTGTGTTTGACACTGTTTTTCACACAAGCACAATGCCAGATTATGCTTATAGATATGCTGTTGATGAAAAAGCATATAAAGAATGGGGAGTAAGAAAATATGGTTTTCATGGCTCTTCACATAAATATGTTTCACAGGTTTTAGAGCAAAAGTTTGGAAGAAAGGGTAAATTTATTATCTGCCACATTGGAAATGGTTCTTCACTTTGCGCAGTTAAAGATGGTAAGTGCCAAGACACTTCAATGGGTTTTACCCCACTTGAAGGGTTGATGATGGGTTCAAGGTCAGGGGACATTGACCCAACAGTTGTTGACACTTTCTGCAAAAACACAGGCAAAAGCACCGAAGAAGCCACAACTTGGCTTAACAAAAAGTGTGGGCTTTTGGGGGTTAGTGGCGTTAGTGAAGATATGCGAGATGTTGAAAAAATTGCTTTTAGCAATGAGCAGAGCGAAAGGGCAGAAAATTGCAGACTTGCTTTAAAAATGTATATGTATAGAGTTAAAAAATACATTGGCAGTTACATGGCAGTTTTAAATGGTGTTGATGCCATTGCGTTTACTGCTGGTGTTGGCGAAAATGGATATGAATTCAGGGAAGGCGTAATTGAAGGGCTTGAAAACCTTGGCATTGTTATTGATAAAGAGAAAAACAAAAATGCTAAGCGTGGCGAGTTTGCTGAAATTGAGGCAAGTGAAAGCAAAACAAAAATCTATGTTATTCCAACAAATGAAGAAATCATGATTGCAAGAGAAACCGTTGAAGTTTTGAAAAACGCAAAGAATGGTTAAAATATAAAAAATAATTGACAAATTGAAAAAGGCATTATATAATGAAACACGCAAACTATAACCAAACTAATTTGTTTGATTTAACGCAAGTTTTGGCAAACCCGAATGAAAAATTTAAGGTTTCATTTGAGTTTATGCCACAGCAAAGCCTTGTGGGCAATAATCCATATAAGTTTGTGGGGGCGGGGCAGTTTTCAGGCTATTTCTGGCTTGATGAACAGTTGCACCTTCAAGGCACGGTTATTGTTCCAACACAATTTGTTTGTTCAAGGTGCGGGGCAAAGTTTGAACAAAACTTGTTTGTTGAAGTTAACGAAGTTTTAACTGACAACAATGCTGATGATGAACATTTTAGTTACACGGGCAACAAAATTGATTTAGATGATTTAGTTGCTCAAATTATTGCAAGCAATATACCATCACAAGCATTATGCAAAGAAGATTGTTTGGGGGTGTGCCAATATTGTGGCGTTAACCTAAACGAGCAAAAGTGTAATTGTGATAAAAAACTTAGGGGGAACAATCCCTTTGCAAGTTTGATGGATAAATTTAATTAGGAGGAAATTGAAATGGCAGTACCTAAGTGTAAAGTTTCAAAAAGCAAAGGAAGAAGCAGAGTTGCTAATTGGAAGGCAAGCGCTCCAACACTTGTTGAGTGTCCAAATTGTCATGAAAAGAAATCTGCTCATGCTGTTTGCCCTAACTGTGGATACTATAACGGCGAAAAGAAAGCATTAGTTAAAGCAGACAAGAAAAAACAATCAAAATAAATTTATTTAACTTTAAGAGCAAGAGAAATCTTGTTCTTTTTGTTTTAACCTTATCTGAGAAGAAATTTTTAAAAAACAATAAAAAAGCACTTTTTTATGAGTGCTTTTTAATTAGTTGTTCAACCTGCCTGATAAGTTCTGCTGTTGATTCTTGTTCGTTTATATTAGTAGTGTCAAATATTAATGCACCATCTGGTATGGTAAGAGGAGAAATTTTTCGGGTTGAATCTTCTCGGTCACGCTCTTCAAGTTCGGCTTTAATTTGGTCAATGCTTAAATTTTTACCAAGTTTTAAATAATCTTTTTGCCTGCGCCTTGCGCGTTCGTCAATTTGAGCAGTTATAAAAATCTTTAAATCTGCGTTAGGAAAAACCACACTACCAATATCTCTGCCTTCAACAACAACATTTTTACACTTTTTTGCAAAGTCATGTTGAAGTTTTTGGGCGTAATCTCTTAATTGTTTAATAGGGGAGATTTTTGAAACAACAGCAGTAACCTCAGGCGTTCTAAGTTCTTGTGTAACAACCTTGCCATCAAGAACAATTACGCCCTCGCCATCAACATTTTCAATATTAATTTGGGTGTTGTTTAAAATGATGTTTGTTACACTTTTTTTATTAGGTGAAGAAATGTTTTGCTCTAAACATTTTAGTGCAAAAGCCCTGTAAATTGAACCAGAATTAAGGTAAGCAAACCCTAAATGCTTTGCAAGTTTTTTGCATAAAGATGATTTTCCTGAACCACTGGTTCCGTCAACGGCTATTATCATTTGTCCACCTACTTTATAATATTCATTTTTCTTTAGTAGTGTAACATATCTGCAAAAATTATGTAAAGTTAAATTTGGTGCTATTTTATTTTGATTTTAATTTAAATTGTTTTAAAATAAACAAGAGGAACTTATGGCAAATAAAAAACCAAATTTTTTTGTTAGAATAATTTGTTTTGTTTTGTTTGTTGTTCTGTTGCCTGTTTTTCTTATTTATTTAATAATTAGGGCAATTTATAAGCATGCCAAATTCAAAAAATGGAAAAAACAGGGAGAGACGGGCAGAAAACTCATTCTTTCTAGCGACATCACAACAATTGACCTTATGGAAGGGTATGAGTTTGAAGAGTATTTAAAAAGTTTGTTTTTTTATGATGACTGGGCAGTTGAAGTAACAAAAAAAAGCAGAGATTACGGTGCAGACCTAATTCTTGTTCGTGGACAGGACAAAATTGTTGTTCAGGCAAAAAGATACAACAAAACTGTTGGAAGCAAGTGCGTGGCTGAAATTGTTGGGGCAATGAAGCACTACAATGCCACTGAGGGGTGGGTTGTAACAAACTCCCACTTTTCAAGTCAGGCTGAAACTCTTGCAAAAGACAACCAAGTAAGACTGATTGACAGGGAAGAACTTATGGAAATGTCAAGGCAGGTTTGTGAAAAATTAAGAATAAACAATAACACTGGTGAAGTTGCCTATATGTCTGCATATAATGGCGGCTCTGTTGAGGGTAACAGTTTCCGCATTTAAAAAGGCTAATAGTTTGCACTTTTATGTTTTTAAAGGTTTACACATTAATTGTTTAAAAGGATTGAAGGTTTGCACTTTTTTGTTTAACTTGAAACGATATTTAACACAAAATTAGAAGGGTTGTTTAATGTTTTCATCGTTTAAGCATTTATATTATTAGTGTTAATATGGTTGAATTAAATTGATATTGAAGTTAAAGTAATTAAAAAGGTGGCGGATAAAATTTTTAGAGATTTTTGCAAAAAAATAAGTTTTTGGCACTAACCAAGGGGAAGTGCCTTTTTTATTTAAAATTTTGATTAAATCTGATTTTGATTTCATATACTACCAATAAGCCAAAAACTAAACAAAAAAGAGGTAGTGCTTTTTAGATGTGGGAATTAACTTTAATTTACAATAAAGAAAAAGTGTGTTATTTAGACTTTATTTATGCAAAACTTGAACACCAAGTTAAATTTGTTGGTGGAATTATTATAAAGCAAAATATGGGCAAAAGGGCAACAATAAGCCTGGCTGTTCCAAACAAACAGAAAGATTATTTTGTTTTGCTTCTGCTTGAACTTATAAGTGAAGTTATTACCCAAGATTATAAATATGAATATCTTAATGCAAACCTTGGTTATTTTGTTCATAATGAATTAACAAAAGTTGCCTTTTTAAAAGCGCTTACGGTTTTTGATAAACAAACAGATAAAGATTTAATTAAAAAACAATTAGTTTTTGAAAATGAACTCAATATTGACAGTTTTTATTATTTTAAATTAAATAGCCTTAGGGTAAGGTGGAATGATATTTGTTTGCTTGTTAAAGAAAATTTAACTTCTCTGCAAGCGTCTCAGGGGCTTTCAGACTTACTTAAATTTCTTATTAAAACAAATGATGATTGCTATGATGAAGTTCATGTTTTTAAAAAGAACAAAAAATATTATATTGTTGATAAACAAAACAGACCAATTAACATTATTGGGGCAGTAAACAAAGAAATTGGTCAAGTTGCAACGCTTGAAAATTTAATAACATTAAGCCCATCAAAAATTGTTTTGCATGATGAAAACCTAGCAGGCGAACCGTTCTATGATTTTTTATGCAATATTTTTGATGATAAAGTTACATTAAGCGGAATTAGCTTTGGGAAATTTAGGTAAAATCATTGACAACTTTGTTTTAAAAAAGTATAATGCTAATAGTTGTCAGCAGACAAGTAGATTATGTTAATCGTTTCTAAGAGAGTTCGCCCTTTGGCTGGAAGGTGAGCAAACAGGCATAATTAAAACCACTGCAATAAAAGGCAAAAACAAAACAAATAAAAGTGGCAAGGTCTTCTTGCAAATAAGGTGGAACCGCGGAATAATTTTCGTCCTTATGTTACAATTTTTTGTGGCTAAGGGCGTTTTTTATTAAAAAAAGGAGAAAAGGTAATGAAAATTCAATTAAAAGACGAAATTAGGGAATATCCAAAGGGAACAACTGTTGAAGAAGTTGCAAAAAGCATTGGTGAGGGGCTTTTAAGGGCAGCAATTTGTGGCAAAATTGGTGATGAATTGGTTGACCTTCAAACCAAATTAAACCAAGACTGTTCTCTTAAAATTATCACAAATAAAGACCCTGAATATAAAACAGTTTTAAGGCACACAACTGCCCACATTTTGGCTCAGGCTGTTAAAACCATTTATCCAACTGCAAAACTAGCAATTGGCCCTGCAACAAGTGAAGGGTTTTATTATGATTTTGATTTTAAAAGCCCAATAACTCAGGAAGATTTATCTAAAATTGAAGCCGAAATGAAAAGAATAATTAAGGCAAATTTTGAAATTAAAAGAAAAGAAATTTCTCGTGAAAAAGCCCTTAAACTTATGGACGAAAACGAAGAAACTTTTAAAATTGAATTGATTGACGCCATTCCTGAGGGTGAAAAAATAACAATGTATAGCCAAGGGGATTTTAGCGATATTTGCCGTGGGCCACACCTTAAAAGCACTGGCATGGTTAAAGCCTTTAAACTTACAAAACTTGCAGGGGCTTATTGGCGTGGAGATGAACACAACAAAATGCTTAGCCGAATTTATGGCGTTGTTTTTGACAAGGCAAGTGAAATGGACGAGTATTTTAAATTGCTTGAAGAGGCTGAAAAGCGAGACCACCGCAAACTTGGCAAAGAACTTGATTTGTTCTTTTTAAGTGATTATGCCCCAGGAATGCCATTTTTCATGCCAAAAGGGCAAATTGTAATTAACGAACTGATTAATTTCTGGCGTGAAGAGCACCAAAAGGCGGGGTATGTTGAAATAACAACTCCAATTGCCCTAAACCGCACTTTGTGGGAAAAGTCAGGGCATTGGGACCATTACAAGAAAAATATGTATACCTTTAATGTTGAAGATGACACTTTTGCAATTAAACCAATGAACTGCCCAGGCGGAATGATTTATTATAAAGAAAGGCTTCATAGTTACAGAGAGTTTCCTTTGCGTGTTGCAGAACTTGGTAAGGTTCACAGACACGAAGCAAGCGGAACACTTCACGGGCTTTTTAGGGTTAGATGCTTCACGCAAGATGATGCTCACATTTTCATGACTCCTGACCAAATTGAAAGTGAAATTGCAAACATCATTACCCTTGTTGATAAAATGTATAGCGTGTTTGGGCTTACTTATCATCTTGAACTTTCAACAATGCCAGAAAACCATATTGGCGAAATTGCCGAATGGGAGCATGCAGAGAGTTGCCTTAAAAACGCCTTAAACAAAATGGGCAAAGAATTTGTTATAAATGAGGGTGATGGAGCATTCTATGGCCCTAAAATTGACATTCACATTAAAGACGCTATTGGAAGAACTTGGCAATGCGGAACAATTCAACTTGATATGCAACTACCTAAAAGGTTTGACATCACATACACTGCCGCTGATGGCAGCAAAAAAGAGCCAATTATGGTTCACAGAGTAATTTATGGGTCAATTGAAAGATTCTTTGGGGTTATAACAGAGCATTTTGCTGGTGCATTTCCACTTTGGCTTTGCCCAGTTCAGGCAATTGTTATGAATGTTAGTGAAAAAAGTGAAGGCTATGCAAAGGAAATTGCAAACAAATTAAAAGAAGCGGGCATTAGGTGTGAAGAAGACACAAGGGGCGAAAAAATTGGCTATAAAATTAGAAATGCCCAAATGCAAAAAATTCCTTATATGATTATTGTTGGTGAAAATGAGGTTGCAAACAACACAATTTCAATAAGAAAAAGAGGCAACATTGAACTTAAAGATGTTAACCTTGAAGACCTTATTTGCCAAATGAAAGAAGAGATTAAAACTAAAGCCAGATAATGCGGTTTAGTCTGCCAAACATTTAAAAGTGGTATTGACAAACATTTAATTGTTTGTTAAACTTTCAAAACAAAGGAGAAAACATTATGGAATTTTCAAACTTCAATGATTGTATGCCTTATTTTAAGTCTTTTAGGTTTAGTGATTATTCACAAACAATTAATGATTACAGGGGTTTTAAAATTGACATTCACCGCATTTTAAATTCAAAATTTGCAGAAGATGGTGTTTATATTTTAATAAATGATGTTAACACTCATGTTTTAAGAAAAGATGCAAGCATTAAAAATGCCGAGGTTATTGCAAAACTTTATGTTGATGATGTTCTTGTTCCTCAAATTGAAAGTTTAACTTTACCAAAAGAGGTAAAAGATAACGAAATTGAAGAAATTTCTAGCGAAAAATAGCAAAACGCTAATTTATGCTTGACAAATTGTTTTTGGTGTGTATACTAATTATAGTATTTTTAAAGAAGAAGGCCACTTCTCACCAAGCGAATGAAAATTTTTCTTGGTTAAACATTTAATTTAACACACAGTTTTTGTGTGCTTTTAAATTGGTTTATGAAGATGGCTTTTTGTGTGCCATCTTTTGTTTTTTCTTAAAAATACAAGTTTTATGCGATAGTGGCAAAAAGCCCAAAAAGGAGGACAAAACTATCAAACAAGAACATCAAATTAACGGTGAAATAACAGATAAACAGGTAAGGGTTATTGGCTCAGACGGCAAGCAGTTAGGCTTGATGACTGCTCAGGAGGCTAACCGCCTTGCAGACGAAGCAAATCTTGACCTTGTTAAAATTTCACCAAACGCGGTTCCGCCAGTATGCCGAATTATGGATTATGGCAAATTCAGGTTTGACCAAATGAAGCGTGAAAAAGAGCAACGCAAAAACCAGAAGGTTGTTGAACTTAAAGAGGTTCAACTTTCAATGACAATTGAGTTGCATGATATGCAAGTTAAAGCCAAAAACGCAACCAAGTTTTTGCAAGCAGGAAACAAAGTTAAAGTTTCACTTAGAATGAGGGGGCGTCAGCAAGCGTATTTTCAAAAGGGAATTGAAATCTGCAATCAATTTTTTGGCTTGGTTGAGCAATTTGCAATTAAAGAGAAGGAACCAAAAGTTGAAGGGCGTAATATCTTAATGATTTTAGCCCCAAAGCCAAATAAATAGAAAAGGAGAAAAGTTATGCCAAAACAAAAAAATAGCAGTGCCGCAAAAAAGCGTTTTGTAGTTTTAAAAAGTGGCAAAATTAAAAGAGCAAAACAAAACAAAAGACACATTTTAACAAAAAAGGAAACTAAAAGGAAAAGGGCATTGCGCCAAACAGCCTATGTTTCAAGCAGTCAAGAAAAAACAATAAAGAAATTGGTTGGTAGCCAAGATTAAGGAGAAGAACTATGAGAATTAAAAGAGGCGTTAATGCAAACAAGAAAAGAAAAAAAGTTTTAAAGGCTGCCAAAGGATATCGTGGCAGTAAATCAAAACTTTACAGAGTTGCTCGTGAAGCAGTGATGAAAAGTGATAATTACGCTTACATTGGCAGAAAGAACAAAAAGCGTGATTTTAGAACTTTGTGGATAGCAAGAATAAATGCCGAAGCAAGAGTTAATGATTTAAGTTACAACAAACTTATGCATGGTTTAAAACTTGCAGGGGTTGAACTTAACAGAAAAGTTCTTGCTGACCTTGCTGTTAGTGATAAGGTTGCGTTTGCTGCACTTGCCGCGCAAGCAAAAGAAGCGTTAAGTAAAGAAAGCAAATAACAAAATTGGCGTTGGTTTCAATGCCATTTTTGGTTTTAAAAAGATTTTAAATTTAAATTTTGGGGTGTGATTATGGATATTATATCAAGTCCAGACAATGCTCAAATTAAAATTCTTAAAAGTTTGCAAGAAAAAAAATATAGAAAATTTTA
>ERZ780149.4220-NODE-4220-length-11315-cov-2.997425_pt1 | contig 11315 bp, 11 predicted proteins | sample MGYA00511367_ERZ780149 | MGnify/ENA primary metagenome ERZ780149 (study PRJEB29588, sample SAMEA2153852) | human gut metagenome | biome: human gut; feature: human-associated habitat; material: faeces | place: Denmark | collected 2008/2010 ...
TCAGCCGCTGTTCGTGAGCATGGAATAAAGTTGGCAACAGGCGATTATATTATTCATTGCGACTCAGACGATTGGGTGGATACCGATATGTATCGAGCTATGTACGAAGAGGCCATTACAAAAAATGCAGATGTTGTTGTATGTGATTACGATATGACAGATGGTGTTTCATATAACAAAAGAGTCAATGCTTGTCATTCTTTTACTCCCAAACAGATGATAGAGAACTGTTTATTTCAAAGAGACCCGTGGTCAGTTTGGAACAAACTAGTTAAACGGACTACTTATGGAAATATTACATATCCCCAAGGCGCTATGGGAGAAGATATGGTTATAACTTTGCAGATACTTTGGAATTGTAAAGCCATAACATATATCCCTCAACCATTTTACAAATACTTTTATAATCCAGAGTCTATTACAAAAGTAATTACTCGCAAAAGTTGTATAAAACAATTTGAACAATTATCTGCAAATACTGAGATAATCATGAATTTCCTTCAAGATAAACAAACAGAAGGTTCATTTGCAGAGGCTCTTGTGGTATATAAAAATGCAATTAGAGCAGTCTTGTATCCATTGGTATATGACAAGTATTACTATAAGAAATGGAACAACATGTTCACAGGTCTGAATCTTCAAGTATTTTGTTCAAAGCATATTCGTGCCGCAGAAAAAATCAGAGTGTTATTGACCATACTTCATCTACATCCTCGTAAATAATTCGATTTATGATTAATGCAATAAAAGCAATCAGTTTTAAAGAGTACGTCATAGTTTTTGCCATCTGGTTTGCTGCGTGTGCTCGTTTGACATTCCCAAATTTGAATGGTATAGCATTGTATGCGGTAATTCCTGCGCTCTTCTTGTTATCCTTTATGAGCGATACTCAAATTTTACGTAACCGTTATATTAGGTCGTACTCCTTTCTTATAGTATGGACATTGGTTTCATGTCTTGTTGCCACAGATTTTCAGTTAGCAATAACTATGTGGGTGACAATGTTAGGAGGATGGATGTGTGGAATTGTTATGTATTCGATACCGATACAACATCCTAGGGCAAATAATCTAATCCTGTTAACGTACTCAATACTTTTGGGCACGACTATATTGTATCTATTTACATCAGGTGATATTGTTGCAATAAATATTAAGAGTTCACGACTTAATGAGTCGCACGTTAATGCCAACGATATCTCTTACTTGTTGTTCTTTGCTGTTTCGTGTTTTGGCTTAGTTTTGATTGATACCGGTTTGAAGAAAAGTTTGCAAATTATACTTTACGTAGCTTTTTTTGCTTTAGTTATTTGGTGTTCGCTTATTACGGCCTCTCGTCAGATACTAGTAGTTATTCTTCCGTTGACTTTTGTTTGTATGTTACTTACTGTTTCAAACAGACCCTTCAGTATGAAAACAATCGTATGGTGTGTTGTGTTTGCAATAGGGGCTTATTGGGCCTATAAGTATATTGTATCGGATATTATAGACAATAGTTACTTGGCAATGCGAATGGAGGAAGACGCTAAAGAAGATGTGCGAGTAACATTGATTAAAGAGGCTCTTGCTGTAGGTTTTTCAAATCCGATACTTGGTGTTGGAAATGCAAATTTTGTGCATTATTCATCTTCTGGCTGTTTTTCGCACAATAGCTATCTTGAGTTTTTTGCAAATTCAGGACTACCTGCTTTTTTTGTTTACACATTAATGGTAGTAGACTTTATAAAAGAGCAGTATCGAAAGTATAAGAGAACCAACTCTGTTGTGTTTATGTACTTGCTCATGGTTTCTCTATTTTGGTTTGTTTTTAATTTCTTCTATGCATTCCAAACTGGGCCATGGCTTATTGCATATTTCTTTTTGCTAATTGGTTACTCCGAAAGCAAATATCAACGATATACAAAATATCAAGTATATGAATAAACTTTTCCTATTTACCGCAACTTATCCTTATCGAACGGCAGAAACTTTTCTTGAGGACGAAATACATTATTTGGCAAAAGGGTTTGATGAGGTGATTATTCAACCACTCAGCGGCCCGTCGGATAATGGCTTTGTAAGGCAAGTGCCCATAAACAGCAAAGTATGTAGGCCTGTGGTAACAAGTACAAAACTGCAGTATTTGAAACTTCTGATTCCAACTCGGGCGTGGATCACGTATATCAAGGAGTTCTTTACTAAGAGAGCTTATGTTAATGTTGCACGATTAAAGACTTGGTTAATTTCATTTAGCTTAACGAATAATCTTCTTTTGTCGAAACAAATAAAAGACATTTTTAAGAATATCAGCAAAGAGGATGTATGCTATTTTTATTGGGGTAAAGGATCCAATACCTTGGCTCACTTCTTTAAAGGTAAGTCCAAATTCATATCCCGTTTTCATGGAGAATGGGATTTGTGGGAAGAAAGCTCAGGTAATTACGCTCCGTTACGAGAGTTAATCAATCAAGGATTGAATAAAGCTTTGTTTATTTCTCAGAAAGGTGAATGTTACTACCAAAAGAAATATCCGGAAGTACAAACGGATATTTGCCGATTAGGATCTTATGACAATGGAATTGGCAGTAAGAGTTCTGACGGAGTTCTAAGGGTTGTAAGTTGCTCAACTATATATTCTCTAAAGAGAGTAGATTTGATTTTTGAATCAATGTTTTGTGCAAGCGATATCAAGATAGAATGGACTCATTTGGGTGGTGGTCGAGATTTTGATAAACTCAAAAAGTTGACAAACTCGAAGAAAAGAGAGGGACTGGAGGTTATACTCAAAGGTCAAATAACTCATGATGATGTAATAAACTATTACAAGAAGCATCAAACAGACCTCTTTATTAATCTTAGTATAAATGAAGGTATACCAGTCTCAATAATGGAAGCTATTTCTTTTGGCATACCTGTTATTGCAACTGACGTAGGCGCTTCGTCAGAGGTGGTAGTCAATGGAAAATCAGGTATTTTGGTTAGTCCTAATCCTACTCCTCAAGAGGTTGCCAAAGCAATTAGAGATATTGTTTCAAAAAAAGGCTCATTAACCCCAAGATCTTTTTGGGAAGAGAATTACAATGCCGACATAAATTATAATCGAATAGTTGAATTACTCAAAACTTTATGATACATTATTGCTATATCACAGGGTTGTACAGCCGTTATGATGTGCTGATGTATGAGCGTCAGGGGAAAAGTCTTGTCGAAGCTGGATATAAAGTAACTTATATTGTGTGCGATGATAAACCCGATGAAGTGAGCGAGGGAATAAACATAATCTCTACTTGCTATGTCCCGAAGTCTCGCCTTGACCGTTTTTTACACACAAAGAGTATTTTGCTAAAGATTGCATTGGAACAGGATGCCGATATCTATCAGATTTCAGATCCAGAGTTGATAGATCTTGTAGATATTTTTAAAAAGTATCACAAGAAGGTCATATTCAATATGCGTGAATTCTATCCTACAATGATAGCCCGTAAATCATATATACCCAGACAAGTCAGAGGATTGGTTGGAAAATGGTATGAACGAAAACTTATCAAACAGCTACCAAAATATGATGCAGTGTTTACTGTAACAGATTGGATTTTGAAAATTCTGAAAGATAAGTATCGTGTTCATCAAGTTCATCTGCTAACCAATTTTCCAAGAGTCAGCAACAACTACTGCAAAACTTTTGAAGAATACGAATGCCGTGGAAATGTCCTCTTCTACGAAGGGACAATCTATGGTTGTAGCAGACAGGAAAATGTCATGAAGGCCTTGGAGCAAATCCCGGATATTCATTATCTGTTAGCAGGAAAAATGGAGTCAAGTGTACTCCCAATAAAGAGTATGCCATCGTGGAGTAAAGTCGAGTTCATAGATGGCTTCAAGTTGTCTGAATTGCCTGGCTTATTCGCTCGTGCCTCTATTTGTAATGTATTTCGAGACTTCGAAGGAGAAGATGGTTCTTTCGGAGTATTAAAGGTATTTGAGAGCATGGAAGCAGCACTTCCTGTTCTTTTTGCAAATGTTCCGTTATACAGGGAGATTAACGAGAAATATCATTGCGGAATTTGTGTGGATCCGAATAATGTAGAAAGCATAAAAGCTGCTATTTTATATTTACAGAAGAATAAGAAAGAGGCTTACGAAATGGGACAAAGAGGCCGCGAAGCTGTGATCAAAGAATTTTGTTGGGAGCGACAAGCCAAGAAATATATTGAAATAATAAACAGATTAAAGTAATTATCCTATGAAAGGAATCGTACTTGCCGGTGGCAGTGGTACACGTCTGTATCCTATTACCAAAGGTATCAGCAAGCAATTGATGCCAATTTATGACAAACCGATGATTTATTACCCAATCTCTGTACTCATGCTCGCTGGCATAAGGGAGATTCTGATTATCTCTACTCCTCACGACCTGCCAGGCTTCAAGCGTTTGCTTGGAAACGGAAGCGACTACGGAATTCTTTTCGAGTATGCCGAACAACCTTCACCAGATGGCCTTGCACAGGCGTTTACTATTGGTGCAGATTTCATTGGCAACGATAGTGTATGTCTCGTCCTCGGAGACAACATCTTCTACGGAAGCGGATTCACAACAAAACTGAAACAGGCAGTAGCCGATGCTGAGAACGGAAAGGCGACAGTCTTTGGTTATTGGGTTTCTGATCCAGAACGTTACGGTGTGGCTGAGTTTGATCCAGAAGGCAACTGCCTGAGCATTGAAGAGAAACCGAAGGAACCTAAGAGCAACTATGCAGTAGTGGGTCTCTATTTTTATCCGAATAAGGTAGTGAAGGTTGCTTCAGAAATCAAACCTTCTGCAAGAGGAGAATACGAAATCACTACTGTCAATCAAGAGTTCTTGAAGGATGGCGAATTGAAAGTTGCTCTCCTTGGTAGAGGTTTTGCTTGGCTCGACACGGGAACTCATGACTCACTCTCTGAGGCTTCTACATACGTTGAAGTTGTAGAGAAACGCCAAGGCCTTAAGATTGCTTGTATTGAAGGAATTGCCTATCGCAAGGGGTGGATCTCGGAGGAGCGTATGCGTGAGTTGGCTCAACCAATGCTTAAGAACCAATATGGTCAGTACCTTTTGAAGGTAATCGACGAGAAGAAGCACAAAATAGATTCTGATACATTTAGAAAATAAAAAACTATGAAGAATATTATAATTACTGGTGGTGCTGGCTTTATCGGCAGCCATGTAGTCCGTCTTTTTGTAAATAAATATCCAGAGTATAAGATTATTAACCTTGATGCTCTCACTTATGCAGGCAATCTGGCTAACCTCAAGGACATTGAGAATAATCCAAACTATAAGTTTGTGAAGATGGACATCTGCGATTTCAATGCCTTCTACAAGTTGATGTGGGAGGAGCAGATCGACGGTATCATCCACCTTGCAGCCGAAAGTCATGTGGATCGCTCTATCAAAGATCCATTCACTTTCGCTCGCACTAATGTAATAGGAACTCTCAGCCTTCTTCAGGCTGCAAAGCTCTATTGGGAGTCTCTTCCCGAGAAGTACGAGGGCAAGCGTTTCTATCATATCTCTACTGACGAGGTATATGGAGCTCTCACGATGAATCACCCCGAGGGCATAGAGCCTCCTTTCACAACAACGGCATCTAGCTTAGAACACCACTTGGCGTATGGCGATGATTTCTTCTACGAGACCACCAAGTACAATCCTCATAGTCCTTATTCGGCATCAAAGGCAAGTTCTGATCATTTCGTTTGCGCTTTCCACGACACCTACGGCATGCCTACCATTGTGACTAATTGCTCGAACAACTATGGCCCTTATCAGTTTCCTGAAAAGTTGATTCCACTCTTTATTAACAACATCCGTCATCGCAAGCCTCTCCCGGTCTATGGTAAGGGCGAAAATGTTCGTGATTGGCTGTTTGTAGAGGATCATGCTCGTGCTATCGACATTATTTTCCACAAGGGTGCTATTGCAGAGACGTACAACATCGGTGGTTTCAACGAGTGGAAGAATATCGACATAATCAAGGTAGTGATCAACACTGTTGATCGTCTTCTCGGTCGCAAGGAGGGTGAAGACCTTGATCTTATCACATACGTTACCGATCGACTCGGTCACGATGTGCGTTACGCTATCGATTCTACCAAGCTCCAGAAGGAACTTGGTTGGGAGCCTTCGCTCCAGTTCGAAGAGGGTATTGAGAAGACCGTTCGCTGGTATCTTGACAATCAGGAGTGGTTGGATAATGTGACCAGTGGTGACTATCAGAAGTATTATGAAAAGATGTATTCATACAGATAGGTTATGACGATCAATGACGTAAAACTCATAGAACTCCCTAAGTTTGCAGACCCAAGAGGAAATCTCTCTTTCGTAGAGCAGAACAATCACATTCCCTTCGAGATTAAGCGAACTTATTGGATCTACGATGTTCCAGGAGGAGAAAACAGAGGCGGTCATGCCTACAAACAGACTGCTGAGTTAATCATTGCTATCTCTGGTGGCTTTGATGTGACTGTAGATGATGGTAAGGAGAAGAAAATATTTACTCTAAATCGTTCATACTATGGTCTTTACATTCCAAAGGGGCTTTGGCGACAAATGGAGAATTTTTCTACCAACTCGCTTGCTCTCGAATTTGCGGATACCAAGTATGATCGTAATGATTATGTGGAAGATTACAATGAATATTTAAAAATGAAGAGCAATGGAGAAATATAATGTATTTGATTGTTCTATCATAGAGTTCGACAAGCATCATTCTGACCGAAAGGGTAATCTGTCTGTTGTGCAGAATGGTGACACTCTTCCTTTTGATGTGAAGCGAGTGTATTACTTATATGATGTCCCAGGAGGTGAAGAAAGAGGAGCACATGCCCATCGTGATTTGAGTCAACTGATCATTGCAGCCTCTGGTTCGTTTGCCGTAACTCTTGACGATGGCAAGTGTAAGCGTACTTTTTTCCTTAATCGCCCGTATCAAGGGCTTTATGTGAAACCAGGAATGTGGCGTGATCTCAGAGACTTCTCCTCTGGTGCAGTGTGTATGGTGCTGGCTTCGGATGTTTATCTGAAGGAGGATTATATCCGTGATTATGATGAATTTCTTAAATATAGAGAAAAGGTTGCAAAATGGAGGTGATGAAAAGTATGAACTCGAAGATTGGTGGTGACATCCTCGAATGATAGGCTGAGGCAAGGCTAGTGGCTACAAGGTAATGGGAGTCAAGAATGACATGATGCTCAATATCGGTGGTTTGGCTCTCACTAATTATGTATTTATTGTTGGAAAGAACAACTAAAAATGGAACTAGACAAATTTTTGGGGGATAATGTCCGTATTAGCCCTTCTGTAAAAATCGGAAAAAATGTAAAGATTGGTGATAACACCATAATTTACGACAATGTAGAGATTGGAGATAATACAATCATTTGCAACGATTGTGTTATTGGTGAACCTACAAATGACTACTATTCAAATGTTGACTCTTATGAAAATTCGAAACTTATTATAGGAGCAAATTCGTTAATTAGAAGTCATACAATAATCTACGCAGGAAGTGAGTTTGGTGACTATCTTCAGACAGGTCATCGAGTAACAATGCGTGAGCAAATTAAGATGGGAAAACATTGTAGTGTAGGAACACTTTGCGACCTTCAGGGATATGCAGAGTTCGGAGATTATGTTCGTATGCATAGTAATGTGCACATTGGGCACGGCTCAAAGATTGGCAATTATTGTTGGATTTATCCATATACTGTCTTTACTAATGATCCGACACCTCCATCAGAGATTTGTGTGGGTCCTACTGTTGGTGATTATTCGATTGTTGCAACACATTGCTTACTTCTTCCTGGTGTAAAAATTGGGACTCATTGCCTTATAGGCGCATGTAGTATGGTTTCAAAGAATGTTGATGACTATCAAGTTGCAGTAGGTTCACCTGCAAAGATGGTAAAAGATGTTCGTGATGTAAAAGATCGCAAGACAGGTGAAGCGCATTATCCATGGCCAAATCGTTTTGATAGAGGAATGCCTTGGATGGGTGTTGACTACAATCAATGGTTAGAAGAAAACAAATAATATAATACAATATGGTAAATATTCCATTCTTGTCCCTTAAGGACGTAACCGCTCTTCATGGAGCAGAGATTAACGAGGCTGTAACTCGTGTTGTAAACAATGGCTGGTATCTTCAAGGTAAGGAGAATGAGCAGTTCGAGAAGCATTATTCCGAGTTTATCGGTTGTAAGTACACCATCGGTTGTGCCAATGGTTTGGATGCACTCATCTGGATCTTCCGAGCCTATATCGAGATGGGTGTGATGCAGCCAGGGGATGAGGTGATTGTACCTGCAAATACCTATATTGCAACAACTCTCGCCATTACCGAGAATGGTCTCATTCCTGTGAACATCGAGCCAAAGATTAACACTCTGGAGATTGATGACGATCTCATCGAGGCTGCAATCACACCTAAGACCAAGGCTATCACAATCGTGCACCTCTATGGCCGTAATGCCTATACCGACAAGATTGGTGCTCTCTGCAAGAAGTATAACCTGAAGCTCGTGGAGGATTGTGCTCAGAGTCATGGCTGCAAGAATATTGATGGTCGCATAACTGGTAACATTGGTGATGCTGCAGGTCACTCATTCTACCCTGGTAAGAACCTTGGAGCCCTAGGTGATGGTGGTGCTGTAACTACCAATGATCTTGAGCTGGCAGTAGCCGTTCGCACACTCGCTAACTACGGAAGCCAACGTAAGTATGTCTTCAAGTATGCAGGTCGCAATAGCCGTCTTGACGAGATTCAGGCAGCCGTACTTGACGTGAAGCTCAAGTACCTTACCGAGGATAATGCAAAACGCAAGCAGGTGGCTCACTACTACTATGAGCACATCAATAATCCACTAATCTCTATGCCAGACCTTCTTCCTGACGAGCAGAATGTATACCACCTTTTCCCAATCATCGTGAAGGGCAATGATAATCGCAATCGTTTGCACGACTATCTGGAGGAAAATGGCGTAGGAACCGTATGCCATTATCCTATTCCTCCTCACAAGCAGGAGTGCTACGCCAAGGAGGCATGGAACATGCCACAACTCTCATTGCCTATCACAGAGCATTTGGCTGACGAAGAGTTGAGTTTGCCTATTGGTCCTGCAATCACTTTGGAGGAAGTAGCAGAGGTAGTACGTTTGGCTAATGAGTTTAAGTAAATTATAAAAGGATAACAGGTTGTATAGGTGGTCTGAAACGATGCAGTTCGATACTGCTAACCTGTTCTAAGAAATCAATGAGTGATGTATGAAAACAATTTGGATAGTAAACTATTATACAGCTCCCTCAGTAGATGCTTCAAATCCGAGGTATGTTGAGTTTGCGAAGCATTTCACGGCAGCTGGTTATAATGTGATAACATTCAATTCTTCAGTACGATCTAAGGTTGATTGTGGTAACGCTGTATTTGTTGAGAGAAACTACGGGGGAGAACACTTCTACCACATTAACTCACCTAAATATACAGGTAATGGAGCTAAGCGCATCTATAGTATCATGATGTTTGCTTGGAGACTGTTCCGCAATGCAAAGAAATTTCCAAAGCCTGATCTTGTGCTACACAACGTGCATACGCCTTTTGACTATCCCGTCTTTTGGGCCGCTCGTAAGTTTGGTGTAAAATACATTGCTGAGGGGTGGGATATGTGGCCTGAAAACTTCGAAACCTTTGGTTTGGTCAAGAAGGGTAGCCTTCCGATGAAGGTGGCCTATTGGATGGAGAAGCATCTCTATGAGAAGGCTGATTCGGTCATTTTTACATGTGAAGGATTCTTAGACTATTTAAGGGAGAAAGGATGGTCGGAAGATTCTGGAGGTAAGATACCCGTTGAAAAGGTACATTATATTAACAACGGTATCAACATTCAAGAGTTCGATGAGAATGTAGCTAAGTTCCCTCGACCAGATGAAGACCTGAATGATGAAAACCTTTACAAGGTGATTTACTTGGGCGCCATCCGATTGGTGAATAACGTGCAACAACTCATTGATGCCGCTAAACTCTTACAGGAGAATCCAAAGTATCGTTTCCTAATTTATGGAGATGGTTCAGATCGCAAGATGCTGGAGCAGTATGTGAAGGACAATGATATTAGTAATGTAGTGTTCAAGGAAAAGAGTATTCCCCTCTGTGAAGTGGCGAATGTGGTGAGTCATGCTACGGTCAACATCATGAATTACCAGAAGAACTTCGGTATTCATGGTGTCAGTTCGGGAAAGATGTTCCAGTATATGGCAGCAGGCAAACCTATCTGCTGTAATATCAAACTCAACTATTCAGAGATTTCGCGCAATAATCTCGGTATCGACGAGGTGCTCGACACACCAGAGTTGTATGCCGATGCTATCCGTCGATTGGCAGAACAGCCTAAGGAGGAATATGAGGCTATGTGCCTGCGTGTGCGTCAATGTGCAGAAAAATTCGACTACAAGAACCTTGCGGTTAAAGAATTGGATGTAATCGGAAAACTTATCTGATGGGCAGTACTTATTTCTTTTGCTTCAAATTAGGCTTACATCTGTCTGAATTGCAGGAAGTAGACCGCAAGTTGCTTGCTAGAGTAGTATAAGCTGGAACGACAATATGACAAGGATGGTCTTACGGATGGAGAAAGAGGAAAAGGCCGGCAAGGACTGGAGTCGAAAGAGATACTAAATCTCCGTGCGAATCTCTGTATAAAGAAAACTAAGAGATCTGAAGGTTGTTACTCCTTACTTACAGTAAGCATTGAACTATCTTGGTGTATTTTAGATGAGTATTTTTGCCAATACAAAGGATGGCAGCTACCCGATAGACAACAATGCTACGGAGCATACCGTTCGTCTGTTGATAACCATGTGCAACTCCATGTTTCATTTTGGCTGTAATGATGGTGGCCACCTATTACTGTATAATAAGTACCGTGAAGATGCTGGGCGGGTCGGTTTGGGATTATTTCGGAAAGTTTTTCGTTAATATTTTTACGCTTACAGAGATTATTTCAGTCTGCAACTAGGCCCCAATAGAATTGGTAACATACCAATAGTTAATAAACAGGTTAAAATTTTAATAATTCAATATATAGGTATTTACAAAAGTGCTAATACAAAAGGGTATGCCCTTCTTTGAATACTAACAACAGGTGATTTAGTTTTTATAAAGAGATGTATCGTAATTGTTTAAAACGATGGCTTGATGTTGTCATCGTGTTATGTATGTTGGCTATTATCTGGCCAATCTTGTTCATTATCGCGATCTGGTTACATTTTGCCAACAAGGGGGCAGGAGCATTTTTTCTTC
>ERZ780149.4222-NODE-4222-length-11310-cov-2.844069_pt1 | contig 11310 bp, 6 predicted proteins | sample MGYA00511367_ERZ780149 | MGnify/ENA primary metagenome ERZ780149 (study PRJEB29588, sample SAMEA2153852) | human gut metagenome | biome: human gut; feature: human-associated habitat; material: faeces | place: Denmark | collected 2008/2010 ...
GCGGGTTTGAGCCCCGTCTTCCGCTCTCTAAAGAGAATCTGAGAAATTAGATTCTCTTTTTTTCTATTACTTTAGACCTTTAAGATTATGAAAGATTCTCCGACACAATCACACGTGCTTCAACTATCGCACCCTCCTATTCCTGTTGTCCGTATCGGAATCATAGGATTGGGCAATCGCGGATTGCTCACCCTGCAACGTTATCTGCAAATTGAAGGAATAGAAATCAACGCTCTTTGTGAAATCAGAGAAGGAAACCTGACCAAAGCCCAACAACTACTAAAGGAAAACAATCGTCCCGGAGCCACCGGATACACCGGACCGGAAGGCTGGAAAAAGATGTGCGAGCATGATGAACTGGATATTGTTTTTATCTGCACCGACTGGCTAATGCATACAGCTATGGCAACCTTTGCCATGGAATGCAACAAACACGTAGCCATTGAGGTCCCGGCAGCCATGAGTGTGGAAGAATGCTGGCAACTGGTTGATACCGCCGAAAAGACAAGACGACACTGTATCATGCTGGAAAACTGTTGCTACGATCCATTTGCACTAACAACTCTCAATATGGCCCGCCAAGGAATACTCGGAACTATCATGCACGTGGAGGGAGCTTATATACACGACCTGCGTTCCATGTATTTTGCCGAAGAAAGCGAAGGAGGTTACCACAACCACTGGGGGAAAAGATATAGCATCGAACATACGGGTAATCCCTATCCCACTCACGGTCTGGGACCTGCCTGCCAGATACTTGACATTCACCGGGGCGATAAAATGGAATACCTCGTTTCAATGTCCACCCACCAAGCAGGCATGAGCGAATACGCCCGGAAAAAGTTCGGCAAAGACTCACCGGAAGCCAGACAGGAATATAAATTGGGAGATGTCAACACGACCCTGATCCATACCGCGAAGGGAAAAACAATCATGCTGCAATATGATGTATGCACGCCCCGGCCTTACAGCCGCCTGCAAACCGTATGCGGTACTCTTGGTTTTGCACAAAAATACCCCGTGCCTTGCATCGCACTGGAGCCCAACGGAGACACTCCTCTTGAAGGAAAAGCACTGGAAGAAGTATTATCCCGCTATAAACATCCTTTCAGCGCCACTATCGGCGAAGAAGCACATCGTAGAGGTTTGCCAAACGAAATGAACTACGTGATGGATTACCGACTGATATACTGTCTACGCAACGGTCTTCCTCTTGACATGGATGTGTATGATGCCGCCGAATGGTCCTGCATCACAGAATTAAGCGAGAAGTCGGTATTGAATGGAAGCATACCGGTAGAGATACCGGATTTCACTCGGGGAGCATGGAAAACAAGATGAATAAAAGAAGATTCTTTTTCAAGAATTTCAAGGTAAGGTGAATATGCCGTTCTACGGCTTTTTCACCGATACCGCATCGAGCGGCAATCTCCCGATAAGTCATGTTCTCCTCCCTGCTCATCAAGAATATCTCACGTTGCCTTTTAGGTAACACGGCAATTAACCGGTCGATATATTCTTTTAAATCCTCAGCTACCATTTGATCTTCCTGATTATACGGTTCTTCGTTCTCTATGGAACGTAGTATCGTCATTTTGAACATATCTTCGCGCATCCTGCTGCGGGCTTTATTAAAAATGATATTCCGGGTAATAACAAACAAAAAGCCCTCCACCTTCTTGTTGTTATCCAATAAGTGGCGTGCTTCCCAGAATTTTACAAAAACATCCTGCACGATTTCAGCAACAGTATCAGAAGAAGTTACATAAAGTTTGGTAAAATTGTAGACCTTCTGACAATAATAATCATACAATGCAGCAAAGGCTATATTATTGCCATTTTTCATTTGTTCTATCAACTCTTCTTCCTTCATATTGTATAAAATCTTGTGATAGACAAAAGTAATATTTTTACCGCGAATTACATCTATAAAATACATGAAAAATGCCATAGATTAACACAGTCTGTCATAGTTATCAGATATAACTGATAACTATAACAGTTTTGTACTAATCTATGGCAATATTCAGAACAGCAGTTAATTTCCTACCGGAATCTCCGTGCGTTTCCCTGCTGCCGATACAGCATAAAGTTTATAGCTACTATCCCAGTTGCCGGAAAGAGTGAACATATCGGTAGTAGAAGAGGTTGTTTCACCACTAGAAACAAAGACAAGTTTACCAGTCTGATCCTTCACCTCATAAGCCACTACATTCTGCCAATTCTTGATTGTAATGGTATTACCGCTTCGTGTTGCATTTGTTCCGGATATTACTTCAGGCTTGTTCTTATACAATTCCCATGTATTGTCCGAAATATATTCCAAAGCAATATTCTGCAATTTGTCATATCCCAGATTCTCTACTTTCTTTTTCAGTTCATCAACCATTTCTTCGGTAACTTTCAAAGTTTTCGTATCATAATCTTCAATCGACCTGTCCACAGGTGTCAGGAATCCCCATTTTTCGAAGAAATCAAGTAAATTCACCTGCGCCGCCACACAACAATTATAAACGAAATCCATTTGAATCTGTCCCTCACTCATGCCACCATAATCTTTTGTACGAGCATACTCGAAAACATCCGGATAGAAACCGCCACGGTCCGACTGCTGAAGAGGAGTCCGCCCAAGCACTTTACCGAAGTAAAGCTCCAGTTGCCAGAAAGGAACCAACTTGCAAAACACATCATCCGAATCATCGAGATTTTTAAAATCAGCATGAGAAGCTTTCGGAACAATAATACCATTCCATGCCTTTGAATATCTGTTACGGTAAACCGCTCCCATATCCTCGGTTTGTATCCGGGAGGGTTGCCCGAAAATTGTAGTCTGCACATACTCGGACATGATATTATTGGTCACCTCCGTCAGTCCTATCCACTTAACGCCCGGGCGGGTCTGGTTGCAATGCCCGATTTCGTGAGCAGGTCCCCAGCAACCGGTGGTTTTCAATACATTAGGATCACACACATCCCCCATGGTTGACTGATTGTAAGCCGTATGATATGCAGTAGCGTACATAAAAGAGTGATACATGACATTCAGATATATCCTGTTCTTGAACATCTTGTCATATTTCTCCAATCCGAGAAGTTGCATTTCACTGTGAGCAATCTTATCATAAAGATCAATCAATTCATTACCGTTTGTGGAAACATATTTCCTAAAATCGTTAGTTTCAAATGTCAAGTGTGCATACTTGCCTACCACATCAAAATATTTGTCCGTAGCTTTCCCCAACAATTCGCTCCAACGTCCCTGATGTTCTTCTTTCTGCGAATCAAAATAGCCATTCACTGTACCCGAAGCAAAATGAATCTTAACAGGCTGCGCTGTTTCCGCATCCTCCAATGTTTTGGTATGATACATCACATATACGAGCCCTTTCCCTGTCATCGTCAGTTTATTAATACCGCGATATAACGGATACGTAACTCCTCCGAAACCGTCACCTCCCGGTACGTCCAGGTTTTGTACTTTCATTCCGATGTTCTGTCCATGTGTGTCGCCCACCATTACAACCAGCGTCTCCCCTTCTTTCACCGAGATACCTGTCGGATTGTCAAGAAGGCTGTACGGGTTTGTTTTGTGGGTTTCCGACTGAATATCCGGATTCGGGAACGCCTTATAGTCCTCCACACGGAAGTTTCTGTCATACTTATCCTTGAACATATAATAAGCCAGATTCTTAAAGAAAGGATACTTGCAGTTCTCAATATCCGCTTCCATGATTCCCGCTTTCAAGTTACTACACGTTTCATCTTCAAAAAGAGTAGAATAATCAAATGCATTCAGATTCTTGGCATAGAACTCCATTTCGGCACAGGAAGCAAATCCTTGCCCGTCTCCTGCTCCGCTTTTCACGACAAAACGGAAAGACTTAGCCCGGACCGTATTATCAAAGGTTACTCTGGTAGCTGTTGCCGAACCCTCAAAATCCTTATCCAGCAACTTCGTAAATACACTCCCGTCTTCCGAATACTGTATTTCCACTTCTTTAAAATGACCGTTATATCCTGTGGAACGGGGATAATAAATCAGATAATCCACATCAGACGCTTCCGCAAAATTATAGGTCAGCGTAATAGGGAAATAATTCGCTCCGCCATTCGACCAGCTCGAATGATACAACGTTGTATAGTCACCGTCAAAAGACTTTTCAATAGCATCTTCTCCCTGATGAGAAGTATCGTGCCCACTCACCACTTTCACTTTGATGTCACCTTCGATGTCTTCTCCCGCACCTCCATTATATTCATTCAGGCCATGTTGTGAAACCAAGACCGAAGCAGAAACCGGGGAGTTTTCTTCCGAAGCACCTTCCGGTAAAACCTCAGTAAAGACTATGGCTCCCTCTCTCTTTTCATCCAACGTACTACTTTTCACTATATAAGTGTGGGTAGACGTCACCATTTCCGGCGCGCGGGATTTTGCCTTTTCAGTAATCCAATCAGGAAACCCGGCACTCACTTCCACATTGGTCGTGACATTAAAAGTAATCTCTTTACCAATGACTTCCACTTCAAACACGTTCGTATCAATCAGGATAGCAGCTTCATAGCCCAGTTGCCGAACTTTAACCGTCTTCTTCTGCCCTTCCGCCGTTATCGTAATGGTAGCTTCACGTACCAATCTTTCTTCACTTTCGTCTACGAAAATTTTCAGAATCTTTCCTGCCACAGAAAGCGTACACCAGTTTTTATCCGCTTTAGCCTCCCAAGTCGGAGCATTCGTTGAAACCGTTATATTTTGCGTTCCGGCTTCACTTTTGAAATCCACCACTTCCTTATTAACGGACAAATCGACCACTTCCAGTACTTCATCATCACTGGCACAAGAAAAAGCGACAGCCCCCTGTACAAATACGAAGAAGATAATCAAGTATTTTTTTATATGACAATTTACCATTTATCAGATATATTATTATGTAACATCTATTATTCAAAACATCCAAATAAAAAAGGCGGAAATCTAATATTATTCTTAAAAAGAAATATTCATATTTCCGCCTTAGTTGTCAAAAAGACAAAATTTCCCCAATTATTTCAATGTCTGCATTCTACGCTCCTTACTAATCAGCTTCAGGATCGACAACGCTTGCATCAACCTCAAACAGTTTAAATTCCGCCATACTAAAAAAGACAGAACCTGTATTCGTATGATTCACCGAATAACGTATATAACGATAAGGTTTTGAATTATTTCCCATGACAGGCGATGTGTAGGGCGATGTACTCATCAACATGCCATTCTTAGCCTTTGTAAGATTCTCAATTAGTTCGAAGTTGACTCCGTCATTACTACCCATAATATCCACATCATCAGGAATATTATTGCCGTTACGCGCTACCGACTCATACTTGAAATAAGTAATCTCTTTCTTCGTATCTATCTGGAACCAGTGGGGAGCCGGAGGAACAGTCCCACTCCAGCTCGTATGGAAGTAAGAAGCGGTATTTCCGTCAATAAGGTTTGCGATAGGACCTTCCGATTTTTCCTGAGCATTCGTCGACAACTGGTCCACCGTCAACGCTATTTGTTTGGACTCACCAAAGACCACTTGTACCGGAGCCGGTTCCGAAACAGCCTTGATTGTCTGAACATTTCCCGCATCACCGGTTTCGCTATAAGACTGGACTTTAAATTCATATTCTCCAAACTTTTTACGTGTATCCGGAATCAACACACTATCCGCATAAACACTGGCCAATCTTACCACATCCTGTTCCAGCAAATAATCATAATAAGATACTTTTATATATCTGATTGTATTATCATCAGGTGTTGCCCAACGAAGCACAATGTAACCGGGCTTGTCTTGAGTGTCAGCGCTCAAGTCGATCACATCAGAAGGGATAATAGGCTTTGTATCTTCGTCACTACAACTAGCGAATCCTATCAAAAGTAGAGTAACAGCCAATAGAAATATGTTTTTCTTCATAATAGTCATGCTAAAATTTAATTAATAATTAGGATTCTGTACCATATTAGGATTCTTGCTCACTTCTGCTGCCGGAATAGGTAACAAATACTGCCGCGGAGTATCAAAATTGCGTACATCAGGAAGAGTTTTCACAGTGGCAAACCCATTAATATCAGTAGCATCAATATTCATACCCTTCACCGGTACATTAAAGTATTTATCTCCCAGTTTCCAACGACGAATGTCCCAGAAGTTCTGCTGTTCCAGATAAAGTTCGATCATTCTTTCCTGTCTCACAATCTCTGTCAGTTTACCGTTCAGGCCACCATTGCCCTCATAACTGACAATCGGATTTTTTGCATTCTTCCAAGAATCCTTGACAGAAAGAAGTCCGGCACGTTCACGTATTCTATCCAGTTTTACCATACCTTTTTCAAGATACCCATCTTTATTATAAGCGATACATGCCTCCGCATAACTCAAATACAATTCCGCCAGACGAATAACCGGCCATGGGTAATCTTTAGAAGGTTCTTTTTGCGACTTGGAAGCAGCTACTCCCGGATGAACACCTTTTTTATTCAGGTATCCGGTTTTTGAGTAGTTATTGTTTCTACCTTGCTTACCACAATTACCTTGTTCTGTAAAATCTGTCAACCATTTCTTTCCTTCTGCCCGCTCGGCTTTCGCTACATAAGCGTTCTCTTTAGATTCTGTCTGGCATTCATAATAGCCATTCTGAAATGCAATCCATGCATAAAAACGAGGTTCACGGTCAACATTCAGTTTTATAGTTTGTCCTTCCCCATAAGTAGCACCATCGGGGAACGGAACTACCGAGAACCGATTTTGATAATCAAACTCAGGATCTTCGTCAATCGGGAGTCCGTTTTTCGTATAAAAACGTTCCACCATAGTCAAAGTCGGTGCAACTCCATTCCACGAACCGTCACTTAAATAAGGCAAGGATTTAGGCTGCAAACCATACGCACCTGCTTTACGGGTCTCTGCAAACAATACTTCTTTGGAATTGTCTTTATCCATAAATGTAAAACGTAACGTACGCTGTGTTAGATCTTGAGGTTCGGGATAACCGCTCAAGTCCCCTTCTCTCATCTCATATAAACTATATCCGTTGGACTCAGCCAGATTAATAGCCTCAAGTGCGGCATCAGCCGCCTTTTTCCACTTATTTTCATCATAAGAAAGAGGCATCAACGAACTACCATCCGTATTAACGAAGTCACTATAGTATTCTGTATTACCATTAAACAAAGGAGAAGCTGCATAAAGCAATAATCTGGCTTTAAGAGCTTTTGCAGCCACACTGGTTGCAAGTCCATATTCCGAACCGGTCCGGGTTGCAGGCAACCTTCCGGCAGCATCATCAAACATATCACAAGTCCACTGTACACACTCATCATAAGAGGTACGTCCCAATAAATTATCTTTGGGAGTATCCAAAACCGGCAATTCTTTCACCAAAACGACAGGACCATAGCATTTAATCAACAACATGTGAAAATAAGCAATCAGGAAATCAGCCTGAGCCACATAGCTGTCTATGGTTGCCTGGTCGATGCGGGGGACAGACGTAATATTCTTCTTTAACAGATAACACTGGCGAATACCCAGGAACAAATCGTTCCAGTAACTGATGATTAAGTTTCCCGAGGTATACACACCTTCAGCAAACTTTACGTAAGACTCTTGAGTAAAAGGGCTTATTATTTCATCTCCACTGAAGTCCAGACAGGTCTGTACCATATTAATCTGCGGTATATATCCATAACATGAATACAGGAATCTTTCTGCTGCTTTAGGACTGGAGAAGGCATCCTTATCGCTTGCTTTCTCCGCCGGTACCACATCCAAGAAATCACAGGAAACCATTGTAAATCCTGCAAACAATGCTAAAAACAGATATTTTATTATTTTTTTCATACTATGTAAATTTAATTATTGAAAGTCATTTGGAAACCAACATTAAAGACGCGTTGTGTCGGGTATTTCAAACCACTACCACCGCCTTGTTCCGGATCCCATAAATCAAACTTGGAGAATGTCAACAGGTTAGAACCGCTGATATAGAAACGCATTCTCTTAAATGTATACCCGAGCTCCATATTTTTCAGTTTCAAGAACGAACCGTCACGCATCCAGTAATCGGAAGTACGGCCGGAGTTACCGGGATTCGTATTATTCAAACTTGTCTTACGGGTCAAACGCGGATATTTTGCATCCACATTCTGATTAGTCGGTGACCATCTGTCGTTTGCCACAAACTGCAACACATTACGCAGTGAATTGTCTCCGAAAGGATGGAATCCACTCATAAACAAAGAAGTTTTCGCTACTCCCTGGAAGAAGAAAGAGAAGTCCCAGTTCTTATATTTGAACGAAGGTCCGAAACCATATACGATTTCAGGAACAGTCGGATTTCCAATCCACGTCCAGTCGTCCACATCCACGATATCATCTCCATAACCATGCATATTTGAGACATTGAGATATTTAATATCACCGGCTCCCAATGTAGATCCCATTTGTTGATTGTAACGGTCTATTTCAGCCTCATCCAAGAACAATCCATTTGACAAATATCCCTGGCTCACATTAGCACTCTGACCCACTTTTGACTGAAAAGCATATTTAGGAGCTTCATCATATTTAGTAATCTCATTGTGCGCATAAGTAAACGTTCCTTTAAAGTTCATATAGAAATCCTTGCTGAACGCCTTGTTGTAATCAATCGAAAGGTCGAGTCCCTGGTTTTTCATCTCGGCAAGATTACCGAACACATCAGTATTTCCGGTTCCCAAATATGTAGGAATAGTTCCTTTTTTCTGGAATATATCTCTACGGGTCTCACGGAAAATGTCAACAACAATGTTCAGGCTGTTCAATAATTGCAAGTCAATACCCAGATTGATCTTTTCTCCTACCTCCCAAGTGATGCTATTGTTTTCATAGCGGGTGTAAACAGGTCCGCTCAATCCATAGTTTTGGTCGATACCGGTAGTAAATCCCTTGCCGGACAAGTTAATTGTAGGCATATAAATAAATCTTTCGCCACCGATCTGGTCATTACCGACCAATCCCCATGAACCACGCAACTTCATGCTGGTGATGACTTTACGCAAAGGTTCAAAGAAACTTTCTTCACTGATATTCCAACCCACTGACACAGAGGGGAAGAATCCGAAACGATGTCCTTTTGCGAAGTTCTCAGATCCATTATAACCAGCATTGAACTCAAATAAATAGCGATTGGCATAATCATAAGCAGCACGAACGGCAATACCCATTCTACGTTTGGGCAAAGAGTTCAATAAACTGGAATTAAAATTTGAGTTATATTCATCCTGGTTATACAACAACATACCACCTACATGATGATCGCCAAAAGCACGGTCATAATTAAAGTAACCTTGAATGTAAAAGCGTCTGTCACCGTCAGTACCAAAGAAAGAATCTAACGTATGATTGGTTGCATCCCCTATTGAATTTACTGTATAATTATATGTTCCATCTTCATTCTTGGTATAGTCAGTCAGCTGGTAAGTATTATAACCCTGTAAACGATATTTGGAATTATAACTCCAGTTCTTAAATGAAATCAATGCTTTGAAGCTCAATCCTTTGGTAATAAAATCAAGTTTCTGATCAAAGTCCAGATTGGCAACGACCGTACTCTCGAACGTATCCTTATATCCCATACTGGACACAGCAACAGGGTTTACAGGATTATAGTTACCTGCCACAATACTACCCCAACGATACCATTTCTCATCTTCTTGCGGATACATTACAGGAAAATCGACCGGGTTAGTTCCCATGATAGCCCCAAAAATATTATCTACACCGGCTCCTTCTGAAGTTGTCAACGGACCATGCATATTGTTCAACTGTACATTCAAGTGTAAAGACAAAGTAGAAGTCTTCGACATATGGAAGTCCACATTATTCTGAAATGCATATTTCATATAGTCGATATTATTCTTATAAGAGAAGAAGTTACTGGAACGGTCTTTCAGCATACCTGTTTCATGATTGACATTCACATTCATAAAGTAAGTAATCTTGGAAGTACCTCCGCGAACATTGAAGTTAGCTTTCTGATTGAAGGTCGCGTTCTTGAATACTTCGTCGTACCAATCCACATTCGGGTAAATGTATGGATTCAAGTTATTCGCCGTACCATAGATTTTATCATCTGAATACAGTGCATCTCCGGTACCTTGATTAGTAACGGCTTCATTATACATTCTCATAAACGTCACTCCGTCCACCGTTTTCGGGCGCTTAATAGGTGTATTGACGTAAGCCTCTACACGCACACCGATAATCGGTTTTTCAAGGTCGGAACCCGACTTGGTTTTAATGATAAGTACCCCATTCGCACCGCGTGTACCGTACATGGCGGAAGCAGTTGCATCTTTCAGTACAGAAAAACTTTCAATGACTTCCGGATCAAGTGCATTCAAATCCGCTTTTGAGATTTCAACTCCGTCAAGTACAATAAGCGGAGTAGCACTGTTCATGGTAGCAACACCACGGATAAAGAAATCCGCACCGTTATTTCCAGGCTCACCACTACGTTGATAAGAGATCACACCGGAAAGGCGACCGGCAAAAGCCGTAGAAAGATTAGCAGTCGGTACTTTCAAATCTGCCGGACGTACAGACTGGATAGAACCTGTTACTGTTTCTTTCTTCTGTCCTGTTCCGAAGGCCGTTACGACTACTTCATCCAGCTGTTCTGCATCGTCAGATAAAGTAACACTCAGTACTTTCTGGTTTCCTACTTTGATCTCCTTAGAAGAATATCCGATAAAAGAGATAACCAGAACATCACTGGAAGTCGCCATAACCTCGAACTTACCATCTACATCGGTAGTCGTACCGGTTTTTGTTCCTTTAATCATAACAGATGCCCCAGGAATGGGATCTCCGGTGGCCGACTCGGTCACTACACCAATAATCTTGTGTTTGGCCGCTTGTTGAGTAGATTCGCCTTCAACTTTTAAAATAACTTCGTTACCTTTAATAGTATAACTGACTCCACTCCCTTTGAATACTTCGTTAAGCACTTCATTAATTGTACCCGAACAATTAATATTTCTAGTTTTTGTGTTTTTCAGGTCTGCTGCATTGTAGAAAAAAGTATAACTACTGTTTTTTTCAATAAGCTGAATAGCCTGTTTAATAGTGATTGACTGCCCTTTTACTGAAACTTGTCCCTGAGCTCCAAGGACAGATAACGGATAAAAAAGCAAAGTGAGGACGATATACTTCAAATATCGCCTGCAACTAGAGATTCTTTGTTTTCTCATGCTTCGACTGATTAGATTAGACATTCGATTAAGTTTATAATAAAATATTT
>ERZ780149.4223-NODE-4223-length-11308-cov-4.321514_pt1 | contig 11308 bp, 16 predicted proteins | sample MGYA00511367_ERZ780149 | MGnify/ENA primary metagenome ERZ780149 (study PRJEB29588, sample SAMEA2153852) | human gut metagenome | biome: human gut; feature: human-associated habitat; material: faeces | place: Denmark | collected 2008/2010 ...
CGGCCAAATACCAAGCCACATCACCAAGTTCTTCAATCATGTGGCGCTTGTCCAGCGTGTGGCCGTGGAAATAGTGCTTTTTCACCTGTTCGGCAACCTCCCCGGCTTCACCGCAAAGGCCCAACGCACATTCCAGCTTCAATTTATCCTTGTCGGAACGGTCAGCGGTTCGCAATGCGTCCCGCATATACCTATTTGCATTCATCCGAAACACCTTCTTTCAGCTTTTCTTTTGTCCATTCCAAATACATCAGGGCATCAATCAATTCTTCCTGAATGTATTCAATCCGTTGAACGGCGTTTGGGGCGCTGAATTGTTCCAGCCCTTGGCCGTAGGTGGAAATTCCCTTTGTTCTCTGCCGGTCAGCCATTTCAGTAATCCGATCCCAATAGGGGTTTCCCATTCAATCACCAGCCTTTCAATTAAACCACTTTATCACCGGATCACCGGTGAAACCCTTTTCCCACACATACCACGCATAGGCAATGGCGCTTTCAGGCTTGGCGCTCATATCCCCGTTTTTGTAGCAAGCCAACCGGGAACGGGATATGTAAACGGTTCGGGGGGGGGGTGTCTTTGAAAAAGGCTCCCCGCTTTTGCCCCTCCAAGAACTGAACCTTCAGGAACATTGCCACTTTCCCACCGGGACGGACGCTTTCAAGCGCCCTTTGAACAAATTCAAGCCCCGCTGAATATGGGGGATTGGTGATAATATCGCCTTCAAACCCTTCCAAGGTTTCCTTCAGGAAGTCCAGCGGTTCAGGATCACCAAACCCCCGGTAAACAAGATCGGTGCTGATCACTTTGTAGCCGTGGGCCTGAAGAACTTTGGAAATATGGCCTTCACCACAGGCCGGTTCCCAAATCACCGGGGCAAACTGTTCCAGTTCCAACAGCATTTCCACGGCTTTTGGGTCTGTGGCGTAGTAGTCAAAGGCTTCCCGTTCTTCAGGCACATGGTTTGAACTCCCAAGGGTGGTGAACACCTTCTTTGAAGCGGCCATTATGAATCACCATCCTTTCCAGACACAAACACCCGGCATTTCCCAAGGCGACTGATCCACTTATCAACAATAATGAACCCACAGCGTTTGGTGATTTGCCGTGAAAATTCGATATTGGAAAGCGCCTGAAAGTTATTGGAAATGCAGTATTCTTTGTATTTTCGATAAACTGTCTTTGTGGGTTCATTTTCAATCCCTTCAAGGCCAACTTCCTTGATGAAACCAATAATGGGGTTGTTGTTCTGTTCGTATTCGTCCAACTGTCCCTGAACTCTGCTGGAAGTGGTGAATTGGGCATTCATCAGAACCCGGCGCAATGCCTTCAGGCCCAAAAGAATCAGATATTCCATTGAATCCTGTTCACAAAGTTCATCTTTGATGAATGGACGAAAGTCAGGATCATTTGGGGTGAATTTGGCATCAAAGGGGACAATCACAAGCCGCCTTTGAACGGCTCCGGTTTTATCCTTCATGCGGGGAATGTTGTTGGCGCTGAATAAGAACTTGGCGTAGTTGTTGAACTCGAAGGGGTCTTGTCCTTTCCGCTCCACATTCACCCGATCACCTGTAACCAGCTTTTTGAACACTGACGCATTGGCAATGAATTCATCCCCAATATCATCACCGATGTTCGCCAGCTTCCCGAACAGTTCAGCGGTTTTGAACCTGTCCCCAAGTTCTTTCAGGTCAAGGGAAGCAATATTCCGATCCCCCAACATATTTTTGACCACATGAAGGAAGGTTGATTTGCCGTTGCTCTTGTCACCAATCAGGATGAAGGCTTTGCCAAGTTCATTGCGCCGGTAAAGGCAATAACCAACCATTTCTTCCAGCAAAGCCCGAACTTCAGGATCATTACAGGCAAGCCGGTTCAAAGTGTAATCCAGAAGTTCATTATGTGCGGCTGGGTTGTAAGGCCAAGGAATCTTATTGGTGATCACAATATCCGGTGTGAACTCGCTGAAAGAATCATCACGGATATTGTAAAGGCCGTTGCTGAAAGCAATCACATTGGGGTTGGTGGCTCTGGTTTCTCCCTCTGTCTGGAACATTACTTCCAAATAGGACAACACTTCTGACCGGTGCGCCCGTTTCAGGTTGGGAATGTGCTTGATCATTTGGGCTTCAATTTCCATAGCGCCGGGAACATAGATACCATCCCGGTAAATGTGAAGCTGGTTATTGATCTTCACAATATGGTTGTTGTTCTTCAGGTACACCGCAAACTTATCAAACAGGAAGGTTTTATCTTTGAAGAAAATGGGCTTTTTGAAGGCTTCATCCCGAAGAATCGTTTCAAGTTCCCTATCTGAAAGGGGTTCATCCAGCACATAGCGATTGATCAGCCGGATAGTTTCACGGGCTTCTTCCTTGGTGAAATCCTCGCTTTGAAGTGTCAGAATATAGTTGAACAGGGCTTGGTTCCGTCCGTCCCCGGCTCTCATATCCAAGAACTTCATGCTGGTTTTTACTGGGGTAAGCCACTTGGGAAGGTCTTGAATATCATCTTCCGGGCAATCCAAAAGAACTTCCCGATCAACCCCATTGAAGCGCATAATGGCATAACTGTTGTTCCGGCCAACCTTGGCATCTGTTTCAATACCAAGCGCCAAGGTTTGCTTTGTCCAGCTTTTTTCCACATACCCTTCCGGGTTTCTGAAATAGAAGTGCTTTCCCCGTGTGGTCTTATACACCCGGCATTTCAGGCCCAAATCCTGAACAATCTGGAAAAGAAGATCACTGGTTTCCGCATCATCCACATCAATCAGAATTGTTTCTTCTCCAAGAATCCCGGCGTATTCGTCAAGGTCTTGAACATCTTCAAGGCGGTTCAATCTTTTCCGCCCTTTGAATTTTTCAAGGCATTGTTTGTCCTTTGTCGGTACATATCCCCGAAAAAGTTGCATGGTTCAGATCCCCCCCCTTCTCGTTTAACTCCAAAATCAGACAACCGGCCCCAAGCCGTATCAATGTAATACTGTTTATCCAGTTCATCAGGAATGGGAATGTTGGTCACATCATCATTGATGAAGAAACAATGTTCCGGGGTATTGGCGAACTGTTCAGGATTCTTTTCTCTCCCTTTGACCATCTTCCCGGAAACTTTGAACAAGCCCCCTTTGGAATGATCCTTGGACGCAAACACCCGGAAGGTTTTATCTGTCTGAACTTCACCGCCCCTGAACCTTTTCACAGTCTTTGAACGGCCCTTTTCATCCCTGATTTTCTCCATCGTGATCACCGGGGAATAAAGCGCATATTTATATTTGCTGGAAACCTTCACCACCTTCTGAAAATCTCGAAGGGAGTTGCAATTTCCAATGGTTTCTTCCGGCTTGGTGCCATACAGGAAGAAAGAAATAATGGCTTGATTGACAATGGGCAAATCATAATCAAGATCGGACAGTTTTTTTACATAGGCCCCCTTGCATTTCCAGCGGGGCTTCCCCTTTTCGTCCAGCAACGGGCCAGCGGGAACAATCAGATAGTTGTTCACATCTTTCTGAAAAACCTTCTGAAATTCATCAAATTCCAGTCGCATTCCGGTTCGTTCTTCCCACTCCCAACAAATATCATCAATCAAATCAAAATCTTCATAGCGCCGCAATTTGATCAAGATACCATCGGTATTGCTTTGGATAATGTCACAGTGATCTTCCAGCCGCTCTATCAGGTCAAGCAAAAGAAGCTGACCGCCAACACACACATTGTTTGCTTGCCGGGGATCATACATGGCATTGTGGCGATCCTTCATGGCTCCATAGGTGCTGTTCAGAACGATTTTATAAGGTTGTTGCATGGGGTTCTTTTCCGCCTTCAGCTTCAGGCGGGTGTGGTAGATTTCATCATACTTGGCCGGGTCTGCAACATTCCGGCTGATCCACCCATACCGCAACATTAAGGAAGGGTAATATTGTAACCGGCCCAAATCGTCCCTTTCTGCTTCTCATAGAAGCCTTTCAATTTTTCAGGGTCATTGATGATCACGGTTTCCTCTTTGGCGTTCAGGTCGATCAGAACAACCAGCCAATCATAAGCGAAAACCTCAAAGTCATAGAAGATCATCGTGTCACCCACTTTCTGAAATTCTTGGTGAATTGGTGAAAACAGCCCCGCCACGGGAAGGCTTCACCTTGGGGCCAACCGGGGCGCTTGCCCCGGAATTTTTGAAAGTTAAGGTTCAAATTTTTTACTTTGTTTGTAGACTTTTTGCCTACATTCATTGTAAAAAAATTTGCGCTGGTTTTCAATCCTCAACTTCAAAAACTTCATCAATGGAAACGGAATTGAAGCGGGTATCATCGTAATCAACCGCATACTCCAACTTACCATCAATGGCTTCCGCCACATCAAGCACCAACTGACGGAAAGGCTCATAGCCGTTGAAGCTGATAGGAACACCGGAATCCAGCTTTTCAAGGAACCCGATTGCGGAAGCAATCATGTTCTTGTCGTTTTTGGTGCCGTACAGAACCCGGTTCATAAAAATCCGCTGGTTCTTGTACTCACCGGACAGAATCTTGAAAGACACAGACAGCATAGGACGGCCATCAGCCTTGGTGCCTTTAACCTCCAAGGTTTCCACCCTCACTTCATACTTGCCAGCGGGAATGGTGGGGAAATCCCCGCCGCCGTTCTTCTTGGCTTCCTCCACATCGGCCTGAAGGCCCTTCAGATCAACGGTTTTATCAATCTTGGAAAAATCGAGTGCCATAGTTTTTTACCTCCAAAATGTAATTTTTAGAAACGCTTCAGAATGTTGAACAGGCCGGAAAGGGCTTTAGCGGTTTCTTTTGCTTCCTCCATTTTGGCCCGTTCCTCGTCAGTAGGGGTGAACCCCTCAACCGGCTTGAACAAATCATCCGTCAGAATGGTGTCAAACAGGTTGTCGAAGGCCGCTTCTGCCATCAGGTCACAGAAATCATCATGCTTGTTGGCATACATGGTCAGGGCTTCTTTTGCGGCCAGCTTGTGAATGGCAATCAGGGCTTCCGGCTCAACACCGGGCGGGGGGGATCAGGTTTGCGGCAACGGTAAGTTTGCGGAAAAGGCCCCGCTTTTCCATTTCCTCTTTGAACTTCTTCATGGAATCGCACATGGTTTTTACCTCCTAAATCTGATTGGAAATGATCTTTCCGATTTCCCTCACGGAATGGGCGATCTTTTGACGGTTCACCCGGTTCCCTTGAAGAACTTCCATAATTGCGGCGGCTTCCGTCTGAATATCCTGAAAGGCCCTGCGGTTGCTCTCCAAGTCGCTTTCATAAGCGGTCAAGTCGGTGTCAACCTTGGCTTGGGTATAATCAGCGGCTTTTTCCGCCTGTTCTACATGAGTTCTCAACCACTTTGCGGCATCATAGGCGCATCGGTTATGGCCTTCTGTCTGGTCAAGGGCCTGTTGCTGGTGCTGGAACAGCGTAATCATAAGGCTTCAGGCGCTTCAATCATGGAAAGGTAGTTTTCCACATTTACGCCACGGGAAAGAAGTTCAGCTTTCAGCGCCATTCCCAAGGGGCTGTTCAGCGCATAGGCGCTAATCTGTTCGGGCGTCATGGAAGTGATGTTGAACAAAGATTGTTTCACCATTCCAGAATGACCAACCCCAAAGGGATCAAAGGGGCAACAATCAGGGGTTGCTTCAATATCACGAACCACCATAGCCACCACCACGGCGGGGCGGTTCTTCAGCATCTTCACCGTATTCAACAGGTGATCAGTTTCCATTTCTACGGGGCGGAAAGCCTGTCCACCGGCTCCAATCCACAGGTTCCCTTCAAAACGGGTTTTCATGTGCATCATCCTTTCTTTAGGCGGTCAGTCCAAAGAAGCTGTTGAACGCTTCAGCGCCCACATACTCCCTGAACTTGGTGGGGTTAATGTAATAGTTCCAGTTGTTCCCGGTTCCGGGAACCGCATTCCCAAAGGGAAGAAGCCCACGCTGAAGGCCGATCCGCACAAACTGATCAGATTTCCCCATGCACCGGGCCGCTTCCTTCACGCTGATCTTCTTCACCGGGGGCGGGGCATCCTTCACCGGGGCGGCTCCATAGCCCATCAGAAAATCAAAGGTAACGCCAGTAGCATCAGCCAGCGCCTTGATCTTGTTCACGCTGGGGGTGTTCTTCCCGGAAAGATACTGACTGATTGCGGCCTTGGAAGCCCCGGCCTTCTCAGAAAGGGCGGATTGGCTCATGTCGGCCTGTTCCATTGCGTACTTCAAACGCTCTGCAAAAGTGTTCACGCTTATAACCTCCTATTTGTTTTTTTTTGCGGGAAACCTGCTTCTTCAAGCCGTTTCCGAAGTGCTGACATAAATTCACGAGTTCGGTTAATCGGAAGGCCAGCGGCAAGCCGTTCTTCCTCAAAGGCAAAGCGGATTTCTAATTGATCAACTGAATAATCAGCCCGGAAGGTTCGCCAAGTCCGGTGTTCCATGTCCAACAGCTTTACCCACAGATCAGGAAAATGTTTTCGCAAGTTCCGTAATTCTTCAAGGCTCTGCAACGGACAGCACCAACAGGAAACCCGGTGGAAAATCTCATACAAGCCACCCCAATCAAAACCGTGGGAATAGCAGTATTTCAAACAATCGGCTTCCGTCCAACCCCATTCCGCCAATGGGTGACGGTGTTCGGGGTTCTGATTGTGTTCCCGTTCCAACCGGTATTCTTCATCAGCCGCAAGGCCAATCAACTGAATAACGGTGTATTCTTCACGAAGATGGGCGAGATACCTATTGATGATTCTGGTTTTCAATTCAGCAGTACACCAACGGGCTTGCGGCCCCGGCCAGCTTTGACCTTTTTTATCTTGCAATTCAGGGTTGTGGCGCTTGGGTTGGTATTCAAACATGAACCAATCAAAAGATTTTGGATTTTGAACCCGTGTGAACTTGATTCCCGCATCCATGAAGATTTTTTCAAGCTGGTTGATATGCTCAACCATTGCGGGAAACTCCATTCCAGTGTCACAATAAATGACTTCATGAAGGGGATATGTAACCGGGTCTTGCTGGTGGCGCTTCAGCCATTCAAGGCCAAGGGCCGTGGAATCTTTGCCGCCTGAAAGGGACAGAACCCAATATTCAGGTTGGGGGGGGGTATTAGGTGCATACATCTTCAACCCTCCCAATACTGATCAACCAGCTTGTGGGCCAGTTCCGGCCCAAGGGTCTGAACCCAATCTTTTCGGGCTTGCTTGGCTTCATCTTCCTTTTCGGCATCTTCCGCCACATAATCCCGGTTCAAGGTGTCGGGGTGGTAATAGCGGACAATGGGGGTTCCACCATCCACATTGGCAATGGTCAGTTTGATCCGGCCATTGTGGTTGAACCAGTCGTTTTCACACCGGATTTCCAGCCCTTCCGGGCCGGTGGAAGCCTTGAAGATTGCCACATCAGACGGGGTGGCTTCCTGCTTGATATTCAGCCGGGGGTGAATCCGGCTGATCAGTTCCCAAGCCTTCCGCTTGGTCAGCTTCACATTCATTTAGATTTCCTCCTGAAATTCACAATCACAGTCAGCGCAGATCACATGAACTTCTTTGGTGGCCCGGATAATAGCCCCGCAACAGGGGCAAACATACTTCCGGGAAGTGTTCTTCTTGCTGGAACCCTTCAGGCCGGTGATCCTTGGCCGAACAAGGGAAAAGCCAGGCTTTCCAAGGCTCTGAACAAATTCAAGGGCTTCCGGGTTCAAGGTGGTTTTGTGCCAACCGTACTTTTCGCCTTTTTCCACCGTCAGGCCGTGAGCTTCAGCGGTTTCCCGGAACTTCTTGTTGTGGTACAAGCCGGAACGGGAAGTGTCCTGAACACCATCCTGAAGGTTCTGAAGGTGAACCATTTCATGAAGCAAGGTTCCACAGGTTTCTTCAAAGGGCCGGTTCAGGTATTCGGCACACAAGTTGATTTCATAGTGGCCTTCATCCTCTCCGGCCTTCCAAGCCTTCCGGCCGGTACACCAGCCGTAGGCCCCACGGGTATGATCCGGGGAAACGGTGATCACGGGCTTTTCCAGCTTGTCAGCGAAGAACCGGGCGTTAAACTTTGAAAATAAATCTTCAAGTTCTGCAATCACCGGCTTCAGGCTTACTTCATTCATGGTGGTTCTTCCTTTCTTGATTGTAGACTATTTGCCTACTTATGAGGCGAAAAAAATAGCCACTCTTTCTTCTTCAGTCAGGCCAAGAAGATCATACAGGGCTTGAATTTCATTGGCCCGAAATTCGCTTCTGTTATTGATTTTGTTCAGAAGGCCCTGATAAGTAATTCCGATCTTCTCGGCAATGAACCGAAGTTTGTAACCGGATTGCTCGATCTTCTCACGCAACAGCTTTGTGTTGGTCATAAGGCGTTCACCCCTTTCATTCTTGGTGTAGGCGTTTTGTCTACATTCACATAATACCACCTTGTAGCCCGAATGTCAACATCTTTTTTGAAAAATCTAAAAAGTTGTTGACAAGACGCCAACAGCGCCGTATAATTAGTAACAGAAAGGGGGCTATCAACTTGTCTACCATAGGAAATAGAATCCGAAACCGCCGTGAAGAACTCGGTTTATCACAAGATGAACTTGGAAAAAGACTTGGGTACAAGTCCCGTTCTTCAATAAATAAAATTGAACTGGATCAGCGGAATTTAACCCAATCTAAAATCAAAGCCATTGCAGACGCATTGGAAACCACCCCATCCTATATCATGGGCTGGGATGAACCTGATCAGAAATTCGATGAAGAAAAACTAAAGTTCTTTGATAACCTTTTCCCGATCACAGTTAAGAAGTTTCCGTTACTTGGAAATATCGCTTGCGGAAAGCCTATCTTTGCCGATGAACATTTTGAAGCGTATGTAGAAGCCGGGGCCAATATCAAGGCTGACTTTTGTTTAAGGGCAAAAGGGGACAGCATGATTGGGGCCAGAATTCAAGATGGGGATATAGTGTTCATTCACAAACAGGAAATGGTGGATGATGGGGAAATTGCCGCCGTTCTAATTGATGATGAAGCAACCTTGAAACGGGTCTATTATGATCAGGAAAACGGAATTCTTCAGCTTTTCGCTGAAAACCCCCAATATAAAACCATGCGCTTTACTGGTGAAGAACTGGATCATATCAGAATTTTGGGGAAGGCGGTTGCTTTCCAAAGTGATGTTAAGTAAGGGGTGATCAGTTTGTTTGGAAAGAAGAATGTGTGTGACTGTTGCGGGCTGAAACTTCATGTAAAGCCCATTCAGATCAGTGACGGCGGCATTTGTGGGCTTTGCAATACCATCTGTACCGGCTCCCCAATGACAACCGTTGCAAAGGTGAAAGCGGCTTGGGATGAAAACAATGCCCGGTTACAAGTCTTTAATCCCAATATGACAGTTACCAATTTAGGTTGTGGGTATATTTTCATTGATACAGAACACAAAATGGCCTGTATTTCCAATCAGAAAAAGTTGCAACCACATTCAATAGTGTTCACCTTTTCTGAACTGGAAGAATACCGGATTGAAAAGGTTGGTGAAAAAACGATCACCAAAACCAAAGGTGGAATCACAAGAGCTGTTGTCGGCGGTGCCACTTTCGGACTTGCCGGGGCCATTGTGGGCGCTTCCACCGCAAAACAAGAAACGGTGAAGAAGGGCGGGGTTCCAATCTTGTATCTTGATTTGAACTTGAACGGGTTGAAAACCACCCTTTCTATCAGCAATCCGCCATTCAAAGCAACTGAATTCTTGAACAACATCATTGATGAAAAGTAAAATCCTTCAACATCCAAGATCGAAGCCCTATTGCTGATATTTTCTTCTTTCTATATATTTTTTTCTTATATTTGATTTGAATATCTGTCACATCTTGAATGTTGAAGGAACCCGCTGAAAATCCGCATCACTACAAGATTTCAGCCTTCTTCAACTTCCTTCAGGATAAAAAAAAAGACCGCCCCCGGTGGTGGCACACCGGAAGCGGTCAGGCGAAACAAACCCCTTTTGAAGTTAATGTTTCAACCTCCATTGAACATTATATCACACTGGGGTTGGCTTTGCTATACCCATTTTCCACGAAAGGACAGGTGATATAATGCGGAATCCTAATGGGTATGGGACAGTTGCGAAGCTGTCAGGCAATCGCCGCCGCCCGTACATTGTGAAGAAGGTCATTGGCTGGAACGACAAAGGCCATCCAATCTATGATATAGTAGGCTACACAGAAACCCGTGAAGCCGGGAATATGCTGTTGGCTGAATACAACCGTGATCCTTGGGATGTTGACCGGGCCAAGATCACCATGAAGGAACTGTTTGAACTTTGGAAAGAAAAGAAGGCCCCCAAGCTGGGGGAATCCAACCGTTCATCTTTGTGTTCAGCGTTCAAACATTGTTCAGCTTTATGGGAAAAACCCTATAAGCAAATCCGGTCATACCAAATGCAAGAAACCATTGACGGTTGCGGGAAAGGGTATAGTACCCAAGCGGCAATTAAAAACCTTTGGGGCCATCTTGACAGGTTCGCCCTTGAAATGGACATAATCAACCGGTGTTTTTCTGACTTGCTGACTTCTGATCCCATCCCACCAACCACCCGCCTTCCCTTCAGTAAGGAAGAAATCAAGAAGGTTTGGGAACATCAGAAAGAACCTTGGGTTGACACGGTTCTGATCCTGCTTTATTCCGGGTGGCGGATCAGCGAACTTCTGAATTTGAAGCCGGAAGATATAAACCTTCAGGCCGGGACGATGAAGGGCGGAACCAAAACCAAGGCGGGGAAAGATCGGGTGGTTCCCATCCATTCCAAAATCCGGCCCTTGGTTGAAGCCCGTCTTGCCGAAGGTGGCCCCCGGCTGATCAGCTACAATGGGCGGGTTTGCAACCAAACCCAATACCGGATTTTTTGGGCGGACATTATGAAGGCTCTTGAAATGAAACACACCCCGCATGAATGCCGCCACACCTTTGAAACCCAACTGGACAGCGCCGGGGCAAACCGGAAGTGTATTGATCTTCTCATGGGTCATGTGTCCAAGGACACAGGGAACCGGGTCTATAATCACAAGACATTGGATGAACTGAAGGCCACGGTGGAACTTATCAAATAGGGTTCAATCCGGTGAACATTATAGGCCGCTGAACACTAAACTATTAACACGGTAGTAACAAAAAAGGCGGGAACCCCTGAAAAATCAAGGGTTCCCGCTTAATCTGTTTTTATTATACCATGAATGTTTATACAAAAACAAGCGATTTGAGAAAAAGAATTGGACAAAAAGTGTAGGATTACAATACATATTGGACAAGTGAAGAAAAAAGATGAAGGATAAGG
>ERZ780149.4224-NODE-4224-length-11303-cov-3.138336_pt1 | contig 11303 bp, 12 predicted proteins | sample MGYA00511367_ERZ780149 | MGnify/ENA primary metagenome ERZ780149 (study PRJEB29588, sample SAMEA2153852) | human gut metagenome | biome: human gut; feature: human-associated habitat; material: faeces | place: Denmark | collected 2008/2010 ...
CCCGCCGATGTCGATACCCGCTTCCAGTGCCGAAAGATCCTCTGCGGAAAGCGGACGCTCGGTCGTAAAACCGTAGCTTTTGGTCACATGGCTTTTCGGCGCGAGCAGACGGTGCGCAAGCGGACCGTCGTTGGTCAGAAGCATCAGACCCGTTGTGTACTTATCCAACCGCCCGCAGGGAAAGATTCCTTTGCGGCGGTATTCGGGAGGCACCAACTCGGTCACGCACGGCGCGCTTCGGTCATCGGTTGCGCTGACGTATCCCTGCGGCTTATTCAGCAACAGATAGACATACTGCTGTCTGACCACAGGCTTCCCGCAGAATACCACACGATCCGCGTCGGGGTCAATGTGCGTATCGGGTTTTCTGACGGGAACGCCGTTCACCGTCACACTCCCGCTCCGACACGCCCGCGCGGTCTCCGTGCGGCTTGCCAGACCGCATTCCGATATCAGTTTATCCAGACGCATGGTCATTCCTCCGTTTGCTTTGAGAAGGGGTTCTTCCATTATTTATTATATCATATTTTCCGCCGTCTGTAAAGGCATTTCCGAAAGTTTACAGTTTTCAAACTGAATTGTAATTCCCCCCCGGGCTGGCGGAACTCCCCTGCAAAGCAACAAAAATAATTCACAATCTTTTCATGCTTTAACTGTTAAAAATGACAAAAAAGCAAGATTTGCATGTTCATTTTCGCCATAAGTTACCCCCTTGATTTGGTAATGTCAACCAAATGCGCGCAGCATTTGTTGAAAGATGTCAAAAAAATCTTTCCAAAAAGCATTGACATTATGCAAATATGTGGTATAATATTAACTGTAGATGAAATGGAAATCAGGATCGGCTCCCCGCGTTGGCATCGGTTGATTGTCAGAGGGCAGTAAACCGAAGTCGATCGGAGAGCGTTTTTTTGTAACAGGAAGGTATCCCCTCGCATGGAAGCAGTCGACAACAGTACATCACAGGTGCGCAAGCTGATAGAGCTCGCCCGCAAAGGAGACGAGAACGCGTTCACGGCGCTCTTCCGTGCATACTCCCCGTTGATTGACCGGTCGGTTGCCCGATATGCCGCCGAGGGCGTTCCCGAATCGGATCTGCGATCCGACGCAATCGACGCATTTTCCGCAGCGGTTGCCCGTTACGATACCGAGCAAAACAATGTCACATTCGGTCTGTACGCACAGATCTGCATTGCAAACCGACTCGCAAGCGCCCTGCGCGCCTATCGGAAAATTCATCACACCGTCTCGTTGGACGGTCTTGATCCCGACACCCTGCCCGCAGGCGAGGAAAGCAACCCCGCTCATTTTATTATGGAAGCGGAACGTTACGCGGATCTCTGCCGCAAAATGGAAGCCGTCCTCTCCTCCGCCGAGCGCGAGGTCTGGATGCTGTTCATTTCGGGGCTGACCGCGCCGCAGATTGCTGCGCAACTCGGGGTCGGTAAAAAATCCGTGGAGAATACGCTGTACCGCGCAAGAAAAAAGTTGCGGGAGAGTTTTTCCGAAGCGTAATAGCGTAATGCGGCAGAAATCATTCGTCATCATGCCCGACTTAGCTCAATCAGAGCGGCTCGCAAGAGAGGATGTCGGTGGAAATCCGGCAGAGGGCAAAAATAAATTCTTATCTGACAAGAGAGGGTAAACACAATGTTCCAGGATGAAAACTACGACGCAGTTGCTGACAACGAGTTTGTTGATGAGACCTTGGTCTGCAAGGATTGCGGCAAAGAATTCGTATTCACCGCAGGTGAGCAGAAATTCTACGCCGAAAAAGGGTTCATGAACAAGCCGAAGGCTTGCAAGGCTTGCCGCGACGCAAAGAAAAACGGCGGCCAAAAACCGCGCGCGCACTTCACTGCGGTTTGCGCGGATTGCGGAGGCGAGGCAAAGCTGACCTTCCAGCCGTCCAATGACAGACCGGTCTACTGCAGCGCCTGCTTCGAGAAGCATCGCCAGCAGCAGGGCTGATCCACTTCGGCGATCCCCCACTGTATCCGATTTTTCACGGCTTGCAATCATCCTGAATATGAAGATATGGTTCGGAACGAACCGCCTCCCCGTCAAACGGAAGCGGTTCGTTCCGTTTTTCGGAGTACGCGGAGGATTCTTTCCGAAAAAAATAAAAAAATTTGCGAAAAGGGGTTGCAATCGGGACGAAAGTGTGGTATAATATAGAAGTCGACGGAAGCATAGCTCAGTTGGTTAGAGCGTACGGTTCACATCCGTAAGGTCGAGAGTTCGAGCCTCCCTGTTTCCACCAGATAACCGAAAAGCCCTTGATTTTGGCAAATGTGCCATGAATCAAGGGCTTTTTGCTTTGGTTGTTACGGGTACAGTTATTTTATGATATGTTTATAATCTCCGCAACCCGTTGATTCTGATCCCAGATGATTCGAAATACCGTTCCGGCTGTGCTTTTAAAATCAAGTGAATCAATACCAAAAGTAGCACTTCCGGAAGGAACGCCGACAAGACGGAGCACCTCTGTCACGGGCATTCCTTCTGTGATTTGCGTAAAAGCTTCCGGCGTAGCTTCGGGAGCAGGAAATTCCGTAATCGTTTCCACGCGCCCCGAATCCTTCCCGAATTCACCTATCTGTATCGTGTGACCATCACTGTTCAAGTGAAAAACATAATAATGGAACGAGATATAATCCCCTTTCAGACCGGAAACCTCCGAAAAAGTCATTCCGATTGAAAGCGATTCGTTTGATGGAGCAGTCAGATATGGTACGGTTTCGTTCTCTGTCTCTTTGTGCGCACACCCAACTAAATTCAACAAAAGGCAGAGCGCTATCATTCGGTATGTAATTCTTTTCATCTTCTCCCCCTATCTTAATTCATAAATATATCCCACTCCGAATACACAAAACGCATAAAAGTCCCCGAACGGCTTTTATGCGTTTCCGAATTTCTGTTTGGTTGAATGAAATCCGGTTACGCGATTATCTTCCTGCTCTCGGATTTGTACAACAACAGTATAGCATACTTCCTCGATATTGTCAAGTCCCCCGAAGTTTTTTGCTGTCCGCTCTTGACAAACGCCGCGCCGCGTGCTATACTATAGCCGTAAAATCAGTATGGATTTTTCTGAGAAAGCACTCATTTTTCGCCATACACCCAAAGCGGTGTATGGCGATTTTTTTGCGGAGGAGTAAAAATGGAACAGCCGAAAAAGAAACAAACCGAACGATCCAATGAAGACCGCACTGCGGGAAAGCGACTTTGCATTTCTTCCGAGATCACCTACCTGCTTGCAATCGTATTATTGGCGCTTGCCGTTGCGATTCTGACTGCGGCGGATTTCGGAATCTCCATGATCGTAGCACCTGCCTATCTGCTCAGCCTGAAGGTCGGCACAATAACCTTCGGGCAGGCAGAATACATCATTCAGGCGGGCGTATTCGTTCTGCTGTGTCTGGTGTTGCGGAAATTCAAGCCCATCTTTTTGATGTCCTTTGTGACCTGCCTGATCTACGGCGCAGTGTTGGATCTCTGGCGAACGCTCCCCTGCTTCAATCCCGCCGTGACCGTCCCGGGCAGTATGGCGCTGTGGCTTCGCATTCCGATGTTTGTTGTCGGCGTTCTGCTGACCTCATTCTCGGTCGCGCTGTTCTTCAAAACCTACCTCTACCCGCAGGTCTACGACTTCTTTGTAAAAGCCGTTTCGCACCGATACGGCATCCGGCTGTCGCGCTTCAAGACCTGCGTTGACCTCACGCTCCTGCTTGCAAGCACGGCCATGTCCTTCTGCTTTTTTGGGAAATTGGTCGGCTTGAACTGGGGCACGCTTGTGATGGCGATCTGCAACGGAACGATCATCGGGTTCTTTTCGAACCGCCTCGACCGCACCTTTGAATTCAGGCCGCGTTTTGCAAAATTCGCGTCGCTCTTTTCGCTTGACCGATAACTTCTGAACAGCATATACAAAATAAAGAGAGCCCGCTTGCCGAACAAAAGCGTTCAGCAAGGGGCTATCTTTTGATTCGCTTTTTGCTCGCAAAAGCGTGTTTCTCTTCACCTTTTTGAGACGGGTCACTCCCACTCAATCGTCGCAGGCGGTTTGCCCGTAATATCGTAGACCACGCGACCCGCGCCCTTGACCTCGTTGACGATTCTTGCCGAGGCAATACCGAGCACCTCATGCGGTACGGGGACGTACTCGCAGGTCATGAAGTCCGAGGTCTTGACTGCACGCAGAGCGATGGTATAGTCGTAGGTGCGGAAATCCCCCACCACGCCGACCGAATGGGTATTGGTCAACACCGCGAAATACTGGTCGGCTTTGATGCCGTGCTTGTCCATCTCCTCGCGGAAGATGGCGTCCGCGTCGCGCAGAATCTCCAACTTCTCGGGGGTCAGTTCTCCGATCACCCGCACGCCAAGCCCGGGTCCCGGGAACGGCTGACGGCTGACAAGCGCCTCGGGCAGTCCCAACTGACGTCCCAATGCGCGCACTTCATCCTTGAACAGTCCGCGCAACGGCTCCACCACGCCGATAAACTTCATGTCCTTCGGCAGTCCGCCCACATTGTGATGGCTCTTGATGGTTGCCGCTTTGTTTCCGCCCGACTCGATAACGTCCGGATAGATCGTTCCCTGCGCCAGATATTTGACATCGGGCAACTTGTTCGATTCTTCCTCAAAGGTTCGCACAAATTCCGCGCCGATGATCTTGCGCTTCTGCTCGGGGTCGGTCACGCCCTTCAGCTTGGAAAGGAAGCGCTCCGCCGCGTTGACGCGGATGAAGTGCAGGTCGCGATCCCTGAACGCCGCTTCCACCTCGTCCCCTTCGTTCTTCCGCATCAGTCCGTGATCCACAAAGATGCAGTGCAACTGCCCCGGAATTGCCTTGGACAGGAGCGCCGCGCAGACCGAGGAGTCCACGCCACCCGAAAGTCCCAACAGGACGTGTGCATTTCCTACCTGCTCCCGCGCCGCCGCGATCAGCTGCGCTTCCAGATCACGCAGATTGTAATCGCCGGTTGCGCCGCAGACTTCGTAAAGGAAGTTGCGGATCATAGGCGTTCCGTTCGGCGTGCTTTCGACCTCCGGATGGAACTGCACGCCAAAGAGACGGCGTTCGGTATTCTGAATTGCCGCATTCGGGCAATCTTTGGTGTGCGCTACCGCGGTAAAGCCTTCCGGCAGAACCGTAATGCGGTCGGTGTGGCTCATCAGACCGATCTGTTCCGCCGCCAGACCGCGGAACATCACCGCCGTCGGATCGACCGTCATCGGGGTCTTGCCGTATTCGCTTACCGGGCACGGCTCAACAGTTCCGCCCGTGGACCACGCCAACAGCTGCGTTCCGTAGCAGATTCCGAGAACCGGAATGCCCATGTTGAAAATTTCCTTGTCGCAATGCGGCGACGCGGGATCGTAAACGCTGTTCGGTCCGCCGGTCAGAATGATGCCGATCGGCGCAAGGCTTCGGATTTCGTCAATCGTAATGCGATCTCCGGGCTTGACAACCGAATAGACATTGCACTCCCGCACACGGCGCGCGATCAGTTCCTTATACTGCCCGCCGAAGTCGAGAATCAGAACAACCTGTGATGCCATACCCTTCCCCCTCAGTTCTTTTTGACGTATTCGTCTCTGCCCGCACCGACAGAAACATAGGTGATCTTACATCCAACCGCCTTTTCCAGATACTCCACGTAGTCCTTCGCCGCCTGCGGCAGGGATTCCCATGTTCTGCAGCCCGACACGTCGCCAAAGCCCTTGACATACTCGATCACCGGCTTTGCACGGTTGAGACGCTCGCCCGTCGGGAAGTTGACGGTACGCTCGCCGTCCACTTCATAAGCCACGCAGACGGGAATGCGATCCAGATAGGACAGCACGTCCAGCTTGGTCAGCGCAATCTCGGTAGCTCCCTGAACGCGCACGCCGTAGCGCGACGCGGGAATATCGAAAGGACCTACGCGGCGCGGTCTGCCGGTTGCTGCGCCGTACTCGCCGCCCGCTTTGCGGAGCGCTTCCGCCTCGTCGCCGAACAGCTCAACCGTGAACGGTCCTTCTCCCACGCAGGTGGAGTACGCCTTCATGATGCCGATGGTATCGGTCAGCTGTGCGCCGGGAATACCCGCGCCGATCGGGGCATATGCCGCGATGGTCGAAGAGGACGAGGTGTAGGGATAAATGCCGAGGTCGATATCACGGAGCGCGCCGAGCTGTGCCTCGAACATGATGTTCTTGCCCGCATCGATGGCATTGTGCAGATACTCCGAAACATCGGTGATATACGGAATGAGTTGCGTTCCGTAGGTGCGAAGCCAATCCATCATATCCTCCGCCTTGACCGGCTCGTGACCGTATCCCGTGACGGTGATGTTCTTCCACTCCACAATGTCGCTCACCTTCCCGGCGATGTGGTCGAGGTGCAACAGATCCTCCATGCGGAGCGCCTTCTTCATGTACTTGTCGGCATAGACCGGCGCAATGCCGCGGCGGGTAGAACCGAACTTTTTGTCCGCCAACCGTTCCTCTTCCATGCAGTCCATCAGCTTGTGATACGGCATGCAGATGATTGCCTTGTCGCTGATCTTGAGGTTTTCGGGCGAGATGTGAATGCCCTTTTCGGTCAGTCTGCCGATCTCTCCGACCAGATGCTCGAGGTCAATCACCATTCCGTTCCCCATGACGTTCACCGTGGAATCGCGGAGAATACCGGACGGAAGCAGATTCAGAATAAACTTGCCCTTGTCGTTGACAACAGTATGTCCCGCGTTGTTTCCGCCCTGATAGCGGCAGATAATGTCATAATCCGAGGACAGCAGGTCGACCATACGACCCTTTCCCTCGTCTCCCCAGTTGATTCCGACAATTGAAGTAAGCATTTGAAGTACCTTCCTTTATATTTTTATTGAAAATATACGATATCGGGTCGGTCAGACATTGACCTGCGCGTCCGAAGCCTCGGCAAGAACGTCCGCGTTTTCGGCAAGAACCGCGCGCACCTCGCGCAGGTAATCGGTCACCTGCTCCGGGGCAATTCCCGTGAAGTTGCTTGTCCGGATGATTTCATCCACCGTTGCGCGGTCAAGTCCGAACGCAGGATCTGCGGCAATACGGTCAAGCAGAGCGTTGTCCGCGCCTTCCTGCTTGATGGCTTTTCCGACCGCGACCGAATGGCGGCGGATGGCTTCATGCAGGGTCTGGCGGTCGCCGCCGTGCTTGACGCAATACATCAGGATGTTTTCGGTTGCCATGAAGGGCAACTCCTCCATCAGATGCTTTTCCATAACCTTGGGATAGATCGTCATCCCGCTGATGACGTTAAGATAAAGGGTCAGAATTCCGTCGGTTGCAAGGAACGCCTCGGGAATGGTGATGCGGCGGTTTGCCGAATCGTCAAGCGTCCGCTCAAACCATTGCGTTCCCGCAGTCATGGCAGGATTCAGGGCTTCCGCCATCACAAACCGCGCAAGCGAGGAAATGCGCTCCGAGCGCATCGGATTGCGCTTGTATGCCATTGCGGAAGAACCGACCTGCCCCGCTTCAAACGGCTCATCCACTTCTTTCATGTGAGACAGCAGGCGGATATCGCCCGAGAACTTCTGCGCGGACTGCGCAATGCCCGAGAGAACCGACAGCGTGAAGTAATCCACCTTTCTGGTGTAGGTCTGTCCGCTGACGGGATAAACCGAAGAGAAGCCCATTTTGGCGGCAATCTTTTTCTCCAGATCCCGCACCTTGTCCGCGTCACCGTCGAACAGTTCGTAAAAGCTTGCGCCTGTTCCGGTTGTTCCGCGGCATCCGTGCAGACGCAGGCGGGACAGCGTGAAATCGAGACGGTCAAGATCCATCATCAGATCCTGCAACCAAAGCGTTGCGCGCTTTCCTACCGTGGTCGGCTGTGCCGCCTGAAAATGGGTATACGCCAACGTTTGCAGATCCTTGTAGCGCTCGGCAAAATCCGCCAGTGCGGCAATGGTGTGAAGCAGTTGCGCGCGAATGTGCAGAAGCGCGTCCCTCTGGAGAATCAGATCGGTATTGTCTCCGACATAGCAGCTGGTTGCGCCGAGGTGGATAATCGGCTTTGCGGTCGGGCAGACCTGACCGTAAGCGTAGATATGCGCCATCACATCATGCCGCACCTCCCGCTCGCGCGCGTCCGCAACGGCAAAGTCAATGTCGTTGACGTGTGCACGCATTTCCGCGATCTGCTCGTCGGTAATGTTCAGCCCCATCTCCTGCTCGCTTTCGGCAAGCGCGATCCAGAGCTTTCTCCAAGTGGAGAATTTCCGCGCGTCGGAGAAGATCTCCTGCATCTCGCGGCTTGCGTAACGTCGGCACAACGGGTTTTCGTACTGTTCTCTCATGGTTTTCTCCTTACGGTAAACGGTAAAGTGGTTCAGCGGCTCAGCAGTTTCATCTTATGAATCACTGCCGCAATCCGCATGGCAAGCAATATCTTTACGACATCCGGCAGAATAAACGGTACTACGCAACGCATCAGCGCAGTTCCCACGCCGATAGGACCTGTCCCCTTCATATAAGCAATGACATACCACGCAGTTCCGAACGCATAGCAGACTGCGAGGCACACCGCCATGATTCCGAAGCGAACCGCAGGGTGCTCGGTACGGACAACCGAAGTCAGAAGCCAGAACAGCATTGCCATCGGGATAAAACCGACGATATAACCGCCCGTTGTTCCGAGCAGAACGCCGACGCCCGCTTTGAAGCCCGAAAAAACAGGTACTCCGACCGCGCCGAGCAGGATATACAGGAACACGCAGATCGTCCCCTTCTGTCCGCCCAGTGTACAAAGCGCCAGAAAGACCCCGAACACCTGCATGGTGATCGGAACCCACGGCAACGGGATGGTAATCCACGAGCAGACGACCATCAGCGCCACAAACAGCGCCATTTGCGCGATATCGCGCGTTGCAATTCTTTTTGTCATGTTTCTCCTTTTTTAAGACCTCGGGGCTTTGCCCCGAACCCCACAAGGGGCTTCTGTGTTAAACTTTGCAAACTGCAGACTCCGAGGCACTTTGTTTGAACAAATTATAAGTTGGTTAAAAGTTCTTGGGGAGTCCAGAGGGCGGCAGTTGCAATGCAACTGCCGCTAGCGAAGCGATGCTTCTCTTCAAGAAGCCCCTTTGGCGCATTCTTTCGCTTCCTCCGCGCCCTTGATGTACTTGGTCCACTTCACGTAGCCGTAGATCGAGTTCGTCACGTAGCCCGCCTTGAGGACGAGGAGCACGAACTGACCCGAAAGCACGTTGATAACGGCTTCCAGAATCGCGCAGGTGATCCACGCAATCCACTGCTCGCGGAAACGGAAGAGGATGAACAAACCGTTCGCCACACCAACCGCAGAAGCGCAGGCATCCAGATAAATGACCAACGTTGCAAGAATTTCGTTCCCGCCGAACAGATCCGTTCCCACATCCAGACGGGTCAGCAGATAGCCCAGACCAAACGTCCAGACCGCAATGCCGACCAGAACCAGCGCCTCCTGCCAACCGCGCAGCGTCCGCACCACGGTCAGTTCCTCCTCGCGACGGTCGGGGTGACGGTGCCAGTTCACAAAGCTGATGATGTCAATCGGCAGCCAGAAGAACAGCGTTGTCGCCATCGTTGCAAAACGGTAGCGGAGCAGAACGCAGATGCCGATCTCGGCGATCTCCACGAATACCGAAACAATGAAATTCCACTTGCTCTGCTTGGAAATCAACAGCTCGCACCAGATGTTGAGCAGCGTGTCCAACAGATACAGCGCCATGATCGCAATCCCGCTGATGCCGTTGCAGTCCTCCTCCGGAAACAGAATTCCGAAAACCGCCGCAAGAACCAGAATCGAAAGAAACCAGATCTTTTCGTAAGCCGAGTAGAACTGCCAACCGCAGGACATGATGACCGTTCCCACCGACACCAGAAGCAACGCCAGCGCAACGTTCAGTCGCATGGCTTCGCGGTCGGTCATCACCTCACGCAAGCCCGCGCGAACCGTCGCGTCATCCGAAACCGCAGCAAACGCCACATCCGCGTTCTTCTTTTCGGAGTGGTAGACGTACCCCGTCAGACGGTGTCCCTCGGGGAGCGCTTCCCATTCCTCGTAACTGTACTCCACAGCAAGCACCGCGTCGGTCGTGTCGCTCGTGTACTCCACACGGCAGACCGTGTTGTCCTCATCGTAGCCTTCTTCCTCCGCCGTGTTCGCGCGGACGAATTCCGCCTCCACAGGACCGGTGATCTCGCCCGCATCCGACCCGACGCGCACAAGCGCCGTCCCGCCCAACACTGCGGCGGTGCAGAAAAGCAAGAGTGCCAGAATCAATCCGACCGCGCGCATTCCGCGATTGACGGGCTTTTTCGCAAGCTCCGGCTCATCCGCCGTAAAGGTCGGTTCAACCGTACTTCCTCCGCAGGGAGCGCAGTTTCCGCCGTTTCCGCAGTTCGCTTTGTTCCCCGCGCCCGCGCGCTCCGCACGCTTCTTTTTCAGCGCAACGCGGCTCACGGCGCAAATCGCCGCCAACCCCGCGCAAATCAATACCAAACGTTGCATAACAGACATAAGCTTAATAAAATCCTTTCTGAATCAAATGATAAACAATGAACCGATTTTTTCCGTGCGTACCGCCCCGTCAGCCGTCCTCGATCTTGTGGAACACGCGGTAGGCGGTGTCGTTCATGACATCGGGCGCCGTTGCGATAATACCGACCCGCTCGTCCCCGAGAATCAGAAGCGTGTCCCCCGGCTTAATGCCGAACAGCTCGCGCGCTTCCTTCGGGATTACGATCTGTCCCTTTTCCCCGACCTTTGCAGTACCGAGCAGATGCTTCCCCTTCGGCAGACCGAGGATCTGTTTTCCCTTTGCCATCGTCCCTCCCCTTTCGTCATACTTGTAGGAAAAGTATAACACAAAAAGCGGAAAAAGTCAAGATGAAAATAAAAAAACGAACGCCGAAGCGTTCGTTTTTTGGAGCTGGTGATAAGATTTGAACTTACGACCTGCTGATTACGAATCAGCTGCACTACCACTGTGCTACACCAGCATATCAGGAACCGGCAAAACCGGCTATCGAAACCGACGGACTGACAGATGAAGAAAGCGACGCCCGAGCGGAACATATATCATTATACCCGATTTCGGTCGATTTGTCAAGATGCTTTTGAAAAAAAGTCGGCGGAAAATCATTTTTTTTTGAAAAGGACTTGACAAAGGAACTGGTTTATGGTATAATACAAGTGTTCCGAAGCGAAGAATCCTTTGCGAAGGTCGTCGCTGGTGTGGCTCAATGGCAGAGCAGCTGATTTGTAATCAGCAGGTTGTTGGTTC
>ERZ780149.4228-NODE-4228-length-11294-cov-3.674971_pt1 | contig 11294 bp, 9 predicted proteins | sample MGYA00511367_ERZ780149 | MGnify/ENA primary metagenome ERZ780149 (study PRJEB29588, sample SAMEA2153852) | human gut metagenome | biome: human gut; feature: human-associated habitat; material: faeces | place: Denmark | collected 2008/2010 ...
CCCCTTGCTTAAAGTTCTTGAAAGTCTTGAAAACTTCTTTCAAGAAGTTTTCAAGCAGGGTTCGGGACAGAGTCCCGAGGTCTTACGTCTTAACAAAGGAGAAACACCATGATTTTATATAATTCGCTGTCAAGAACAAGAGAAGAGTTCGTGCCGAACGAGCCGGGGAAAGTGAAAATGTATACCTGCGGACCGACGGTCTACCACTTCGCCCACATCGGAAACCTCAGAACCTATATCATGGAGGACGTGCTGGATCGCTACCTCCGGTTCTCGGGGTACGACGTCAAACGCGTGATGAATATTACAGATGTCGGTCACCTCACCTCCGACGCGGATACAGGCGAGGATAAAATGCTCAAAGGCGCAAAGCGCGAGCATAAAACCGTCATGGAGATCGCGAAATACTATACGGACTGCTTCTTCGAGGACTGCAAAAAGCTGAATATCCGCACCCCCGACGTCGTCCAACCCGCAACCGGGTGCATCGCGGACTTCATCAAGGTCATCTCTGCCCTGCTGGAAAAAGGCTACGCCTACGAAGCGGGCGGAAACATCTATTTCGATACCTCCAAGCTCAAGCAGTATTACGTCTTCCATAACTTTGAGGAGGAGGATCTTGCCGTCGGCGTCCGCGAGGGCGTGGAGGAGGACGGCAATAAGCGCAATAAAGCGGACTTCGTCCTCTGGTTCACCAAGTCCAAGTTCGACGCACAGGAACTGAAATGGGACAGCCCGTGGGGCGTCGGCTACCCCGGCTGGCATATCGAGTGCTCCTGCATCAGCATGAAGTACCTCGGCGAATACCTCGATATCCACTGCGGCGGCATCGATAACGCATTCCCCCACCATACCAACGAAATCGCGCAGAGCGAAGCCTATCTGGGGCATAAGTGGTGCAACTATTGGTTTCATGTCCTCCACCTCAATACCACTTCGGGCAAAATGAGCAAATCCAAGGGCGAATTTCTCACGCTCTCCCTGCTTGCCGAAAAGGGCTATGACCCCATGGTCTACCGCTTCTTCTGCCTGCAGTCTCATTACCGTAAATCACTGGTCTTTTCCTATGAGAACATGGACAACGCAAAGACCGCGTATCACAAGCTGATTGCCAAAATCGCCGCGCTGAAGGACGGCGAACAGGTCGACCAAGCCGCATTCGATACCGAGCGCGCAAAATTCGTCGCGGCGCTTGATAACGACCTCAATACCTCACTGGCAGTCACGGCGGTCTACGACGTTCTCAAAACCAAAACCAACGATGCAACCAAACTGGCACTTCTGCGGGAGTACGACAAAGTCCTGTGCCTGAATCTGTGCGAGAACGCAGAGAAACTGCGTGAGGAAAACGCAGAACCCACAAAGCCCGAGATTCCCGCAGAACTGGCGGAAAAGATCGAGGGCATGATCGAAGCGCGTAAGCAGGCAAAGGCGGCAAAGAACTACGCCGAAGCCGACCGCATCCGCGCCGAACTGTCCGCAATGGGCGTGACATTGGTCGATACCAAGGACGGCACAACCTATACGGTGGCAAACTGACAAGAGGCAAAGCATGAAGGAAAAGATTCGGGCGCTGTGGGAAAAATACCGCGAGCAGTTGCTGTACCTCATCTTCGGCGGACTGACAACGGTCATCGACTGGGGCATCTGCTTCGCGGGATACCGCATCTTCGCGGAGCAGATGGAGCAGTCCCGCGTCATCGTCCACGCGATCGATACCGTCGCATGGGTTGCGGCAGTGCTGTTTGCGTTCGTCACCAACCGCGCGCTGGTGTTCGGGAGTCGGAAGAAGGGCTTTCTGCCCGTCCTCGGCGAGCTCGGGACTTTCGCGGGCGGACGCGTCCTCACCCTCGCCATGCAGGAAGCCATCATGGCGGTTTTCGTGACCGCGCTCGGACTGAATGAGTACGTGTTCAAGATCGCCGCCGCAGTCGTGGTCGTGATTGCGAACTATTTTATCAGTAAACTGATCGTGTTTCGGAAAGGGAAAGCCGAAAAAGAGCGGGACGAAACAGAAAATTGAAGTTTTTACCGAAAAAGGCTTGACAAACGGCGGAGAATATAGTATAATAAGAAGGTCCGAAAGCCCATGCAAGCGGCGGCTTTGGATGAGTATTCGGAGAAGTACTCAAGAGGCCGAAGAGGCGCCCCTGCTAAGGGTGTAGGCCGTGAATAACGGCGCGAGAGTTCAAATCTCTCCTTCTCCGCCAAGAAAAGCTCCCGAAATCGCAAGATTTCGGGGCTTTTTCTCGTTTTCTCTCCATTTTTGGAATTTCAGGAAGAACCATTGACCCCAACCGTGACCCCAATCGCTTTATACGCGGTGCGTGAGAGATTTTTGACACCAAACCGGCGCCTGCTGCATTCCTCGAAAAGGCTTGATAATTGAAGATTTTAGGCTTGAAAAGCGGTGGACAACCGATGTCTTTTTATGTTATAATGAGTGTAGCCATTGCAAAGGGAGGACGTGACATGAAAAAGCGAATTGTAATTCTTTCGGCGGCTTTGGCGGTTCTGATGCTTTGCGGTACGGCTTGCGGCGGGGCTGCAACCTCCGGCATGGAGACCGGGCAACCGACCGACACGAAGCCGGGAACCCTGCCGCCCACCGAACAGCCGACCTCCGGCGAGAATACGGACGAATCGCCGCAGCTTCCGGTATATGAAGTTGTCGGAAACACGCTTCGGATTTATCGGGAAGGGACGGCGCGTCTGGAAGCGGAAGCAGTTGACACGGCAAATTACAAAAAGTCATCCGACAATCCGACCGTGGTAGTGGAACGCGCGGACGCATCCGGCGGGAAATTCCTTGCGGCGGCGACAGGGGATATTTCCAAAGGCGGGTACTTTGAATTTTGGATTGAGCTGGCGTTTCCCGCGGAACTCGAAATGACTGCGGCATATGCGCAGACCAACAAGTGGAAAAACCGTGACGAGGACCTTACGCTGTCCTATTCCTTCCTGATCGATGAAAACAGAAGTATGCCGATTCTGCCGACGAAAACCGTGCTTGCGGCGCGGGACGACATCACTGCGTGGGAGCGGTTTTCGTATACGGCGGTTACCCTGCCTGCGGGGCGGCACGTTTTCCGCGTCTGTGTTGCGGCGGACACGGGAAAGGGCAATCCGAACATCGACTATTTCGATTTTGCAATCCGAAAGTTGGACGATGCGCCGCCGATTGAGAGCATTGTTCCCGAATATGATTTCCATACGGCGTTGCAGTATCGGTATCTGACCGATCCGAACCCCGCTAACATTGTCGCTTATGCAAGCGGCGTGCAGGAATGGAGCCGACCGAGGGGAACGCTGCTGGATTTCTCCGGGGACTGTGCGGAAAGCGCGGACGGATATGTGATGCAGTATGCAGACAACGATAGCTTTGACGGCGCGGTGACGGTTTACGCTCTGCGGTCGAGAAGCTATCGCCTTTACAATCTGATGCTGGGAGAGACGGTTTGGTGGCGCGGCGGAGCAACGCTTTCCGAGGCACAGAACAACCCGATTCACCGAACCACAACAGGCACCGTGGGTCCGCGCAACCTGTATATTGACGGTGTGACGAATGTCCGCGACATCGGCGGATACGCTTCCTCGCTGGTGGAGGGCGGAAGGATCCGTCAGGGGCTGTACTATCGCGGCGCGCAGCCGGACAGCATCACGGATGCGGGGAAGGCGGAGATGGTGCGCCTCGGCATCCGGCAGGAGATCGACCTGCGGGACGAATACCAATGCAAGGGACCGTATGCAGACGGCATCCGTTATACCGCAGTCTCCATTCCGTCGGGCACCGAAAAACGGCGGTTTGAGGAATTTGCCGACGAATACAGAACGATTTTCGGGCTGATTGCCAATGCGGACGAGAATCCCGTCTACCTCCATTGCACGGCGGGAGCGGACAGGACCGGCATCTGTTCGTTTATTCTCCTGACGGTTTGCGGCGCCGCTTATGACGACATCGCGCGGGACTATCTGTTTACAAATTTCTCCACACATGGCTCAAGAATCAACAATTACACGACCGAATTCAGGCAGTGGTGGAGCAAGCTGGACGGGTTTGCGGGCGAGACGAAAGCCGAGAAGGCAAAGGCATGGCTGATCTCCAAGGGCGTGACCGCCGAGCAGGTGGAGCGCATTCTGGAAATCTTTGTTGATGGATATACGGCTCAGACCGACAGCAGCGAAAACGAGAACGAGAACAAGAATTGGTCTAAACGCTATTGACCAAAAAGCAGAGGCACAACAGCCTCTGCTTTTTCTGTTCCTTATTATATCACGGCATATCCTCCCCCTGCGGCGGGTCAGTGTGGAGAAGATGGCGCTTGCGGTATTCGGTTGGGGAAAGCCCGCCGCTGAAGCGCTGAAAAACGCAACAGAAATAGTTGGGATCAATAAAGCCCGTTGCCTCCGCAATTTTGGTTACGGTCAGGTTTTCTTCCAACAGCAGGCGTTGGGCACATTGAATGCGGTATTGGTTCAGGTAACGGATCGGGGGAATCCCCATTTCCTTGGCAAATCTCTTGTGCATATAGGGAACGGAGAAATGAACCAGATCAGCCAGCGCGCGCTCCGTGAGGGTATCGGTATAATGTTCGTGAATGTGGTCGCAGATGCGGAGAACGCTTTGACTGATGTGCTGTACGCCGTTGTCTGTCCCGCGCTGCCCGGCGGTGTGGAGCGCAAACAGTCGGCTGAGAACGCCGAGCATGCAGTAGCCCTCGTCCATGTTCCGATAAAAGGAGAGCGACAGCGCCTCGCGGAGCAGAGCAACCGCTTTATGGATATAGTCGCAAGAAAAAACGCCCGCATCGGTCGGCATACCCGCTTCCGAGAGGTAGGCGGGCGCGGCAGAACCCGAAAATTTGATCCAGTACTGCTCGAAAAAACCGCTGTCGGCGTCAACGGTGTAGCGCTGAACGGTTTCGGGCGTAAAAAGAAAGGCACCGGGGGCGGAAAACGGAATGCCGCAAACCACGCCGCTTCCGCTCACGATATAGTGCAGAACCCAGACGGGACGGGGCATATTGCCGGAGTCATAGCCTGCGGGCGGGTTGCTTCTGCCGATTTCCAGAACGCGGAGCGGTGCCTGACTGACAATTTTCGGAAAAAAGATTTTGGTTGTGTTTTCCCGAATGTGGGTGATAACCATAGCGGACCTCCTTTGACGCGGGGATCGGGAAGAGAATGTGCTTTGTAAAGCGAAGCTCATGATTTTGCAGATTCAAGGTTATTATAGCATTTCAATCCTTTTTTGTCAAGCGAAAAGATTGAAAATCAAAGATTTTTGGATTGAAAAGGCAATGGATAAACAAGGGCGGGTATGCTATAATAGGGCTGTAACATCGCAGCTGTTTGGTCGAATTCTACAAAACCGTCACGATAAAAGTTCGTAGAATTCGTTTTTCATCCTTTTTCTGTCCGGACGGGAAGAGAATGGAAAAGCAAAGAACAAAGCCGCGATGAAAAAAAGACAAAGGAGAAATGCAATGAAAACGAAACTGTTATCCGTGTTTTTAGTCCTTGCAATGCTCATGACCTCTGTCCTGTGTGTCCTGCCTGCTTCCGCCGTGGAAGCGGATTACGATGCACTCGCAAAAGCGGAGGGATATGTCTGCCGTGTCGGAGAGCCGAACGCCGATTTTACCGGCTACTACAAATTCTTCTCTGCGGCTGACACCGGATACACCGAGGATCAGCCCAATGCCTTGGTTGCTGCGTTCGGCGCAGGCAACGAAGCAACCATTACGCTGATTGATACAATCCATGTCAGCCAGCAGGTATCCTCTTCCGAATCCACCAAATATTTGCACGGCTCTGTTGTGCTTCGATCCGGCAAAAAGCTGATTGTTGACGGAAACGGACAGACCTATAATACGAAGTGGAGTTTCCGTGCAGACGGCGGCGAAATCACCGTTAAGAACTGCAACATTGTGCTGGCAAACGGCGCTACCGAATCCTACGGCGATGTTCGAGGCAACGGTGCTCTGACATATGAAAATTGTACATTCTCTGCCGTAAGCAATACGGGACGCGACGGCTCCGGTTACTTTATCGCACCGAATCTGTCTGCGAAGGCGACGATGACGCTGAAGAACTGCACCGTAAACATCAAAGATGATACGAGCAAAGGCGGAGCGATCTTCTGGTGCAATGCCGGAAGTTTCTTCACCCTGAATCTTGACAATGTAAAGGTTGACGCATCTGCTTACGGTTCTAAGGCAGGCTTCGTGATGGACGGCGGCAACCTGAGCATTACAGGCGGCTCGGACATCAAGGTTGGCGGAAATGCAATCAATGCCGCGAATGTGACAATTGCGGATTCCTCGCTGACAACCGTTACCGCTTCTTTCGGAAATGTATTCAACTACGGAAGCAAGTCCTTTGTAATCAATGTGAATCTGTTGAACGCAACGCTGACCTCCGCGAAGAATATCTTTGAAATTTCCGGATGCAAGGCGGGCGTAAATGCTTCTCTTGATGGCACAACTGTTTTGAACGCCAAGGGGCGCGCCCTCAGTGTTGCCAATAACACCTGCGCGGTAAAGGTTACGGCAAGCGGAAGCACCGAGCTTCGCGGAAACGGCGGAGAAAACAATGCGGTTTATGCTTGCGGAAACAATGCGAACGCAAGCTTCACGCTGATTCTGCAGGACAATGCAAAGCTGATTTCCGTAAAAGACGGTATTTCGTTTGAGCATGGTTCGAGCCCGATTACAAAGGCAACGATTGCGCTTCTGGATCGCGCGTCGGTTCAGACCGGTTCTGACTGCACTTTCATGAAGGCAAGCACGAATGTGGCGGAAAAAGCAATTACTTACATTCGATCCGACCGTGCAACGGTTACCGCGAAAACCGAGTTGGGCAGCGCCGGAAAATTCGGAAAGACCATCGTTTACACCCCCGAAATGAAATTCGGCGCTTCCGTCCGTATCGTGCCTGACGCGGAAAACTCGAACGGTCTGCGGTTTACCTCCACGCTGGTCAACAACGCAACGCCCTCCCGCTACGGCACACTGATTGTCAAGGCGGCTGACCTCGGCGACACCGAGTTCACCATCGCGGCGCTGACGGCGGCAAATATCAGGTTTGCAAACATCGTGGCAACCGAAGAAGGCACGGTGAAGGGCAAAGACAAGACCGCCTACAATGCGGCTCTGGTCAATCTGCCCGATGCGGAGTTTACCACCGAGTTTGCGGCAAGAGCCTATGCGGTTTACACGATTGACGGCACAGAGTACATCGTTTACTCCGATTTCACCGCGAAGGACAATGTCCGGAGTCTGGTCAATGTTGCGGAAGCGGCGCTCACCGACACCAAGCCCGCGCAGAGCGAGGAGTACTGCTACAAGATTGCAGAAGATGTTTACAGCCCCTACACTCCGGCGCAGTATGAGGTGCTGAAGGCTTACGCCGCAAAAAAAAACTGATGCTCGAAACCTCGGAACTCACGACCCCGACCGCACTTGCAAACGGTCTGAAAACACGGGATTTTACGATTAGAGCCGGGGAAACCGGGCATAGCGTAACCGTTGTTCAGCTGACCGACCTGCATATCGGTTATTGCAACGAAGAGGATCTGAATAATCCGACTCTTGCAAGCACGGCGCAAAACCGCGGCGAATCGGCAACCCCGCCGACATGGCCCAACAGGAACAGCGTTCTGCGCAATCTGGGCTATGCGCTCGACTATGCCGACGGGCTTGACGCGAACCAGATTGTGATTACGGGCGACGCGTTGGACTATCTGTCCATGGGCGGTCTGAATCTTTTGAAAGAAAAGATCTGGAGTCGCTACCCGGGCAAGGTTCTGATCGCCACCGGAAACCACGAAATGGTTCAGAAAATGGGCGGCAAGGTTGACGAAACGGTCAGCGAAGCGGATCGTTTCAAAATGCTGAAAGACAACTGGGAGCACGATCCGATTTACACCTCCCGCGTTCTGCGGGATAAGGTCATGGTCATTCAGATGGACAACGGTCTGAATGACCGCGACGAGGTCGCACAGCCGCACTCCGGCAACCTCTTCCATCCGGAACAGGTTGAACTGCTGAAAAAAGACCTCGAGCTGGCAAAGAAAAACCGCTATGTGGTGCTTCTGTTCTTCCACACCCCCATCGGCACGGGCAATCCCGCCGACAAGGTGGTCAACGCAACCTACACTCCAGACAGCAGCGTCCATCCGACCCAGAACCTTTACGAAAATGTCGCGGCGGGAACAAACCACGATTCCGCAGCGAGCGCGGCAATCTGGAATCTCATCTGCGAGAATTCCGACAACATTGCGGCAATATTCGCGGGGCATGTTCACGGGGATTTCTACAGCGAAATCCGCGGCAAGACCCGCAAAATTCCGCAGATTCTTCTGACCGGCATGGCTTACGAAAAAGGTCACGCACTGAAAATCACGGTCGAATATTGAATGATAGGGGGATTTATCTGATGAAAAAGCAGTATCTGAAACCCGAAATGACAGCGATGGCATCCGACACGCTTGATATTATTGCAACATCCTACGGTGTGCCGCACGACGACACCGCCGATTACACAAAAATCTGGGATGTTGGTTCTGCCGGTTAAAGGCAAAAGGAAACCGAAATGAAAAACGCAAAAGCATTGTTGAAACGGCTGGGGCTCGGCTCTCTGGCGCTTGTTATGGCGCTGGGGCTTGCCGCCTGCGGCAAGAAGAACCCGACTCCCCCGGATCGGACCGACTCCGAAACCAAGGAAGAGACCAAAGAAGAGATCACAACGGGCGGTGACGGCGAACTGACCCCCAACTACTCGGGCAACACCTACGATTACGACAAATTCTGGATTCTCATGCGCGATCAGTCCGACTACGTCAACGAAATGGCGGTTGAGAAGCTCAACGACAACGAGTTGGATCAGAAGGTCTATTACCGCAACCTTGCGGCGGAAAAGCAGTTGCATGTGACCCTGCAATTCGAGAAAAAAAGCGAGGATGAGGTTCATCAGCGGGTAAAAGAATCGAACATGACCGAAACCAACGCTTACGGTCTGGTTCTCAACCACGGCATGAAGATCTTCCATGAAGCCATTGAAGGCTACTATCTGGATTGGAACACCGTGTCCGCCATCAATCCGGATGCGCCGTGGTGGAGTCAGAACATCAAGAACGCATGGACAACGCCGAGCGGCGCGCTTTATGCGGCAAACGGCGACATCTCCTACCTCAGTGTAGGTTCCACCAACGGTCTGTTCTTCAACAAGGATCTTGTCAACGCCGCACAGGGAACTGATCCGTATGAGTTGGTTGCGAAAGACGAATGGACCTTTGAGAATTTCTTCAAGGTGGTGGAGGAAGTCGGCGCAACCCTGCAGAGTTCGGGCGGCTACGGCTACCAGAGCGAGAAAAGCCGCGGACCGATGGACGCGATGTATGCAACCGGATATTCCACAATCGTCATCAACAAGGACGGCGATACGGCATCCTTCAGCATCGGCGTTGACAACGAGCGCGCCATTACGGCAATCGACAAGTTCACGACCTTTGTCAAGGGCGAATATGCCAAGTGGGAAACCGACCTCGGCTCGGCGCGGAATGCCTTCAAAAGCGGAACGGTTGCATACTTTGACGATAACATCAAGGTTGCGGCAACCGATTACCGCGATATGAACTTCGGCATCCTCCCCTTCCCACGCTACGACAAGGAAGCAAGCTATCAGTCTCTGGTCGGCTCGGGAACGGATACCTTCGCGCTCCCCGCCAACACGACCGACGCGTTCCGCGGTTGCATGGGCGACGTTGTGGAATGCCTTGCTTACAACGGCTATACCTCTGTCGTTCCCTTCTATTACGATGTTCTGCTGAAGGGACAGGCGATGAAAGATCCGCAGTCGCTGAAGTCGTTGCAGATCATCCACGATTCGCTCTGCTTTGACCTCGGTCACTATCTGAATCCGGGCGGAATCGCGTTTATCGCGTCCGCCGCTATGGACGGAACTTACCCGTCTTTCTCCGCCGCGCTGGAGCAGTTCAAGCAGAACGGTAAGGTTGCGGCAGATCTGGCAGACTGGCTGACAAAATAAAATACGACGTTACGGGAGCGGACTTGCTGTCTGCTCCCTGTACGTGCATACAGGAGAACCTATGAAACCGATGAAAAAAAGACGGACGCTGTTCCTTTCCGGACTTCTGGCGCTGGCTCTGGTCGGGTGCGCGGGCGGCGGAGCAGACCTGCCGACAACAACCGACGGCACTGCGCCAAGCAGCAGCGCAACGACTCCGGCAACCACCGCAAAGCCGACCGAACCGGACACTCCGAAGGATCCGTGGCACTACGGAATGTGGAACGATGTCAAAATCCGCGAGGTCACAATCGACAGCGGCAAGGGCGGCGACCCCGTAACGGTGATTCAGCTGACCGACCTGCACATCGGCACCTGCACGGCGGAGGATTTGAAGAATCCCACACTGAAAAGCACCTTTGAGAACCGGAAATGGGGTGCGAACGGCGCGTTTGTCCCGAATGCGAAAGCGTCCTTGGACTATGCCGACAGCCAGAACCCCGACCGGATTGTCATCACGGGAGACGCGATCGACTACCTCTCCGAAGGAAGCTTGAACCTGTTGAAGGAAACGGTATGGGATCGCTATCGCGACGGGGACGGCAAGGTCAGCCGCGTGTTGATCGCGCTCGGAAACCATGAACGCGAGCAGAAGATGGAGGGCAAGGTGGACGAGAGTCTCTCTCTTGCGGAACGAGAGCAGATGGTGAAGGACAACTGGGAGCATGATATTCTGTATACCGCTGTCGTTGTGAAGGATAAGGTCATGGTCATCCAGATGGACAACGGCACGGGCAGCTTCCGCAACGAGCAGGTGCCGCTCCTGCGCGCCGACCTTGCACTGGCGCGCGAAAAGGGCTATACGGTGCTCCTGTTCTTCCATGAGCCGATCAGCACCGGCAATCCGAAAGACCGCGATGTCAATGCAAGCTATGTGGGAAAAGGCGCGGGAACCTCCTTCAATTTCTACACCGGTTCGACCGTTGCAAACCCGTTTACCGATCCCGACAGCACGAACGGTGCGATTTACCAAATGATCGTGAACAGCGCGGATGTTGTGGGCGGCGTTTTCTGCGGGCATCTCCATGCGGATTACTACACAGAGATTCAGGCAAAGACCCCGGACGGGCAGGCAAAGGTCATCCCGCAGTATGTCCTGACGGGGACCCCCTATGATAAAGGGCACGCGCTGAAAATAACGGTTCAATGAACGAAGCCCCAACCGCACGGTTGGGGCTTCGCTGACTGTAGACAAAGCAGTGAAA
>ERZ780149.4235-NODE-4235-length-11273-cov-2.211357_pt1 | contig 11273 bp, 2 predicted proteins | sample MGYA00511367_ERZ780149 | MGnify/ENA primary metagenome ERZ780149 (study PRJEB29588, sample SAMEA2153852) | human gut metagenome | biome: human gut; feature: human-associated habitat; material: faeces | place: Denmark | collected 2008/2010 ...
AATTTGTGCCGATTCATCCAATGGATTTAAACTTGTGGTTTTAGCCTTAAAAGAGATTTCTATTTCCAAACCATTATTTTTGAGAGGAACAACAAAGCTGGAGAATAAATCAGTCCAACGCTCAACCGGTACTTTTCCAGAGACTTTGATGGATTTAAATTTCCGTAACTCGTCTACAGGTTGGGAGGGGGCTGTATGCTCCGATTTTTCTCCTGTGGGTGAATTCCAAGCACTTGACTGTTCATCGGTAGAACTTTCTTCAGATTTTGGTTGATTATTAATAGATTTGTCCACTAACCAATATTGCGGATCGGTAACATCTAAGAATGGAACAGATTCATGATGATAAATGTGATTGTAGTTTCCTTGTTCACCACAAGCTACATTAAAATCACCATTCTCGCAATACCTTTGAATACTTTTGCTGACAGTTTCCACTCCACAAATCATGGGTTTGTCATCAAAGCGTAGAAAGGCCTCATATAAGTCGTTAACTTGTATGGGTTGCTCTATTGTAGGGTATAAGCCACTGCTGCGTAAAGTTCCGAGGCCAATTGACTTTTCAAGCAGCCATTCTTCTTCTTTTATATTGTTAAAAAGGTTGCTACTTAGTTGCGTGTTAAAATCTTGTGCAAAATCTTTAATCTCGATTTTCTCTATCCCCTCGCTAACAGAGTATTTACATACAATATTATAAGCTGCAATAAGTAAAGTATTTGCTTGTTTATCGTATTCGGCTTTGCGCTCTAAAATATCTTTCTTCTGTTCTGGTTCTATCTGCCCGCTATATTCAGCTTGTATTTTCGCACAAGCCAAATACTCAAGTAGCTTACTATGTAGCATACCTAGACCTATTTCAGAACATGCCAAATATAATATAGTATTTCTGTATATTCGACTACTATAACCTTTATTTTGGGCTATTTGCTCAACTTGCTTTTTGGTTTTGGTATTTATACTTCCTGGTTGTGTTGCATACTCAGGACCGAGTATCACCAATGTAAGACTTTTTTGTTCAGGAATATCATTGGCTGGATTAACCAGTACCTTGATTTTTGATACATTACGGGTTTGTGCATTTAGTCGATTAATAATTTCTCCCGAAATATCCGCTTGACTTATTTCAGCTTTAGCCTGATTTACCAAAATATTGATATTAGGTTTGGATTGAAACCAATAACTGCGTGAACCAACATTGGTGGAATAGAGATAATGAGCTACTTGTTCCAATTTGTTTAATGCACTATTTACTTCACTATGATTAAATGCACTAGGTTTCAAAATACATAGTTTTAGTTCCTCAATAGTCAATCCTTTGTTTTGCAAGTTACCCAATGAAGCCATTAATATGGTAGTGGCTATACCTTGGGTCAAGTTATATTTGCCGATATTGTTGTTAGGATCTTCATTGTCTATTTTATAAGCATTGCTTGAGGTACCTATGACATCGGCATGAATCACTGTTTCCCACTGACTTCCCATCAAGCTGGTTATAGTACCTGTTAATGTTGGCAGATTACTAAGGTTGACATCCGAGGTATGGATTAATGCCTGGGTACCAGTTAATGATCCCCGTCGTGTCCACAAATCCTTCACGATGGATGCTAATAATCGTAATACTCCACGAGTACGCTGGAAACGAGAATCCTGTCCCCATTTTAAACGAAACATATCAATCAATTCTGGATGGAAGGGATAAGATTTGCGCATCTTGTTAATATATTCCATGCGGTCGGCTTGATTGGGTAAATCGGAACGCCGATTATGATATGTATTCTTGTAACGGTTTAAAACAAGCTCTATCACTTGCGGATTCCCAATATTGTCGAATAAACGACGGCGAACGACTTCAAATATTTCTTCATCTTCGACGGGTTTTATACTTGTTCCAACTCGGACAATACGGTTTTCTAAAGCAGTCAGTATCTGTTGACCGATAGCCGATGAAGCAACTTCCGTTGCGCTAGCGGGTAATGTGGCAATTAATACGCAGCGAGGTACAGAAGATACCACTTCAGTCAGTGTTTGCATAAAACCAATAGTCTGATCGGATAGACTTCCTTTTCCTATCATGACTGCCGATGCTTTATTACAATAGTCTGCTAACTCATCAATTAGTATAAGAGCAGGGGCTGACTTTTCCAAAATAGGTCGAAATAAATTGGCTGCCGGTGAAATCCGTTCTATGTCATTCTTTTTAATTAAGTTGTATCCTTCTAAACCTCCTAATTGATAAGCCAGTTCTCCCCATAAGGTATAAATAGTGATTCCATCATCGGTGGTTCTGCCTTGTGATACATCAGTGGTGTTATTGGTAAACACTGCCACTTGCGCATTCTCAAACTGAGGGGCTACTTTACTATCTAAAATATGTTGAGTATAGGCTGAAGAGAGCAGAGATTTTCCAGTTTTTGTAATGTGGTATAAAGAGATCAACGTATGTGTTTTACCACCTCCGAATCCTGTCTGCAGGGAGATTACTCGATTATCGGTTTCTTCGCCGTTCAACGCACGAACAACTCGGTTGGCTATATCGCGCAATCCGGCTGTGATATAGGTTTTTTCAAAGAACATGGTCGGGTTGCTATACACTTCTTGTCCGATGCCCATAGCCACTTCACTAAGGTTTGCTGCAAAAACAGATTCATCCAGTGAGCCGTTGCGGATATCATAATGGGGATATACATTCGTATACCAGGCCGGTAGAGGGGAGTCTTCGGAGAAAGAAACTGTAGAAGAAGCTTCTGTAGTGACAGGTGTCTCTATTTGAATAGTCGGTTCATTTTCTCTATTTTTTATTGTATCTATTTCTGTTACTAAATCAGGCATCTGAAGTAATTTGGCTACTAGTTTCATAGTGCCAAAAGCTCTGTCTATCTCGTCTTCATCCAATGGCTGATAGTGATTGCATTTATTACGTACTTCCTGTATCTCTTGCAGATAGCTGATAAGTTTATTTGCTTCTTTGCTATTTCCCAATTCATCGGTTAGCTCTTGTTTAAAGGCAATGGCAAAGCTTGATAGATTGCTATAATCTACCAGTTGCTTACGGTCACTATCTGCGGATAGCGACTGAACAGCTTTATTCCAGGTGTTTTGTTTGTCCGGTTTAAGCCGTGCAAAGAATATGCCTTCCCAAGGCTCATCCTTAAATTTCTCCAGTAAGAAACCCACGACGAACGGACGCATGGCTTCAATAAAAATACTGAGTGCTTTGGATAAATTATCATTCATAATCATTCTGTATTTATTAAAATCCTAAATTCATTTGTGTAGCTTGACCGGTTATATCCTTCTGGCAAGACTGAATTAGTTCCTCACTATTAGCAAGTAGCTCATTTACTTGTTTAAGGTCATCTCCATCGGGGAGTAACTCTTTTAGGGAGGCCAATACACGCCAAAAACTATTGTTAGCTTCAGAACCTACCAGCTTAATAAGACGCAATAGTTTAGGACGATTTTCTTTAGACCATAGCATCATAGCCTGTTGAACTTGGTCTATCAATGGATCATTGATGTTAGTACCTTGTATTTCGCCCGTGATTCGTTCTGTGTAGGAAGCTAAATGCTGCTTATTCCCATCTTTAATAAGTAAATGATGATGGAATATGTCGCTAACATCTATATTCATTCCGATGCGTGTGAATTTTGCAGCATCATCAAAATCTGTTTCTTCCATACCGTTCATTTGCAACCAGCCAATGTAGAATTTGGTATATTCATCTCCTTCAAAACCTCTGAGCAAAGCATTGAAAGCTGCTGTTTTTGCTAGTTCTAAAAGTTCCGTTACAGTTACTTCGCTTCCATCAGCTTTTTCTACTTTTTCATATTTGCCAAATTCACTTACTGCTTGTCCAAAGCAAGCTGTTAATAGATCGGCGCCGCGGAAACCTAACCCATAAAGTTTTTCTACCTCTTTATTAACTTTTTCTTCAATGGCTCGTTTCACTTGTTTGAAGCTGCCATAACCAGAACGTTCGGAGGGGCGACAGGAAACGGTTACAGAAGATTCAAGTGCGGCACTTGCCAGTCCCAAACTTCTATTTGCCATTTCAGTATCCATAGGCCAGCTGCCTGTTATGTTCATGCGGGCACTTAGAATAGAATTACACAACGTGGTCCATGCTTCTGTTGTTTGGTGAGCAAACATTATACTGACTATATCAGACGTTTGTTGTTCTATTGCATCAAATATATCTGTGAGCTTCTTTTCAAAGTATAATTTAGCTTCTTGTTCGCTATTGTTATGATGATGTTTTAGCGCAGTACACTCCTCTGATTTAGGTGTTTGCGGTGTTGAAAAGTTTAATGGATATGTATCATTTAATGTTCGCTTTAGCCAAACGTAGAAAAAATCTGATATATCAGCATACGCAATCGCATCATAATATGGAGGATCTGTAACCACAGCAGTCAGCTGTTTACCTCCAAATTGGCTTCTTTCTCCACTTGATGCATTTTTTAAATTAGTACAAAAAGAAGAATTACTTTCTGATTCTATATATCGCAGTATCCATTCAAGTTGGTTTGTTGCGCTGCCAGAACTACTACAGAAAGGATTGGATTCCGGATAATCGAAAACCATGGCAATAGCTTGTCTGCTGAATGGATGTTCAATAGTTTCACGGCCATTATGCCATCTTCCCAATGAAGTATTAGCTACAGCAATTCGATCAATCCAGATTGCTAGGTAAGTGTAAAGAGCTTGAGTATATTGTGTCAGCTCTATTCTCTTTTTTAAAAGAGAGAAGCTTTTTGTAAATGATTGGAGCATAAATAGCTGACGGTCAGAGAACATGTCTCCATAAATTTCTATTCCCCATCCTGGAGTATTGAAATTTCTATTATTTTCAACAGCCATTCTATCTGTAGGCTTATCTATATTTTCAGATTGTGGCTTAATGTATTCATTTTTACTTGATGATGTATACAGCTTTCCACTATTTGTTTCAGAAATGATTGCTAATAAAACTTCTTTAGATGTTTTTACCTTAAACTGTTGTTTAACCTGATTTACAGCTGTAATGCTTCCACAGCAAGGGCAAGTCATGTTTCCCCGATTATTCCATCCTTCTTTTATTGAACAAACTCCTTCCTTAATCTCAAATTGAATATCTGTCCCATTAATGATAGGATTCAAATACACCTTCTTTGATGAAGTATTCGCCAAATAGAATTGCTTTAATAAAGGAACTTCCGCTTTACAGCTTGGATTAGAGCAAGTAGCAGTTCTTGCCCAATAGTAGGCGATTGGTTTGTTCCCATTTTCATCAGCAGGATATAAATGTCCTACCTCTTTCTCTGTCATAGCCAACAATTGTTTGGCATAGTATTCCACATCAAAAGAAAGTCTGTTGGGAATATCTATAATGCCGTTGCTAATAGAAATTCCCTTGGCAATGAGTATATCTATACCCTCTTTCCCGTAAATACGACGAAATTCCTCTTCTGTATATCGTATGGGCTTACCATATTTTTGCGGAAACTCTACACTTCCTTTTTCAATGATATGGGCAACCGGATTAATATCATTGCCATAGCTGCGACATCCCAAACGTGCTGCCTCTAAAGGTATAGCACCTCCACCCGCAAATGGATCAAACACACTTGGCATCTGTTTTTGAAAACAATCAATTGCAGTTTGTAGCGCAGTCTCCTTTTCTTTTATGATATCAGTTTCTAAATGACGGTCTATACAACTATAGAGATTGTTTTCAGCTTCTTCAATAGCTTGATAGGCAGCATCAAATGATTGACTTAACGAAATAAAAGAAGCATTAGGATTCTGTCCTGCATTGTATGCAACCCAGATTAACTTTCTTGCTTTTGTCAAAACAACCTTATCATTCTTACTTTCCCATTTTATCAGGCAACCTTCACTTAACTGCTCTTTCGAAGCTGTATTTTTGCCTTTCAACATATTAGCTTGACAGACTGGAGAAAACTTGCCTATAAACATCAGCAAACGATTGCGCAGATTGTCCGGCATTGGATCATATATCGCCGTATATGGAATATCCGGATAAGGTACATAAAGTGGATCGTTACTTAACAACTCCTGTATAGCATCTTTAAAAGCCTGCGGACATTGTTCATCTAATGGGTCTGGTACCAGACTGGCAAAGATTACAGCCCTGCACACAGGAAGTGGACGGCGTGCCCACCATAAATGTAAAGTAGAAATGTGCCCGTGACGAATAGATTTATCACGTACACTTTCAGCCGATATTTCTTTAATCGGCATAGCTACCTCTATTAGCTTTTTTGCTTTTGTCATATCTATGTTTTCTTATTTTTCAGTTTTATTTCTCCATTCATCCAGTGGCAGGTAGTATTGTACTCCTTTATCTTTCCGTTCAAAGATGAGCTTCTTGGCTGGGTTTTGAATACGGTGCAATTGTGGCTTAGATTTGCAATTCACTACAATATAAAGCCATGCACTGTTTCCTAGTTGTGCCAACCGGTTCATTTCATTCTCCGACAGCATAACTCCATCGATTCCTGAACGCCCTTTGACCTCAATATACCGTTTAATATCCAACTTGTTGATGCTCCGGATATCATATCCTAAGTTTTGGCTGGAAACATCTTCCGCTTGCCATTCATTGGCAGCCTCATACTCGATAGCCATGTTTATAGCTATGGCTTCTACTTCATCGTCTCTTTTCATACCATAATGTTGCTCATACTCCATTTGGCTGAGGGGGACGACATAAGCACATCCCAATATTTCCGGAGCTTTGGGATTTATCTGAACCATTTGCTCCATTTCGCGTATGCGTTCATCTTTTTTGCGGAGTAGTTCTGCTTTTCGTTCCATCTTATGCAGCAGCTTTTCCTGTATTTTTATGTCTCCCAATAACACCTTACCTTGCAATTCATTAATTTCAATGTCCAGATCCATGATAATCTGACTGAATGCAGTCTGCAGATATTCTTTCCGCTTTGCAGCATCTGATTCTACAATCTCTTGCGTAGAGGTGAACAGAGGTAAAGTGATATTCTCGAATGCCCATTCGGTGACTTCTTCATTACCTATAAGAGCAGGAGGAGTGATTTGTTTGGCAAATTGAAGAGGGGCATGCAGATCCAGAAACTTGGCTGGTGAAGTTACATGAAACACTCCATTATTATTTTGATAAACAAAACTAAGTTGTTCATTTGCTATACTGTCATCTCCTTTGTTGGGACGGTTGTCTGTAATTTGATTTTTAACGTAAAAAGCAAAATAGTCTTCAGTATCTTCTGGTGAAACAAGAATCGTACCTTTCAGCATTTCGTCTCTGAAAGAATCGCGTACACAATCAATGAGTGCATCAAACAAAGCGTTACCCGGATTGATATAGTGTACCTTACCCAATATGGCATTGGTGTTCTGATAGTCCAGGAATATGTGCTTATCGAAGCAGAACAATAATTTATTGATATTTTCAGCATAGATATTATAATCATCTTTTAGACGTTTGGAAAGTACATCCGGAATGTTTTCCATTTGATAAATTCCGTCCTGTATCATCCTATATTTGCCATCTAAGTAGCTGAAAGTCCTTTCAAAAAACAGATGAATATAAATCGGTTGCAATCGTTTCTCGTCAGAATGTTCTTTGAGGATACGGGCATCTTTATAATCGACTTCACTATGGGCGATTACTTTTTGTTGTTCTTCTATCTTATTCCGAAATACTTTCTCAATGATGGTTTCATCCTGCTCTATAAACTTATCAAAGGAAGATTCTTTTCCATCAAAGACGGAAGCTATAATAGCATCCAGACTAACATCCTTCAGTACATCTTGAATAACATCATAAACGCGGTCATCACCCATGCTTTGACGAATAATATCCAACTTTATCAGTAAACGGGACAATACTTGTCCTTCCCGAGTGTTGTCCGCCACCATATTGAATACCAGTACATCATTTTTTTGTCCATAGCGGTGGATACGTCCCATGCGTTGTTCTAAGCGATTAGGGTTCCATGGGATATCCCAATTTATTAGCAATCTACAAAATTGAAGATTGATACCTTCGCCGGCAGCATCAGTTGCAATGAGTATTTGGGTTTCAGGAGACATGAAATCCCATTGTGCCTGGCGGCGTTCATCAACCGATAAGCCTCCATGAATGACTGCTACTTTATAGCCGTTGTTGCTTAAACGTTCTCTCAAATAGAGCAATGTGTCCTTGTGCTCTGTGAAAATAACCAGTTTTTCACCATTGATAACTCCCTGACTTTTCAAGAGCTCTTTTAGCTCAATGTATTTCTTTTCTTCTTGATTTTGATTGTACAGGTTGTTCGCCATCTCATAAAGACGTTTCACTTCTTGAGCTTCGGTCTGTATCTCTGCTAAACTTTTTGAAGTGGTGAACAGTTTGAATTTTCGAGGGTCAGATAGGATACCATCCAACGCATCCCGTTCATCGTCTTCCAGGTCATCGTATTGGTCGATGCTATCCACATCCAGTTCTTCTAACTTCTGACGTTGTTTCCATATGTTAGGATTCTTGCCTACTTCATCTACTATGCCTTGTAACGCAATCCAACGTTTGTATAATGTGTTTTTGATGGCAAAAATAGAACTGACTAATCGTCGTTGCATTACAGCCAAAGCCAAAGATACATGAATGTTCCTTGTTTCGGCTGCTTCTTCTTTCTGCTTGGTCAGATAGTTGGTAACATTGTCATAGAGTCGCTTCTCTTCTGGTGTCAATTGAAAAGATACTGTTCTGGTATATCGATCCTTGTATAGATTGTTGCCATTCCAGTCTTTCATGTCCTCCTTTAATCGGCGTATGAAAAACTTATTCAGCCCATCTTTACTTAATTCTTTCACTCTGTCGGCAGCAATATCCTCTGTTGCAAAGATATCTTCGTCTAATAATTGAAGAAGTTTTTTGAACGTATCAGTTCTTCCTCTATGTGGGGTAGCTGTCAACAGCAAGATGTGTTCACATTGTTGAGAAAGTAAGTGTGCAGCTTCATATCGCTTTGACTTATATGTTTTTTGCCCATATTCATAAGCCGATAGCTTATGAGCTTCATCAAAGATGACTATATCCCAGTTTGTATTGCTGACAATGTTCAACACATCCTCCCGACAAATGAAATCAATAGAAGCTACCACTTTATTTGCCGAGCGAAAAATGGTAGGGTCAGCATTAAAAATACTTCTATTGACAAGCGTAAACGGAATATTAAATTTTACTCCCATTTCATCTTCTTGCCATTGTTTGGTCAGGCCGCCTGGGGTGATAATAAGTATACGCTCAATGATCTTTCGCATTAATAGTTCCTTCAATAATAAGCCTGCCATAATTGTTTTTCCTGCACCTGTATCATCTGCCAGCAGAAAACGTATCTTAGGTTGGGGAAGCAAAAATTTGTATACGGCTTCTACTTGGTGGGGTAGTGGATCTACAACACTACAATTGATGGCAAATAGAGGATCAAATTGATAAGCGGAATTTATTCTTTCTGCTTCTGCAAATAATACAAATTTATCGGGATCGCCCTTGAAATTGAACTCTCCATCAGATGTCAATACTTCTAAAGAACTGAACTGTTCTTCTGTAATCACCTTGGAACTGCTTTTATTCGTATTTACTCCTGTAAATTTGAGCGAATACATAGTTCCTAATTTCTGTATTTTGTTAACAACAACAGCTTCTGTTGGTATTAGATTCTTTATTATATTGCCGACTTCAATCATTGTTAGAGGATTTTATAAGATCTTTTACGTCCATTTGAAGGACTTCTGCTATCTGAAATAAGACTTCCAAACTGGTCTGTCTTCTATTGCAAACATAAGAATTGACAATACAGAAACTTTTTCCAGTTTTTTTGCCAGCTAGGTTTGTTTGATACCTTTTCTTCAAATACTTTTTTTATCCGATTCATGGTTTTGTCCATTACAAAATTCTTAATTGTTAAACAAAGATATAAAACAATCTGCTATAAAAAGAGAAAAGAGGATGATTATTTCTCTTGGGAGGGTAAAAAAGAGGTGTAAAGTGTCTACTTAATATCCTTGTTTCATGGTATCACAGGTCTGATATACTATCTATTTGGATTAGAAAACTCTTTATACGAAAATGACGATATGCTCAGCTACAAAGTGCAATATCCATCTAATAGATGGAGGCACTTCGATGTTGAAAGCTGTGACAGATGAGTAGAGAATTAGCCGCGAACTGACGAATAAGGAAATGAATACATAAAGACACAATGAAACAATGAACTGACGGACAGGGAGAATTAACAACGGGTGGCTTTGCCAGTTAATCAGATTGTAGTGTCAAAATAGGTAGAGATGAATTATAATCAGGGAATGGAACAAAGAATAGCCACATTTACTTTTTTTATATAACTTGGGTGTAACAGAATTTATTGAAGGAAGACCCTCGGGTGTTACTTGCGTCTCAAATGCATCCTATCAGTGTCTTTCTAAGATATTTATTTCCATGTATTACCTTTCGGGATTTAATTTTATTGGCACTTTCTTCATTACGAGCTTAAATCCCTGCTAAGAGACTAATGCGGAAGCCGTGAGAGACGATTTCATATCCACTTTGCGTTCTACAATAATAGTAGTAGCTGACCACTGTTTGCCCTAGGGGATTGTTTGTGAGTTATTTTGAAAGGTACTTATTGCTAAGCTCATTCATTTTCAATAGGCATTCTACCTTGTGTATTTTTGCTGAATCGATTTCCATCTTCAACTGCCGTATTACATCCACACCCGTTTCATTGACAATTCCGATTAGTGCATCTTTTATAATATCCGGTCCAACACGGTTAAGAGTACGTCTATGTATCTGCTCTAATAATACTTCGGGGCTGTCACGCCATTAAGTATACACTCCAATGCATTTTTATAACTTTTTGAATCTGTTATTACACCATTGTAGACAGACATTCAACTTGGGAAATTTATAGACAAATTTTTTGTTTAAGTCGAATATCCGACGGTCATACTGACAAAGGTGCTGAATTCCCGTTACTCTTCCTGCCAGGAAATAGTTTAATATAATAGGAATTCTCTAACTTTAGTGAAAAATAATTTTCATGAACTCGCCAAATAGGTATCCGATAGACTCTGGTACTTTGTTATTGCAACTTCGCCTATTGCATTTTCAATTAATAAATTGCGAAATTTGTCTAATTTACTAGTTAAGATACCAAACTTCTCTTGAATTTTATCTCCATTCTCACCTAATATGCACACAAAAACACTATCATTGTGAACTTCAACCACAATTTTTCTCATGGGACAT
>ERZ780149.4237-NODE-4237-length-11265-cov-8.321053_pt1 | contig 11265 bp, 13 predicted proteins | sample MGYA00511367_ERZ780149 | MGnify/ENA primary metagenome ERZ780149 (study PRJEB29588, sample SAMEA2153852) | human gut metagenome | biome: human gut; feature: human-associated habitat; material: faeces | place: Denmark | collected 2008/2010 ...
AATACTAAGAAGATGTTTAGTAAGATAAATAGTGATAATGATATATATAATTATTATATAGATGATACTTATTGTATATATAATTTTGAATATTATAATGAAATTAGTAAGTTTATTATAGATAATATAGATGATGATTTTGATATTAATAAAGATTATGGTTACATTAGTACTTATACACATAATGGAAAAAATGTTTTTGTTACTAATAAAGTAGATGAACTTAATTTATTAAAAAGTAAATATGCTTCTCTTGATACTGATGTAGTAATAGATGGGGAGTAGGTGATTAGAGATGAGACAGATTATGATTAATTTGGATTATCAAAGTAGAACTCCAATATATGAACAGATTGTTAATGGTATTGAGAAGTATGTGGCTTTAGGAATTCTTAAAGAGAAAACACAGATTCCTTCGATTAGGGAGATGGCTAGTAGTTTGGGAATTAATCCTAATACAGTTAAAAAGAGTTATGATATATTAGAGGGTAGAGGGGTTATTACCACTATTAGCACTAAAGGGACTTTTATATCAGAAGATACTAAGAAGGCTACTGATGAAAAGATTAATAAAGAAATTAGTATTATTAGAGAAAAAATTGATGAACTTACTAAGATGGGTATTAGTTATGAAGAAGTTATAGAAAGGATAAAGAAATGAAAATATTAGAGGTTAAAGATTTATGTAAAAATTATGGTAAAGGTAGTACTTTAGTTAAGGCACTTGATGATGTATCTTTTTCAGTAGAAGAAGGAGAGTTTGTTGCAATTGTTGGTTCTTCTGGTAGTGGTAAATCAACACTTTTACATATTCTTGGAGCAGTTGATAAACCTACTAGTGGAAAGGTTGTTATTGGTGATGTTGATGTTTTTAAACAAAAAGATGATGCTTTAGCAGTATTTAGAAGAAGAAAAGTAGGACTTATTTATCAATTTTATAATTTGATTCCTATTCTTAATGTAGAAGAGAATATGACTTTGCCAATATTACTTGATGGTAAAAGTGTTGATAAGAATTATTTGAAGGAATTAATAGATATATTAGGATTAGAAAGAAGAATTAATCATTTACCTAATGAACTTTCTGGTGGACAACAACAAAGGGTATCGATAGGTAGAGCACTTATATCTAGACCGGATATAATACTTGCTGATGAGCCTACTGGTAACTTGGATTCTAAATCTAGTAAAGAAATTATGGATTTATTAAAACTTTCTAATGAAAAATATAACCAAACTATTATTATGATTACTCATGACTTGAATCTTGCTAAAGAGGCTAATAGAATTATTACTTTGGAAGATGGGCATATTGTTAAGGATGAGAAGATAAAATGAGTATAATGAATAAACTTACGATTAAGAACTTGTGTCTTAATAAAAAGAGAACGATTGTTACTATTATTGGTATTATTTTATCTACGGCTTTAATGGTTGGTATTGGTTTACTTTTTTCTTCCTTTCAGGATTTGATGATTAGAGATACTATTAGTTATAATGGAAGATATGAGGCTAAGTATAATGATGTAGATTTAATAAAACTTAATGATATTAAGAATGAGAATTTTACTTACTTCTATGAAAAACCTATTGGTTTTAGTAGGATTGAATCTAGTAATGAATATAAGCCTTATATGTATATTACTAGTGTAAATAGGGAATATTTTGATGAACTTAAGTTAATAGAAGGGTCTTTTCCTAGTAATGAAAATGAGATTGTTATATCTAATCATGTTATAACTAATGGTGAAATTAATTATAAAGTAGGAGACTCTGTTACTTTTACTTATGGAAGTAGAAATGTTGATGGAAAGATTACTTTAAATAATAGTGATTATGTTGAAGGAGAGACTCTTGATATTACTAATGAGTCTACTTATAAAATAGTAGGAATTGTAGAGAGAAGTAATTTTGAGAGTTATTCAGCATGTGGTTATATGGCTTTTACACTTGATGTAAATAATGATAAAGGGAATGTAAACTTATATGTTATGTTTAATAAAAATAAGAAGATTATTAAACAATCGGAAGAACTTGCAAAAGGGTTAGGTTATGATGATTATATTAGTTATAATAGTGCACTACTTGCTTTATATGGTGAGAGTACTTATGGGAATATAATGTCTACGATGGTTAGTATGATGATTATTATGCTGGCTTTAGTTAGTATTGGTTGTATTATTGTTATTTATAATTCTTTTGCTATTTCAGTAATGGAGAGAAAAAAAGAGTTTGGATTACTTTCTAGTGTTGGTGCTACTAGAAGGCAGTTATCACATACGGTATTTTTTGAAGCAGTTATAGTTGGTATAATTGGAATTGTTCTAGGAATAGTGGGTGCTTATATTGGTATAGGCTGTGTTGTTCTTGTTATTAATAATTTAATTAGTGATATTTTGGAATATAAATTATATCTTGTTACTAATCCTTTATTTATTATTATTCCTGTTGTATTTATGATTTTGGTTATTGGTGTTTCTGCTTTTCTTCCTTCTAGAAGGGCAAGTAAGGTGTCTCCGATTGAGGCGATTAGACAAAATGATGATATTAAGATTAATAAGAAGAAGATTAGAACAAGTAAACTAATTAATAAGTTATTTGGTGTAGAAGGGGAAATTGCTCTTAAGAATATTAAAAGAAATAAGAAGAAGTATAGAGTTACTATTGTTAGTTTATTTATTAGTATTGTTTTATTTATATCATTTTCTTCATATATGAATTATACTTTAAATACTGCTAGTAGCATTATGGGTGAAGTGCCTTATGATTATCAGATTAGTTATTTTGGTGATGATACTAATAATGATAAGGAAGCACTAGATAAAATTAATGAGATAGTTAAAAGTAGTGATGTTAAAGAATATGTTTCTTATGGTGTTAGTAATTTATCTATAATTGGTAATTATACTTATAGTGATGAATATCTTGACTTTTATAAGAGTGCTTATGGCGATGATGGTATAAAGGCTTTAAATAATTTAAAATATCAATATATTTCTATCTTTATTTTAGATGATAATTCTTATAATAAATATAAAAAGTTAATTGGTTTAGATAAAGATAGTGTTATTTTACTTAATAAATTTAGGGGCGTTAGTTATGGTAATAATAAGAGAGTTAATTATAATATTCCAGTAATTAATAATGGTAATATTAATATTAAGATATGTAACTTTGATGATAATGTGGAAGATGAAGATACTACTAAGTATTGTAATAAGAATATAGATAATATTTTTGTTACTAATAAGACTTTTGATTTGATAGAAGAGTTTTCTTATGTAACAGATTTTAAACTTATTGTTAATAAGAAGTTATATGATAGTATGTTTGGCGTTGATACTGATTATATTCAATTTAATATTTTAAGTGATAATACTAATAATATTGATAAGTTAACTAAAGAATTGGATAAATATAGTAATGTTAATTATACTAATATTAAAGAAGCTATGAGACAGGCTAATAATATGATTTTAGTAGTTAAAATACTTATGTATGGATTTATTAGTCTTGTTACTTTAATAGGAGTTACTTCGGTATTTAATACTATATCTACTAGTATGGCACTTAGAAAAAGAGAATTTGCGGTTCTTAGAAGTATAGGGCTTACTAATAGAGGGTTTAATAAGATTTTATTCTTTGAGAGTTTATTCTTTGGTATGAAGTCTTTATTATTTGCTATTCCTGTTAGTATAGGGGTTACTATTCTTATTCATTATTCTCTTGCTGATATGATGAGTATTAGTACGATTATTATTCCTTGGAAATATATTATTATATCTATTGTTTCTGTATTTGTGATTGTACTTCTTACTATGATGTATAGTACTAGTAAGATTAAAAAACATAATATTATAGAACAGATAAGAGAAGAAAATATTTAAAAAAATACTTTCTTTTTCTTTTACTTTGATATATAATTAAATTGAGGAGAGTGATATGATGGCTAAGTTTTGTTCTAATTGTGGGAATGAACTTCCAGAAAATGCTGGTATGTGTGTTAAGTGTGGAGTTATGATTAACGATACTAGTAGTCAAAAAAATAAGAAGAAAGGTTTTCCTGTTTGGGCTATTGTGTTAATAGTGGTTTTTTGTATAATTATTCTTCCTATAGTTATTCTTGTTCTTCTTGCTATTCTTTGCTTTAATTATATAGAAAAAAGTGATATTAATATTGAGGATTATATTAATGAGATTGTTTCTGTTAGGGGAACGATAGGGGATAGTTTAACTGATGGAGATATTAAGATTACACTTACTTCTGTTGAAAAATATGATGTTATTGAATTAGATGGTGTAAGTAGTAAACCTGCTGATGGGTATGAATATTTGGTTTTATTTTTTGATGTTCAAAATATTTCTGATGAAGTTTTATATGTATCTACTTATAATTTTAGTGGAAAAGTTGATTTTAATATAATTGATAGTAAAGTTTTTGATAGTACTATTAATAATAATAAAATGCTTGGTTCTAATATTAAATCGGGAGATGGTGCAACAGGATTTGTTCTTTATGAAGTTCCTACTGGATGGAGGAACTTTACAATTCAATATAAGGAAAACTCTTTTGATAGAGAAAGTATTACATTTGATATTGCTAATGATGATAGTAATAGTGAAGTGTAGTTTTTTGGGAGGATATTATGAATATTGTTGATGTTATTATTATATTATTACTTATAGTTGGTGGTATTTCTGGCTTTAAGGCTGGGGTTATTAGAAAACTTGCTGATTTTGTTGGTTTGTTTGCAGTTATTATACTTGCGTTTTATTTAAAAAATTATTTGTCTGTTATTATGTATGAGAACTTGCCATTTTTTAATTTCTTTGGACTTATTAATGGGATAAATGCTCTTAATATTTTGCTTTATGAAGTTATTGCTTTTTTGGTAATTTTTACAGTTCTTTTGGTAGTACTTAGAGTAGTTCTTATGTTAACTGGTTTTATTGAGAAAGTTCTTAAGGCCACGATTATTTTTAGTATTCCTTCTAAAATACTTGGTATTTTTGTTGGAGTTATAGAGATGTATGTATGGATATTTATAGCACTTGTTATTGCTACTTTACCTATATTTGATTCTTCATTTTTAAATGAGTCTAAGATGTCTAATTATATTCTTGATAATACTTTAGTTTTATCTAGTGTTTCTGAAGAAATTACTGATACTTATGGTGATGTATATAGTATAATTAATAATAGAAAGGGTAAAACTAATGAAGAGATGAATGAAGAGATACTTAAGGTTTTAATTGATAAGAAGGTTATTACTAAAGGATCTGCTAAAAAGTTAGTAGATCAGAAAAAGATACATATTAATGATATGTCAATTATTGAATAGGAGGTTATTATGGGTTTAATTCATTATGAAGATGGTTTTGATAAATTGATAGAAAAGGAAGCAATAGTAGATTTTTATGCTACTTGGTGTGGTCCTTGTAAGATGTTTGGACCTGTATTTGAAGATGTTTCTCTTAAGAATGATATTAATTTTGTTAAGGTTGATGTTGATAAGTATAGTGAGATTGCAAGGAAATATGGGGTTATGACTATTCCGACAGTTATTTTATTTAAAGATGGGGTAGAAGTTAAGAGAAATATTGGATTTATGTCTGAAGAAGAACTTAGTAAATTTTTAAAGTAAATTACTAATTCTTTTTTTTGTGAAAAATATATTGATTTTCTTTGGTTTTTTTGGTATAATTATTATGATAGAAGAGAGGAGGATATATATTATGGAAAAAGAAGATAAGAGAGGAATATTTTTTGGTGTTATAGGAGTTCTTACTTTAATAGTAGCAATTATAGGTGCATCATTTGCTTACTTTACTATTAATGCCAGTAGTAATAAAAATGCTGTTACTGTTAATGCTGCTACTGTAAAGATTGTTTACAGTGAAGGTGATAAAATTGCAATGGATGGTTTAATACCTGCTTCTAGAGATAATGCTATAAAGGCTTTACAAAGAGGCTTGAGAGGTGATACTTATAAGGTTGGTGAGTCAGATATTACATACACCCCTTGTAAAGATGATAATAATTATACTGTTTGTGGTTATTATGAGTTTTCACTTAAGAATGATGGAGATAATCCTGTTGATTTAAAGGCTTATATTACTCCTGAACAACTTGCTACTGCTGTTGTTGATGAGGAAAATCCAGAAAATAATAAACCTGCTGAAATTGGTTTTAGAAACTTAAACTACATCTTATTTGATAGAACTGCTATTACTGGTACTACTCCTATTGATTTAGCAAATAATGGAACTGAAGTTTATGCTGGGGTTGTTCCATTTGATGCTGATAATAATCTTTATGATACTAAGGGATTTGGTATTTTAGGTGAAGATATTAATAAGACTTTATCTATTGCAGGAAAAGGTACTGAAACTAAAAAATATCGTTTATTTATTTGGTTAAATAATACTCTTGATAATTCTAATGATTTAGAACAAGGTGCTACATTTAAGGGTACTATTCATGTTGATTTACCAAGTGATGAAGGAAAAATTCATGGTGTTGTAGAATAAATTTATAAACTCACTATTATGTGAGTTTTTTATTTTGCCACTTCAACCATAAACAAGTTTATGTTTTCTGTGGTGTTGGAGAGCTAAAAAGATTGTCTCTCTAACAAACAATTTGGGTATTGTATTTATATTAATTTTGTGATATTATTATTCTAGGTGATAATAGATTGTGAATAGTAAAAGTAGAAATGATGTTTTTTATTTTATTGTATTAGTACTTACTGTTGTTACTATGCTTATTGGTATTACTTTTACTTATTTATCTTTAATGTCAGCGGAAGATGATGATAGTACGAGAATTAAAACTGGTACTCTTGCTATTAACTATGTAGATGGTGAAGATGTTAATAGTACTGGTCTTATTCCTAGAGGTGAGCCTAATCTTAATACTACTTTTGCTGTTTATAAAAAGAACTTTGCTGTTAGAAGTAGTGGTACTTTGGACCAAAACTTAGATATTTACATGTTTGTTACTTCTAATGAGTTTAAATCTGGTGATTTGATGTTTAGTATATATGATTCTTCTAATAACAGAATTGGGAGAGGAAATATTCCTACGAGTGGAAGAGTATTACTTACTTCTTCTAGTTATTTGAAGAGTAATACTACTAATAACTATACTGTTTTGATTTGGTTTCAAGATAATGGTACTAATCAAAATGCTGATGCTGAAAAGTCTTTTGTAGGTGGCTTTGATATAGTGGCTAATCAGATTATGCTTAAATAACTGCTTTGCAGTTTTTTTCTTTACTTATATTTTAATTTGATATATAATTTTTATAGGGTGTTTAATTATGAAGAGTAATTTTTATTTGTATTATGGTGATGATATTTCACTTATTAATAATGAAATTGGTAAATTAAAAAATAAAATTGGTATTAGTGGTGATATCATATATTATGATATTGAGAATATATCAGATATAGTTGTAGAGAGTTCTACTATTGGTATGTTTAATCCATATAAGTTTATAGTTATTGATACTAGTTCTTATTTTTCTTCAAAAAAGGATATGGATATATCTTCACTTACTAATTATTTTGATAATTATAATGTTAATAGTTATTTAATATTTACTTATGGTAGTTCTTCTATTGATAGTAGAAGAAAGTTATTTAAATTAATTAGTGATAAAGGGGTAGTAAAAAAACTTGAGGCTAATAATGAATACTTAAATGATTTTATAAGTACTTATATTAAAGATAATGGTTATTCTATGGATATGAATAGTATGAGTTATCTTCTTAGTAGATGTGATAATAATATTGATAATATTAGAAATGAACTTGATAAACTTATGTTATATAAACTTAATGATAAGGTTATTACTAGAGATGATATATCTTTACTTACTATAGAGGATATTAATGATACAGTATTTGAACTTGTTAGTTCTATTCTTAAGAATAATAATGAAAAGGCAATGAAACTTTATTATAACTTTATTAATAATGGTATGGATGTTAGTCAGATAATAGCGGTTATTTCTAATCAGATTAGGTTATTATTTCAAGTTAAAAGACTTTATAATAGTGGTAAATCTAATGATGAGATTGCTAAGATACTTGAGTTTAAGAGTGTATATAGGGTTAAGTATTTACTTAGTGATTGTTATTATTATAGTGAAGGTGATTTACTTAAATATTTATCTAAACTGGCGGATATTGATAAAGCTATTAAAACTGGTAATGGTGATGGAAAATTATTACTTGAACTTTTTATAGCAAAAAAAGATATGTAGTTTATTACATACCTTTTTTTATGTTTTCTAATAGTATTTGTTTTTCTTCATCAGTACTATTATTCCAAGATAGTTCAAATAGTACTCCAAGTCCAATTAAAATATCTTCTTCTTTTGATGATATAGAGTCTTGGATTGATTTTTTTATTTCTTCTATGTTATCATCTTTGAAGTTTGATATTATGTATTTTCTTACATCTATGTTATTCATATTTATCACCATTATTATAATGCTTATTTATTTTTATTTTATACATTGAAAAACATTTGATAGTGTGGTATTATGTTTTTGGTGATGTTTATGTCTATTTATATTCATATTCCTTTTTGTAGTAGTATTTGTACTTATTGTGATTTTTGTAAAATAATTTATAATAGGAAATATATTGATGATTATCTTGATAACTTGGAAAAAGAAATTAGACTAAGATATAAAAAAGAGAATGTTAAAAGTATTTATATTGGTGGAGGTACTCCTAGTTGCTTAGATGATAGTGAACTTATTAAACTATTTAATATTGTTAAATTATTTAATGTTGATGAAAATAGCGAGTTTACTATGGAATGTAATGTTGAATCTATTACTGAAGAGAAACTTAAGATTATGAGTAATTATGGGGTTAATAGAATTAGTATTGGAGTAGAGTCTTTTAATGATGATATTATTAAGAAATTAGGTAGACATCATAATAAAAAAATGGTATTTGATAAGATTAATTTAGTTAAGAAGTATTTTAATAATATTAATATTGATTTGATATATGCTGCTTATGATGATATTAATATTTTAAAAGATGATATTATGTCTTTTTTACAACTCAATATAGAGCATATTTCTACTTATAGTTTGATACTAGAAGATAATACTATGCTTAAGATTAATGGTATGGAGAATATTAATGAAGATGTTGATTATGATATGTATAAATATATTGAAAATACTTTAGAAAGTAATGGATATATTCATTATGAAATTAGTAATTATGCTAAAGAGGGGTATATGTCTTTTCATAATCTTGTTTATTGGAATAATATGGAGTATTATGGGTTTGGACTATCTAGTGTTAGTTATATTGATAATAGAAGAATATTTAATACTAAGAATCTATCTAAATACTTAAATGGCATATATTTTGATAGAAGTGAATATGAAGATAAAAATGTTAGAATGGAAAATGAGGTTATGCTTGGTCTTAGAAAGACTAGAGGTATATGTTTAAAGGATTTTGAAGAGAAATATAATATTAAGTTTGATGATGTTTTTTCTATTTATGAATTAGTTAAAGATAAATATTTAATTATTGATAATGGATATATTAGAATTAATAAAGAATACATGTATATTTCTAATGAAATTATTGTTAGAATGTTTAAATGATGTTATAATTATTAGTGTTAGGAGATGTATAGATGGAAAAGTTTATTAAGATTATTACTAGTAATAAGTTTTATTTACCTTTTATATATATTGTTATAGGAGTTGTTCTTTATCTTGTTGTTAGTAATATTGTGGATAAGATTATGGAAAGACATAAGAGTGGTAGAGGAAGAGATAAAAGAAAGGATACTATTATTAATTTATCTAAAAATATTTTTAAATATTTAATACTTATATTAGTTGTTTTAGAGATTCTTAAATTATATGGTGTTGATACTACTAGTATTATTGCTTCACTTGGTATTTTTGCAGCGGTTATTGGTCTTGCTTTTCAAGATATTTTGAAGGATTTACTAGCAGGGGTTTCTATTATTTTTGATAATAAGTTTGCTGTTGGTGATATGGTTTCTATTAATGATTTTACGGGAACTGTTATTCAATTTGGACTTAGGACTACTAAGATTAAGAGTTTTTCTGGAGAGGTTAAGTCTATTTCTAATTCTTCTTTTACTGAGGTTGTTAATTATAATTTAGCAGGATGTGATTTATATATTAAACTTAATGTTGCTTATAATACTAATATTGAGAAATTAGAAATGGTTTTAGAATCTATAAGGGATAAGGTCTTAGAGATAGAAGATGTTACGGATTATAAACTTTTAGGTGTTGATGAGTTAGGTGGTTCTTCAATTGTCTATTTAGTTGATGTTAGTTGCAGTGCAAATGGTAGATTTTCCACTAAAAGAAAGTTTCTTAGGTTAGTTAAGGATACTTTTGATAAAGAAAAAATAGAGATTCCTTATACTACAGTAGATGTTAATGTTAGGAAGTGATTTGATGGAAAAGATAGAATATTTTAATAATGAATATAGTTATATAAAAGATAATAAAAAGAGGGAAGATGTTAAGTATTTGGTTAATAAATTACCTGATTACTTTTTTGAAATACCGGCTTCTAGTACTGGTAAGTATCATCCTTCATTTGCTAGTAGTGAGAATGGTCTTGTTAAACATACTAAGGTGGCTGTTAGAATTGCTAAAGAACTTTTGGATAATCCTGGTCTTAATAATTTTAAGGATAATGAAAAGGATATTATTATTATGGCTATTATATTACATGATGGTTGTAAAAGTGGTATTGTTAAGGAAAATTATACAAGATTTGATCATCCGTTAATTGTCTCTCAATTTATAAAGGAAAATAGAAGTAGTTTATCTCTTAATGATGAAGAGATGGAATTGCTTATTAGAGTTATTTCTTCTCATATGGGAATATGGAATAAAGATTATAATGGTAATGAGATTCTTCCTATACCTAAAGATAAGTATCAAAGATTTGTGCATATGTGTGATTATTTATCTAGTAAGAAGTTTCTTGATGTTAAATTTGATGGTATTGATATTAAGGACTAATAATTTTAGTCTTTTTTTCATATTATTATTTAGGTGACTTATGAAATATAGATATTTTATTCTTCCTTTGATGATTATTTCTTTAATTATATTTATTATTGATAATGATAAGAGTATTATTAATAAAGAGGTTTTTAGTGATAGTAAAGAAATTAGTTATCCTTTTTTTGATAATGATAAGATTGATAATGGTACCTGGAC
>ERZ780149.4252-NODE-4252-length-11229-cov-2.796850_pt1 | contig 11229 bp, 8 predicted proteins | sample MGYA00511367_ERZ780149 | MGnify/ENA primary metagenome ERZ780149 (study PRJEB29588, sample SAMEA2153852) | human gut metagenome | biome: human gut; feature: human-associated habitat; material: faeces | place: Denmark | collected 2008/2010 ...
ATTAGTTGATTTTTTTATCTAGAAAATGCCCTCTCGCAGATTCAACTCGCCAATGCAATTTTTTACGTCAACAAGACTGCCTGCCAATGAAGAATGCTTCCGTCGGGCATTGTGTCATGCAGACTCTATCTGCTCAATATCCTTCCTCATTACAACGAAAGTTCTGAAAATTAAAATTTCACCTCTTTCCATCGCTTAAGTGTAGGGAAGTGCTTTTTCATCTCAGTAATCGCCTCTTCTTTGGTATATTGGGTGTCACAGGCTCCGTTAAATTCATCAAGAAACTGAGCACAATGTTCGATCATGCCTTCCATGGTACAATCCTGAACGAAGGCGCCCTCTTTGTAGCAATAGCAGCAGTAATCTTGGCTGGCAGAACCGTCCTGATTGGTCCCGAATTGTTCTGCGCTTTGCATCGGCATGCCGCAGCTCTGGCAAAAAAGATTCAGATATTTGCCATCTTTTACAAATACGTTATCAATCCAGTAGGTGGAAGATTTGGGCGTAAACTTGAGCACACAATACTGGGGATTAGTTACTCCGCCAGGAATATGGGGAAGCATCCAGTCATCCCAGAGCGATTCTTTTACGCCTTGATCGGTTACAATCTCCATTTCACCCGTGTAAACCACACTATTTTCGCCCTCTACGATGGAGATTCCTGCCTTTGAATTCGCCTTAAAGTGAGCAACTTTTGCCGTGGAAGTTCCGGTTGAGAAATAAATTCCTCCATTCTTGTCTTTGAGTTTCACCATTGCCACTGGACGAGGGTAGCCGTTCTCGTCGATAGATGCTACAGTAACCACCTCGGCTGCTGCAACGATTTGTGCTGCTTTTTCTTCGATGTTCATAGTTGTTGAATTTAATGTTTTTATTCCGTTTTGGGTGCTTCCCAAACGCCCGTTTTATTCATTCGGTAGTTCTTGTCTATCATTTGGGGAGAGTAAGTATCTAAAGCATAGTGTATTTCACGGCAAAATTCCGGTGCAGAAAATCCGTTGGCAGTTACGATGTTGCCATCTCTTACTACAGTGCTTTCGATATAGTAGTACTCACCTTTATAGCCTATTCCGGCAAATGCTTTGATATACTTCAATGCGTTGTTCGTGTGGTTTACTTTTTTTTTGCAATATAGTAAAATTTATGCTATGCGCATGGCATTTATTGATTTTTAAGAATATTGGACTTAGAAAGCTGTTTAGGGCAATATCCGATCAGCTCTTCCCTGTGGGGGTAGTGATAAATGTTGTCTCCCTATTGTGCCCCCTTCCCTTTGCAAAAGTCGCTAAAAAAGGGATAGCCTCAAAATAATATTCCTATATTTGCAGGCGTCTTGGTGCTTTCATGTTGAAAGAAAAGGGAATCCGGTGAAATTCCGGAGCTGTCCCCGCAGCTGTAAAGTCATTTTCCGTCGTATAGGCGGATCTTTTCATAAGACCACTGGTGAAACCGGGAAGGGGAAAAGATGACAAGCCAGAAAACCTGCCAGTTGATGCGATGAATTAATACTTTCGGAGGAAAAGAGATGAATGTAGTACGTTTTTTTTATCTTTTATGTGTTTGTAGTGTTCTCCTTTGTTGCAAATCGGCTTCGCGCAAGCAATCATCGGGAGATCCAAAAACGAGTGAGGGAATCGATACCGTTTCCCGGATTTCCATTAAATACGCTAAGGGCTTTTGGTTGGAAGAACGTGACGGGTGCGTGGTGTTAAATATCAAAGACCCGCAGGAAAGCACTCACACTCATTACCAATACGCTTTGATACCGAGGGGCGTGAATATACAAACCCCGGAGAATATGCCGGTGGTGCAATTGCCCGTGAGGAGTGCCATTTGTATGACTTCATTGCAGTTGTCTAACTTTATCAAACTGGGAGCCACAGATCGGGTCGTGGGAATCACGAGTACCCGTTTCTTATTTAACCCCGAAATGCAGAAAAGAGTGGAGGAGGGGAAGACTCTCCGCATCGGTATCGAAGGGAATTTTGACAACGAGGTCATCATGAGTATCAATCCCGACTTGATGCTGATTTCCCCCTTTAAGCGCGGGGGATATGATGCCGTGAAGGACATAGGCATCCCGCTGGTTCCCCATTTGGGTTACAAGGAGATGACCCCGCTGGGGCAGGCGGAGTGGATCAAGTTCGTGGGATTACTCCTGGGTATGGAAGATGTGGCCAACCGGGAGTTCGACCGCATCGAACAACGCTATAATTCTTTGAAAGCGATGGTGGGAGAGGTGAAACGTCGCCCCGTTGTGTTCAGTGGCGAATTGCGGGGAGGAGTATGGTATGCCGTGGGTGGCAGAAGCTTTTTGGCACAATTGTTTCATGATGCGGGAGCGGATTATTTCTTGAAGGATGATCCCCGCTCAGGAGGTGTGACCCTCGATTTCGAGACCGTGTACAATCAAGCGGAAAGTGCCGACTACTGGCGTATAGCGAATAGCTTTGCCGGAGAATATTGTTATGATGCCCTGAAAGCACAAGATGAACGTTACGCAGATTTTAAGGCATTCAAGGAGAAACACGTGATTTATTGTAACATGAGGCAGAAACCGTTTTACGAGAGTATGCCTGCCGAACCTGAGATCGTTCTGGCGGATATGATCAAGGTGTTTCACCCGGAAATCCTTCCCGACCACGAACCGGTTTACTACGACATTTTAAAGAAATAATCTGATGAAGAGAGGTAAATATACGATACTCATTCTTGTGATCACGGCATCCATCATCGTATTTCTGTTATTGAACCTACTGTTGGGATCGGTGTCCATCCCGTTTGCTTCCGTTTGGAATATCTTGACGGGAGGTGAAGGCGATCCGATCGCTTGGCAGAATATTATTCTGAAATCTCGCCTACCACAAGCTTTGACGGCTTTGGTGGCAGGGGCCGGGTTATCAATTAGCGGTTTGCAAATGCAGACCATCTTTCGCAACCCGTTGGCCGGACCCTCCGTACTGGGAATCAGTTCTGGGGCAAGCCTCGGTGTCGCGTTCGTGGTGCTGCTTTCCGGACAATTGGGGGGTGTGGCATTGAGCCGCCTCGGTTTTATCGGCGAGGTCGCCCTGTCGATTGCGGCCATTGCGGGTGCATTATCGGTGATGGGATTGATTGTTCTTGCCTCTCGGAAAGTGGCGGGTAGTGTGACTTTGCTGATTATCGGGGTGATGATCGGGTACATTGCCAACGCGGTAATCGGGGTGTTGAAATTTTTTAGCGTGGAAGAGGACATAAAGGCGTACGTGATCTGGGGATTGGGAAGTTTCGCCCGGGTATCGGGTAACCAGATGATGTTGTTTGTCACGATTATGGCCGTTATCATACCGCTATCCTTTTTGTTGATCAAACCCTTGAACTTATTGATGTTGGGTGACGGTTACGCCCGCAACCTGGGGTTGAACATCCACCGGGCCCGAGTATGGGTAATTACTTGTGCCGGGGTATTGACGGCTATCGTAACGGCATATTGCGGACCTATTATCTTTCTGGGGCTGGCAGTACCACATCTGTGTCGTGCTATTTTTCAAACATCCGATCACCGGATTCTGATGCCGACAGCCATGCTCGTCGGTGCTTCACTGGCGTTACTTTGTAACTTGATTGCCCGTTTGCCGGGATTTGAGGGTGCATTGCCCGTGAATTCGGTGACGGCACTCGTCGGTGCTCCTGTTGTGGCCTCGGTATTATTTGGCAAGAGAAAACGAAAAGATGCTGTTGAATTTTAGATTTGTCGTAAATCATACATCGTAATGGAGAACAAGAAACAGGCGACCATCCGGTTAAAGAATTTAGCTATCGGTTACAAGGCGAAAAACAACACGAAAGTGGTGGCCAGTGGCCTTTGTACGGAGATTAATAGCGGGGAACTCACTTGTCTGCTGGGAGCGAACGGGGTCGGGAAGTCCACCTTGTTGCGTACCTTGTCGGCATTTCAGCCGAAATTGGAAGGGGCGATCTACATCATGGACCGGGAGATCGAGACATATTCTGATAAAGAGTTGTCTCGCACGATCGGAGTGGTGCTGACGGAGAAATGTGATGTCCGGAACATGACGGCCCGGGAGTTGATCGGGATGGGGCGTAGTCCTTACACGGGCTTCTGGGGCACGTTGCGCGGGGAAGACCGGGAAATTGTTGAACGGTCAATTGCTCTCGTGAAAATAGAGAACCTGGCAGATCGCATGGTTCACACGCTCAGTGACGGGGAACGCCAAAAAGTGATGATTGCCAAAGCGCTGGCCCAGCAAACACCCGTGATCTTTCTCGATGAACCGACGGCATTCTTGGATTTTCCAAGCAAGGTGGAGATCATGCAATTACTCCATCAGTTGACACGTGAAACGGGTAAGACCATTTTCCTTTCTACTCACGATTTGGAACTAGCTCTGCAGATTGCCGATAAAATCTGGCTCATGGATCGTCAACATGGCATCACGATCGGCACGCCGGAAGATTTGGCATTGGAGGGGCATTTAAGCGGATTCTTCGCTCGCAAGGGGATTGTTTTCGATATGGAGACAGGATTGTTCCGCGTGGAAAATCAATATTCATCCCAAGTTCAGCTTGTGGGTCATGGTCAAAAGTACGCCATGGCTCGGAAAGCCTTACAGCGTAATGGTATTCTGGCCAATCGTAACGTGGTATCGGACATATGTGTGGAAACAGGCAACCTGGCCACTCCGGGATTCGGCATATGTCGTGATGGAAAAGTTGTAATCGAGGCAAAAACTATTGAAGAACTTTTAGAGCAGTTGAAGGTATTATTTTGAACCACCTCACCAACTTTCCCTTACACAGGGTAGAGAGTTACTGCGGACTATGTTCGGGCACCAGTATGATATCCAGGTCAGCGTGGGGAAGTTGCGGACGGCAGACGGCCAGACAACGATCGACGAGCTGGGAGAAGAATGCTGGGGTGTCGGCAAAAATTCCCCACAGCTCGCGGGCTAGGGTGATTCCGGCAACCTTGGCGATATTTTCTGGGGGACAGTGGCTCTCGGTGGCCAGGGCGGTGATAAAATCCCGGTTCATGACGACGTTGCGGCTGTGGGTGTCCAAGTGCCCCTCGGCAAGTTTGACTGCTTTGCCAATCATGATTCCCATGGTGACACGAGTGATGCCTTCCTCTTCGGCCAGGCGGAGAGTCTCTCCGATGTAATTGCCGTAGTGAATGAACGCTTGTGGCGGGAGATCAGGGAAGCGGGTGCGAAGGTAGTTTTCACTTTTTGCCCCGGAATTAATCACAATGTCAGTACATCCGAGAGCCCGTGCGACTTGTATTTCTTTACGGATGGAGTTGACAAAAGCCTCCGAGGAGAAGGGACGGACGATGCCGGAAGTCCCGATGATGGAGATTCCCACGATAATGCCTAGCTTGGGGTTGAATGTTTTTCGTGCCAGTTCGCTACCTCCCGGTACGGATATGCGGACGGCGACGCCGGAATAAAGCCCGTGCGAGTGAAGCAATTGCTTTACCTCGTTAGTGATCATGCGGCGGGGAGTTTGGTTAATGGCTGGTTCTCCGACGGGTATGCCGATGCCGGGTAAAGTAACAGTGCCAACGCCCTCGCCGGGGAGAAAGTGTACGCCGGGAGCGTCGGTCAGGGAAACGGTGGAAAGGATCGTGTGGCCGTTCGTGACGTCGGGATCGTCTCCCGCATCTTTGGTCACTCCGCACGTGCAATCGGAGTCAGTAATGACACAAGTGCTGACGGGAAGTGTGACCGTTTCGCCATCGGGCAGGGCGATCGTGGCGGAGTTCTGTATTTCTTGCGTGAGAAGTCCCAGCAATGCCGCTCGGGTGGCTGCAGTAGCACATGATCCGGTGGTGAAACCGCTGCGGAGAGGATAAAACCCCGGCAGAAGTCGCTCGACACGGTAGCGCAGGCCGTGTTTGCCGTTCACGGTGTAAAAACTGTCGGGGAGGGGTGGACGACGGATCACGATGACCGGGATGCCGAGCTGGCGGGCGGCGTTGATCTTTTCCTCGTAGTACCCGGATTCTCCGCTTTCTTTGGTGAGGATGGCCCCGGGATGCAGTTGGCGAAACAGGGCCAGTTCATCCTGTTCTTCGTGCCAGAAAAGGAGATTTTTTTCAGGAAATCCGGCTTGCCGGGCAAGGGAACGAGAGTCCTCTCTGTCCAATACCCGGAAGTGACAGGGGTGTTTCTCCCAGTAGCGTCGTAGTTTGTTGATGGTTTGTACCCCGCTCAAGGCTAATAAATGGTTTATTTCATGTGATTCGAGGTAATCGATAGCGTCGTCGAAGGTGTCGCACCACACGAGCGATTCGTCTCGCGGCGGGTAGCGGCGTTCAAGACGGATGACGGGTATGTCCAGTTGTTCGGAAACGGAGGCCACGGTGGCGTGAAGCAGGGAGGCGAAGGGATGGGCTGCGTCGATGATGAGACGGATGTTGTGGGTCATGCAGAATTCGAGCATGGCATTGCGGTCCATACCCCCGGTCACGCGGGTACCGTGTTTGCATTCGATTTGCTGGGCGTTGCCGCGGGTTGAGTAGTAGTAGGGGCTGCCAGCCTCGTCGAGTACTTGTGCGGCTGTTCTGCCTTCTGTTGTTCCACCGAAAATGATGATCATGCTAATTTTAGATTTAATGATTTAAACTGCCCCCTCTAACTTGCACAGGGGGAGAGTTGAGTTACTCACTGTTTCAATTCTCCATTTTCAATTTCTAAAGAGGTGTTTGAATTGGTGCGAGTAGAGTTTCGACAGTCCTTGGCGGTTGTCGATGGCATCCCCTACGACAATCATGGTGGTGAGAGTGAGGTCGTTTTCTTTCACGATCTTTGTCAGGTTTTGCAATTCTCCCCGGTATATCCGTTCGTCTTTCCACGTGAGGTGATAGCAGGCGGCAACGGGGGTTGTCGGGGGATAATGTTGCATCAATTCGGATTGGACCTGATCGACGATGGAGGCACTGAGGAAGATACACATGGTGCTTTGTGAACGGGCGAGCAGGTGTAATTTCTCTTTTTCCGGCATGGGGGTACGGCCTTCTCCGCGGGTGAGGATAATGGTCTGCACTTTCTCCGGGATGGTAAATTGGGACTGCAAGGCGGCAGCGGCGGCAAGGAAGGAGGAGATGCCCGGTGTGATATGGTAGTTCATCCCGTATTCATCGAAAAATGCCATTTGTTCCTGTATTGCCCCGTATATACAGGGATCTCCAGTGTGGAGACGGACGATGAAAAGTCCCTTGTCGTAGAATGCTTTCATCAAGGCGAATTGTTCTTCCAAGGTCATAGAGGCGGAACTGCGAACAGTTGCACCGGGTTTGGCGTAATATGTGAGCTCCACGGGTACGAGACTGCCGGCATAAAGGATGAGGTCGGCTTGTTCCAAAAAGTGCTTACCTTTAACGGAGATCAGTTCCGGGTCTCCGGGGCCGGCTCCGACGATCTCGATGAATCCCTGGCGTTCAGCAGCACGGTCCATGGCAATGGCAAAAGTAAAGTCATTGCCTTCGCTGAGTTTACCTTTCTGTTTTTCAAGGACAAGTCGGGTGTTGCCGGATGTTTTCAGCGCACAGGCTTCGGCTACTCCGGGTATGCTGGTCACGTCAAGTACTTTTGCGGAAGGGTTGGGGACCTCGATACCTTGCAGTTCCTCGGCGGTGTAAATGTGGAGTTCAGTGTTGTTATCTCGTATCAGCTCATGGATGAGCGGTTCGTCTTTTTTGAGGTCGATGGTCGACACGCTTTTTAGGGATAAGGGGGATAAGCCTGTGTTTTCAAGGGTGCGGAAGATGTGCTTCTGAATGCCCAACGGGGAACACCCCCGGCGGCAACCGACGCCAAGATGCAGTATGGCGGGACGATAATACAGCGTGGGGATGGAGGTTGGGTATATGTAGGGGGTGACAGCGATGAGGGCTTCGAATTGCTGTTGGTCGATGTCATCGAAGTGGTAAAATAAACTCACGTGTTTCGGGGCGGTACGTTCCATGAAACGGGTTCCTTCGTCTTTTATGTCCAACAGTAACGCTACGGGACGGGTGTTGACGAACGTTGAGATGACAGTGTTCAAGGGAGAGGTGGAATTTGCTTTCCAGCCGTACGTTTGTCCCAGCGTGTCCAAAGCCCAAAGGTCGTTGTTATCGCTTTGCGTGGTGATCACCGGGTTTGCTCCCAGTATGGCGGCCAAGCGAAGGGTCATCCGGTTGGCCCCACCGATGTGACCGGAGAGAACAGATATCACGTGATTCCCGGAGGAATCAATGTTGATGACGGCGGGGTCCGTGTATTTGGAGCGTACACAGGGGGCGATGGCTCGTACGCAGATACCCAATGCCCCAATAAAAACGAGGGCATCAAAACGGGAAAATTGCTCGGAAACGAACGTCTGGATGGAAGTGATCGGGGTGCAGTGTTCCCGTTCCACTGTGGAATAGAGCTCGGCACCGGGAAGTTCCTGTCGTATGGTGAGAGCTAGTTTTGCTCCTTGATCGGAGGCTATGATGACGGCAATTTTATTCATAGGATGATCTTTTTTGTGCTTTCATGATTAATATAGGGTTGTGGTCGTCGATGGTCACGTGTTGGGTTGCGGCAAGGGTAAGCCCGTGGTGCTTAACGGCATTGATGAAGAGCTCCCGACTTTGCTCGGAGACGGAATTGAAGACAATGACGCCACCGGGAAGCAAGTGTTCGCTTACTCTTCGAATGATTTCATCCATCTGTCCCCCATGTCCCCCGATGAATACGGCGTCGGGGGCGGGAAGGTCGTCCAGTTCCGCCTGCAGAAAATTACCGATCCGGGTGATGATACCGGGCGTCCCGAAACGCATGCTGTTTAGCTTCATCAACCGTTCACCTTCGGGGCGTTGTTCAAAGGCTGCGATCTTTACATGTGGGAACTGGAGTTTCGCCTCGATGGAGACGGAGCCGGTGCAGAACCCGATGTCCCACAGGGTGTGGCGGGAACGAAGGTCTAGTTGAGCTAACGAGAGTAAGCGGATGGGTGCTTTCGTGATCATGTTGACCCGGCCATCGAGTAACTCAAACTCGGATTCCGGAATCCCGAAAGGACGAGGACGCACGTACGTGCGTTCGAGGATGAGGCAATTGGGATGGCGGAAACAGGTGGCCTGAGCTTCTGCGATGGATTGTGTACGAACGGTTTCCGTGCTGCTGCCAAGTTCTTCTCCCGTGTGTATGATGTAATTGTCGTAGCCGTATTCAAGCATACGTTTGGCGATGCTGGTCGGTGTATGTTCTCGGTCTGTAAGTACGCCAATCTTCTCTTGCCCCTCGATCAGCGCCCGATCGAATTCATGCCACGGTCTCCCGGTGAGAGAAACAATGTGCATATCGTGGTAAGGGAGTAAAAGACGATGAGCCAATGTTTGCAACGAGTTGAACGTGGGAATCACCGAGATCTCCGCATCGGGAAGGCGTTTGCGCACCGTGTTGGCAAACCCGAAAAATAGCGGATCCCCGGAGGCAAAAACAACGATGTCGGAATGGGCTTCGTACTGGCGGAACACGTCGTCCAACGGTACGGTAATGTCAATCCACAGGTGGTTGTCCGGTAAGTATTTACGCATGATTTCGTGATGCCTTTTCCCCCCGGAGAACACGAAGCCTCCGGCAATTGCGTTACGTGCCTGTTCGGGAAGTTCCTGTTGGGCATTATCGTCGATGCCGATGATGATGAACGTCGTCCTCGGTAGGCTGGAGGATGGATGGCTTACAAGTTTATTCATATTAAATTTTAAATTAAACTCCCTCCCCCTTCGGGTACTCCCTCTATAAACAGAGGGAGAGTTGAGTTGCTCCCTGTCTTCGGGGAAGATACCGGTTCCTCCTCTGTTTATAGAAGAGGTGCCCGAAAGGCGGAGAAGTTTGAATCATAAATCGTAAATCACAAATCGTAAATCATAAATCATAAATCAAAGATCCCTCCCCGGGCGTAGCTGTGCGGCATCGTCAAAACACAGAATGGCGTTGACGAGAGTGGCTGCCAGGATACTCCCTCCCTTGCGTCCCTCGATAACGAGTTTGGGCAGACGGGTAAGGATTTCAACATATACTTGGATTCCCGTACGTTGACAAAACCGACCGGGGCCCCGACAACCCCGACAGGATGTGCTTTGTTCTGACGCATGAGTTTACACAGTTCCATAAGTGCTGTGGGGGCATTACCGAAAACGTAAAGGGCTTCCGGGTGTTCTTCCGCGGCAAGGCGGATACCTGCCTGCGTGCGGGTGATTTTCAGACGGGACGCCATTTCGGCTACACGCGGATCGTCGAGGTAACACTTTACTTCAATCCCGAGGCGTTCTAGGGCTCCCTTGCGAATACCGGATGCCGCCATGGTGACATCGGTGATGATCGTGCGGACATTACCGTCGTGTAATGCGGCATGGAGGGTTTCCACGGCATTGTTGTCGGTGTAGAGGATATTTTCCATGTCGAAATCCGCGGTGGTATGGATGGCGTGCAACAAGGCCCACTTGCGACCGAGCGGGATGTTCTTGTCCCGCAGTTCGGATTCGATGGTGCGGAAACTGCGCATCATGATCTCTTGACCGATGCCGACGTTTTCCGAAGGTTGTTCCCGGTAGTAGCCGCGGGGGGTGATGATTTTATCGTCCCACGTGTAGGATTGGGAGTTCCCGATGATAACGATGGTAAACATATCAATCTCCTCCGGGTTGAAATCGAGAAGTGTTGTGACGTTGACTTGCTGTTCCTCTCGTCCCGCTTGACGGATGTACCCGACGGGGGTTTCCGGTTGGCGGTGTTTGAGAAACAGCTCTTTTAGTCGGTACAACTGCCAGTAGCGTCCTTCGCTTTTAGGATTATAAATGGCGGTAACAAAGCCCCCCGCTGCGGCTGCCTCAATCCGGCGTTCTATCTTTTCCCACGGAGTCATCAAGTCTGATAGGGAGATGATGCAGAAATCGTGTCCGATGGGGGCTCCCAGTAGAGCGGCTCCTTTTTGGAATGCGCTGATTCCGGGAAGGATTTCAACCTCTACATCGCACCCTTTTTCCCGTTTCATTTCAAGAACGAGGGGAGCCATACCGTATATTCCGGCATCTCCGGAACTAACGACGCAAACAGTACGCCCCTGTTCCGCGTATTCGAAAGCAAGGGCTGCCCGATCCTTCTCTTTTTTCATGCCGGTGTCGATGCATTCCGTTTCGGGACGAACGATGGACCGGATGAAGTTGAAGTAATATTTATAACCGACCACAACGTC
>ERZ780149.4254-NODE-4254-length-11225-cov-7.710833_pt1 | contig 11225 bp, 10 predicted proteins | sample MGYA00511367_ERZ780149 | MGnify/ENA primary metagenome ERZ780149 (study PRJEB29588, sample SAMEA2153852) | human gut metagenome | biome: human gut; feature: human-associated habitat; material: faeces | place: Denmark | collected 2008/2010 ...
TATTATTTTTTATAAATAATAAAAATTAAAATCCCAAAAATTGTTAAATTTTTTTCAAATATTTTAATTGACTTTAAAATGTCAATTTGATATATTTTACCCATAAGCTTTAAAGTTAGTTTTAACAAACTTTCTTAAAGCTAGGTTAGTCATTTCTAACCATAGAAAGGAGCCGATATGAAAAAATATCGTTTAACTATAATACTAGCACTAGTTCTTCTAGTATTAAGCCTTGTATTGATATCAATTGGAGCAGTTGATATTAAATTTAGTGATATATTTAAAGACCATACAAAGCTTCGTCTTATTTTAGTATCACGTCTGCCAAGGCTACTTGCGATTTTATGTACCGGTGTGGGAATGTCAATTTCCGGTCTTATCATGCAAAAGCTATGCTCAAACAAATTTGTTTCGCCATCAACCGGAGCGACGATTAGTGGTGCGCAGCTAGGAATATTACTCGCCCTAATCATTATTCCAAGCTCTTCAATGCTTGTTCGTTCTCTCTTCGCCTTTGTTATATCATTACTCTCTACACTAGCCTTTGTCTTCTTTATTACAAGAATTAGGCTCAAGGATCCGGTAATGGTACCTCTTATTGGTATTATGCTTAGCAATATTATTTTAGGAATTACCAATTTTATCGCTTACAAGTTTGAAGCGACTCAAACTATTTCTTCCTATTTAACGGGATCATTTGCCGGCGTTGTCGCGGGCAAATACGAAATTGTTTATTTCGTTGTTCCCCTAATTGTTTTATCCTTCATTTTTGCTAATCATTTTAACATTGTTGGAATGGGTAAGGATTTTTCTAAAAATCTTGGGGTAAACTACAATGTTATCCTCATTTTAGGCCTTTGTATATGCTCACTAATTACCGCCTCAATTGTTGTAGTAGTCGGATCAATTTCCTATATTGGTCTTATTATTCCTAATATCATTGTAATGCTTAAGGGTGATAAGCTTAATGGAACCCTAGTAGATACAGCCTTACTTGGCTCAGTCTTTGTGCTTGCCTGTGATATCCTAGGAAGATTAATTATTATGCCATATGAGCTTCCAATTGATTTAATTGTAGGTATTATTGGTAGTATTTTATTTATCGCTTTAATTGTCTATAAAATGAAATATGGTAATAAAGCCTTAAATCTAAAGGAGGTAAAAAATGATGAAAAAGCCAATATCTAATCGAATCAAGCTTATCATTCTTGGACTTATTCTTGTAGCCTTCATCGCCTTCTACTTTCTTTTTAAGCTTAATTTTAAAAAGCCCGCGCTTTTAAATTATCAGCTTAAGCGTAGAGCTACTATCATGATTGCGATGATAATTGCTGGATTCGCTATTGGTGGAGCATCAATTGTTTTCCAATCGGTTATTAACAATAGCATTGTTACACCCTGTATTTTAGGAATGAATTCCTTATATACGGTTGTAAGAACCTTGATTGTCTTTGTCTTTGGTACAGGTAGCATCTTCTTTTTAAATGCTAATTTAAGCTTTGCAATTAACCTAATTATTATGGTAATACTTGCTTATTTCATCTATGGAGCAATGTTTAAAAAGACTAAATATAATGTTCTTTATATTTTACTGATTGGTACAGTGCTTTCTTCCTTATTTGGAAGTATTCAAAGTGCAATTGTTCGTATTATGGATTCAAATGAGTATGATACCCTTTTAACATCTTTAACTGCCAGCTTTGATTCCATTAACACAGAAATAATCATTACTGGTGTTATATTACTCGCCCTTGTAACAATTATTCTTTATAAGGATATTAAAATGCTTAATGTCATTACGCTTGGAAAAGAGCAGGCAATTAATTTAGGTGTTAATTATGACAGGGTTATAAGAAGGCTTTTAATAGGCGTTACTATTTATATTGCGATTGCAACTGCCATGGTAGGTCCTATATCATTCTTAGGACTAATTACAGCCAATCTTGCTAGACTTAGCTTTAAGACATATAAGCATAGCTATTTAATATCAGGTACAGCAAGTATTTCAATTATTGTATTAATTATTGGTCAGGTTATTGTTGAAAGAGTTGTATCCTATTCAATTCCCATCAGTGTCTTTATCACCATTGGTGGAGGAATCTATTTCCTTTTCTTAATTATTAAATCAGAAAGGAGAGCTTAAATGAAAATTAGCAATCTTAGTAAAAATTACAACGCTAAAAAAGTTGTAAATAGTGTAAATTTAGAAATTAAAAAAAATAAGGTTACCTCCTTCATTGGTCCTAATGGAGCTGGTAAATCAACCGTTATGGGTATGATTTCCCGCCTTATTTTAAAGGATGAGGGAGAAATCGATTTTTACGATTTGGATATTGCCAAATGGAATAGCAAGGAGCTTGCTAAAAAGCTTGCCATTTTAACGCAGGCTAATAATATTCAAATGAAGCTTACCGTATATGAGCTTGTAGCATTCGGAAGATTTCCTTACTCTAAAGGCAAATTAAATGAGCTAGATAAGGAAAAAATCCAAGACGCAATTGATTATATGGAGCTTAATGATATTAAGAATCAATATATTGATGAATTATCCGGCGGACAGCGTCAAAGAGCCTTTATTGCGATGGTTATTGCCCAGGATACAGAATATGTATTACTAGATGAGCCAACCAATAATTTAGATATCTATCACGCTACAAAGCTAATGCGAACAGTAAGAAGGCTTTGTGATGAGCTAGGAAAAACCGTTATTTTAGTTCTTCATGATATTAATTACGCCTCATTCTATTCTGATTATATTTGTGCCTTCAAGGATGGAAAAATTGCCTTCTATGGCTCGGCAAATGATGTAATTACCAAGGAAAATTTAAAGAAGGTCTATAATGTAGACTTTGAAATTATTATAAAGGAAGGAAAGCCTTTATCAATTTATTATTAAGGAGAAAAAAATTATGAAATTAGTAAAATATTTATCTATAGGTCTAGCTGCAACACTTGCAGCTAGCCTGATAAGCTGTAAGGAAGAATCAGCTGACTCTTCAAAAAAGGAGACAGTTATTATTAGCTCTCTTAACCAGGAAAAGCAAGCAATTGAGCTTGAGGTAAAAAAGAATCCCGAAAGAATTGCGATTTTAGATATGGCCTGCCTTGATATTATTGATGCCTTAGGCGAGGGTGATAAGGTTGTTGCTTGCGCAACTACTACTATTACCTATCTTGAGCATTATTCACCAAACAACAATAAGAATATTGCCAATATTGGTACCGTTAAAAAGGCTGATATGGAAGCTCTTTACGCTGCTGAGCCTGATATTATCTTCATTGGTGGAAGATTATCTGCTAGCTACAATGAGCTATCTAAGGTAGCTACTACGGTATATCTTGCAACTAGCTCTACAACGGGTGTAGTTGCAAGTACAAAGCATAATGCTAAAGAAATTTCTAAGATTTTTGACAAAGAGGATAAGGTCGCAAGCCTAATGGCTTCTTATAGCACAAGAATTGATGCGATTAAGGAATTCTCTAAGGATGTTAGTTGCTTAAATACCATTGTAAGTGGTTCAAGCATTAATGTACTTAACAATAATGGTAATCTTTCATTAATTGGTGTTGAATGTGGCTTTAATAATCTTGGTAATGTTTCAAGTGATGCAACACACGGTGATTCCGTTTCCTTTGAATATCTTGTTAAGCAGGATCCTGAATATATCTTTGTATTGGACAGAAATAGTGTAACTGGTGATACTAATATTGCTAAGGATGTTGTTGAAAACGAGGTTGTTAAGCAAACAAATGCATATAAGAATAATAAGATTATTTATCTTGAGCATTCTAATGTTTGGTATACTGCAAGTGGTGGTATTACGGCTTTAGGTGTTATGCTTGATGATTTAGAGCTTGGTCTTGGTCTTAATAAATAAAAAAGCATTTATTTTCTTTAAAAATAGACTATAATATAGATATATTATGGAGGTCTAAAATGAGTTGTATATTTTGTATGATTGGAAAAGGTGAAATTCCTTCTCAAACTGTTTATGAAAATGAATATGTAAGAGCGTTTCTAGATTTATCTCAGGCTGGTAAGGGCCATACCCTCGTTGTACCTAAAAAGCACGCTGATACGCTTCTTGATTTAGATGAAGCTACATATTTAGAGCTAATGAAGGCTGTTCAGCTTGTAGCTAAAGCCGTAGATAAGGCCTTTGCCCCTGATGGAATCAATATTCTAAATAATTGTAAAGAGGCTGCCGGTCAAAGCGTAATGCACGCCCATGTTCACATTATTCCAAGATATAAGGATGATAAGATTTCCTTCCATCTTGTAAATAATGAAAATAAATACGATTTAAAAGAAATCGCAAACAAAATAAAAGAAAATATATAATAAAAATCATTCAGCTTTAATTGCTGAATGATTTTTATTATATAAAGATTATTTATCTTCCTTATCTTCCTTATGATCAGGCTTTGCTTTAGAAATTAGCTTTCCACCAAAATAGCCTGCAAGAAGGCTTTTAATATCAAGGCCAGTAGCTTTTTGAAGACCATCAAATATTTGGGTACCATTTTTTGAAATTTCTTCTGTAAGCTTAGCTGTATTTCCCTCACCATACATTGTGATAGAATCAATCTTGCTCATAGCCTCAGACATTGGTTTAGCATACGCTTCAACAATATTAGGTAAGACATTAGAATCAAGAATTAGCTGTAATGTTGCAGCCTCACCATATTGCTTCATCGCTTCGGCCTTTGCTCTAATTGCATCGGCCTCGGCCTTACCCTTAGCCTCAATACCCTGTGCTTCAGCAAGCGCTGCTTCCTTTTCGGCATTAGCACGAGCTATTTTAGCATTAGCCTCTGCTTCAGCCTGAATTTGTAAGGCTTCGGCTGCCTTTTGGCGAGCTACCTTATCAGCCTCTGCTTTAATCTTTTGCATTTCTGCTTCCTGCATAAGCTCATATTTTTTAGCTTCAGCCGCCTTTTGACGCGTAAATAAATCAGCTTCTGCATTTTGTTGAGCTGCATATTTTTTAGCCTCTGCTACCTTATTAACCTCAGCATTTAATTGCTTTTCCTTAAGCTCTACTTCCTTATTTCCAAGCTCAACCTCACGCTCACGCTTAGCAATGTTGGCATTAACCTCAGCAACGTTAATTTCCTCTTGACGCTTTTGACGTTCAATATCATAAGCGGCATCAGCTTGGGCTTTAGCTGTATCTGATTTTTGCTTTAAAGCTGCAGCTTGAAGTTCAAATTCTGTATTTTGTTGTACAATCTTTGTTTGAGACTCAACTTTAGCTTTATTAGCAATTTCACTAGCAGCACTTGATGCAATTGCAATATCACGTTCAGCATTAGCACGAGCAATCGCTGCGTCCTTAGAAATTTGTGAAATATTATCAATACCTAAATTTTCAATAACCTTGTTATCATCAGAAAATGATTGAATATTAAAGTTTACAACCTCAATACCAAGCTTTGCCATATCTGGTACAACATTTTCCTTAACCTTATTTGCAACACCCTGACGATCACGCACAAGCTCCTTAATTTCAACGGTACCAACAATTTCACGCATATTACCTTGTAATACCTGTTGAAGTTGATTTTGAAGCTCACGCTCATCCATATTCAAAATAGACTCAAAGGCTTTAGCTAAAAGCTCTGGATCAGATGAAACCTTTAGATTAGCTACACCATCAACATTAATGTTAATAAATTCTTTAGTTGGAATGGCTTCCTCTGTTTTAATATCTACCTGGAAGGCTTTAAGTGAAAGCTTATCCGTTCTTTGAAGGAAAGGAATACGGATTCCAGCCCTACCAATTAATATTTTTTTCTTTCCAGCACCTGAAACCATAATTGCCGTATCAGGACCTGCTTTAACGTAGCTCATTGCAAATAATATTGCAATTACTGCAACAATAGCTACAACTCCAATAATAATACCTGCTACACTTAATATCATTTCTATTTTTCCCTTTCTTAAGCTACTTTAATTATACATCTTTTTTTCCATTTTTCTACATAATTATATCGCTATCATCATCAAAAAATGACTTGATATTATTTTTAATCATACCAATACTATTGAGAGTAATTTTGTGAGACCAAAAATCGGGCATTAGACTCTTGTATATTTGATATTTATATCTTTCATCAACTAAAATAACAACACCTCTATCATACTCAGATCTAATTACTCTTCCCGCAGCCTGAACAACCTTATTAAAGCCCGGATAGGTATAAGCATAATCAAAGCCTGCGCCATATTTTTCTTCAAAATATTCCTTAATAATATTATTTTCAATATTAACCATAGGAAGTCCTACTCCTACAATTACAACGCCATTTAATAAATCACCCTGAAAATCAACCCCCTCAGAAAATGATCCGCCAAGCACAAATAAACCTAAATGAGCTTTTTTGGTATTTTTGAACTTATCAAAAATTCTATCTCTTTCACTATCATCCATATTAGGCTTTTGAATAATAACCTCACTATCTTCAATATCTAAATGACTTAAAACCATTTCAATATATTTATAGCTTGGAAAAAACGCAATATAATTTCCTTTTTTAGAATTAACTAGCCCCTCAATAACATGCGCTATATCTAAAATGGTAGCTTCTCTATCCTTATATCTTGTAGAGACATCATCTTTTATAATTAAATCTAAATTAGCTTGTGGAAAGGGTGATGGTAAATTTATATACTTACCATTTCCTTTAGTTAATAAATCCATATAGTATTTAAGTGGAAATAAGGTTGCACTAAAAAAAACAATACCCTTAGTTTTATTCTTAACCGTATCATAAATAAAATCAGAAGCGTCAGCACATTTTATTTCAATTTGAAAATGATTATCCTCAATCTTCACAACAAACATATGCGACTGGCCAAAAAACTCTGCTGTATCAACAAAATCCTTTAATAAAAAGTAATCAGTTAAAATCTCATCTCTATCCTTTATTTCCTTATTATCAGCTAAAACTAATTCTGCTTTTTGAACAATTTGCTTTAAGCTTGATAGCATTAAATCATCAAGTAAATGCGAATAATAAAATAAATCCTTATTTACTAAATCATCATATTTTTGGAGTTCATCATAAAAATGTCTAATATTTTTAGTAATAGTTTTATCATAACTAGATATTTTTTCTTCAATCCTAAGAGGAAGTAATGAATCAAATTCCGCACTATACATATCCTTAGATCTTTCAACTAAATTGTGTGACTCATCACATAAAATCTTAGGTTGATATTCTGTATCCTCAAAATAACGAATAAGGTGGGCCTTAGGATCAAAAACATAATTATAATCACAAATAATGGCATCACAAAAATAAGATAGGTCAAGTGAATACTCAAAAGGACAAATATTATACTTTAAAGCATATTTCATAATTGTTTCCTGATTATATAATATTTCATTTGTGTAGATATCTTCTATTGCTTGTCTTAGCCTTGAAAAATAGCCTTTTGCAAAAGAACACTTTTCCGGATCACAATGCTGCATCTTACTTGCACAGCTTTTAGCCTTAGATGATATTACGATTGCATGAAGCTTTAAGCCTTCATTTTGAAGCATTCTAAATGAATCAATTGCGACCTCACGACCAATCGTTTTTGCGGTTAAATAAAAAAGCTTTTCATTCGGTTTAGTCATGCTTTTTAAGGTTGAAAATATCGTAGCCATTGTTTTTCCAATCCCAGTTGGAGCAATTGCATAAAGAATACTATTTGCCTTCATTGTTAAATATGTAGCCTTCATAAGCTCTGACTGACCTTGTCTTTTATTTGCAAAAGGGAAGGTTATATCCTTTAGTGTATCAAGCTTTACAGTTGAGGCCTCACTTAAGGTTTGATGCCATCTAGTATAATCATCAATCGATTTATAAAAAAAGTCCTTAAGTTCATCAATTGTAAGAATAAAATTAAATTTTTTTGTTTTATAATCATCAACACTAATATAAGTAAGCCTTACTGGTACAATACTCATATTATTAATTAAACCATATAAATAAGCATATAGCTTTAATTGAGATAAATGCTCTTGATGATAATCTAAATCAATCTTTTTCAATTCCTCTCTTGTTGATTTTATTTCCTCAAGAATGGTATTACCATTTTCCTTTAAAACACCATCAATAAAACCATGAACCGTTATTTCATCATTTTTATAATTAAAAGTATACTTAATATAATATTCTTTTTGTGAATCATCATTATAAAGCCTTTGTAAATGAAGATGAGCCTTTTTGCCATCAATTTGTGAATGATTTTGAAAGAACTCATTTGTTAAATCTCCTGTTGAATATAAAAATGTAGCAATTTCTTTAACAGCATATGTTCTTTTCATAATAATTCTCCATATCTTAATCTATATAATAATCTAGCATTATTAAAAAGATATTTCAATAGAATTTAATTTTTTGGCAATAACTATTCATCTATTTTCAAGAAAACTGTTTTTCAAAATAAATAATAGCATTAAATTAATTTAGTAGTATAAAGACTCTTAATTAAAAACTATATTTGTGATACAATAGCCTTGTATTAAGGGGGTTAATATGAAAGAAATACAATTCGAGCAAATTGAACAGGCTATATATAACGCTATTAATGAAGCCGCTTGTAGCTTAAATCAATTTACTTTAAACAAGATTAAATTAGCAAGAAAGTCAGAAAATAATAAAATAGCCTGTGGTATTTTAGATGATATTATAAAAAATGATACTCTTGCAAGTAAAGAAATGATACCAATGTGTCAAGATACTGGTATTGTAGTTGTTTTTGCTAAAATAGGCTATGATATTCATTTTAATTGTGATTTATATGATGCAATCAATTCTGGTGTTTCTAAGGCGTATAATGACTTTTATTTAAGAAAAAGTGTTGCAGATCCTTTATCAAGAATAAATACCAAAGATAACACACCGGCTATTGTTCATACTGTATTCACTAAAGGTGATATGCTAGAGCTTACTATCGCACTTAAAGGTGCTGGTAGTGAAAATATGAGTAAGCTTAAAATGCTTAATCCCACTGATGGATATGAAGGAATTACTGATTTTGTCATTGAAACCATTAAAGAAGCAGGTGGAAGACCTTGTCCTCCTCTTTTTGTTGGAATTGGTATCGGTGGTGATTTTGAAAAGTGCGCCCTTCTTGCTAAAGAGGCTTTAATGCAAGAGGATAATAGTCAAAATGAAGAAATAAAACGACTTGAAGAAACAATATTAAATAAAATTAATAGCTTAAATATTGGACCTATGGGTCTTGGTGGTAATACAACCGCTTTTGCTGTTTTTATAAAAACAGCACCTTGCCATATAGCTTCTTTACCAGTTGCAGTAAACATTCAGTGTCATGCTAATAGACATGTAAAGGTGGTGTTATAATGGATTTTAAAAAACTTAAAGCAGGAGATAAAATATATTACACAGGAGTAATATATACTGCAAGAGATCAAGCTCATTTAAGACTAAAAGAAATGATTGATAATCATGAAAATATACCAATTGATTTTCAAAATGCTTTAATCTATTATGCCGGACCAACACCTACTAAGCCTGGAAATGTTATTGGTTCAATTGGACCAACAACGTCATCAAGAATGGACAAGTTTATTGATTATATGAAACCTCTTAAAATTGAAGGAATGATTGGAAAAGGACCTCGTTCTTCTTATGTTAAGGATAAAATTAAAGAGGACGGACTTATTTACTTTGTAGCAACGGGTGGAGCTGGAGCACTACTTTCTAAGGCAGTTATCAGCGCTAAAGAGGTTTTATTTGAAGATTTGGGCTGCGAATCAATTAAACGCTTAGAAGTTAAGGATTTTCCTTTACTTGTTGCAATTGATACTAGTGGAAATAATATATTTGAAAGGAATTAAAATTATGAGTTTAAAAGATGATGCATTAAAATTTCATGAAGGAGGTAAATTTGAAACAACTCTAAAGCATGAAATAAATAATCGTAATGATTTATCACTTGCGTATACACCGGGAGTTGCAAATGCTTGTTTAGCGATTAAAGAAACTCCTGAATTGGCATATAAATATACATCTAAAGGTAATATTGTAGCTGTTATTACAGATGGTACTGCGGTTTTAGGACTTGGAGATATTGGTCCTCTTGCTGGCATTCCTGTTATGGAAGGAAAAGCAAACTTATTTAAAAAATTTGCCAATATTGATGCTATTTCCTTATGCTTAAATACTAAAAATGTAGATGAAATTGTAGCTATTTGTAAAGCATTAGAGCCATCACTTGGCGGTATTAATCTTGAAGACATTTCTGCGCCTAGATGTGTTGAAATTGAAAGACGCTTAATTAAAGAAATGAATATTCCCGTAATGCACGATGATCAACATGGTACTTCTATTGTAGTTGGAGCAGCTGTTCTTAATTGTTGTAGATTAACTCATAAGAAAATGTCTGATTTAACTGTTGTAATGTCGGGTACAGGTGCAGCTGGTTCTAATATTGCAAGAATGCTTAAACGCCTTAGTGTTAAGCGTATTTATGCATCAAATAAAGATGGTGTTGTTGATGCTAAAAACTATGATTCTTATGATTTTTTAATTAAAGAATTAATTGACGATGGAATTATTGATACAAAACCAAATCACGATAATACCCTAGCTTCCCTTCTTAAAGATGCTAATGTATTTATTGGTGTATCAGCCCCTCATCTTGTAACTAAAGAAATGGTTAAAACAATGAAAGATCCTTTTGTTTTTGCTATGGCAAATCCTGAGCCTGAAATAACCTATGAAGAAGCTATTTCTGGTGGTGCAATTGTTGCAGGTACAGGAAGAAGCGATTTTCCGAACCAAGTTAATAATCTATTAGCATTCCCAGGAATTTTTAGAGGTGCCCTTGACGCAAAAGCTTTAAAAATAACTGAAGGAATGAAAATGGCTGCTGCACAAGCTCTTGCTAATCTAATTACAGACGATGAATTAAAAAATACTTATATTCTTCCGGATGCTTTTGATAACCGTGTTGTTGAAGCTGTATCAAAAGCTGTATATGAGGAAGCGATTAAAGAAAATATTATTAGAAAATAAATAATTATATTATGTATTCTACATATATGATATACTAGAACTATAGGAAGTTGGTATTGATATGAGAATAAAACAAAAATCATTACTTAAACTTAATATTTTAATTAAAGGCCTTTTCGCTTAATTGCGAAAAGGTCTTATTTTTTTGCGAAAAATTGGAGGATTACATATGATTAAAGAAAAAA
>ERZ780149.4258-NODE-4258-length-11221-cov-3.634963_pt1 | contig 11221 bp, 6 predicted proteins | sample MGYA00511367_ERZ780149 | MGnify/ENA primary metagenome ERZ780149 (study PRJEB29588, sample SAMEA2153852) | human gut metagenome | biome: human gut; feature: human-associated habitat; material: faeces | place: Denmark | collected 2008/2010 ...
CCGCCGAACTGCGCCTTGCCGCCGAGCGGCTGCTGCGTGACGAGGCTGTAGGGGCCGGTGCTGCGGGCGTGGATCTTATCATCGACGAGGTGGTGGAGCTTGAGGAAGTAGACCCAGCCGACCGTGACGTCGTTATCAAACTTCTGGCCGGTGCGGCCGTCGTACAACACGCTCTTGCCGTCCTCACGCAGGCCGGCCTTGTTGAGCGTCTCGCGGATGGTGACCTCGTTTGCGCCGTTGAAGACCGGCGTTGCGACCTTCCAGCCGAGCGCCTGCGCGGCATAGCCCAGATGCACCTCGAGCATCTGACCGATGTTCATACGGGAAGGCACACCCAGCGGGTTGAGGACGATATCGAGCGGCGTGCCGTCCGGCAGGTACGGCATATCCTCGCGCGGGAGGATGCGGGACACGACGCCCTTGTTGCCGTGGCGGCCGGCCATCTTGTCGCCGACGGAGATCTTACGCTTCTGCGCGATGTAGACGCGCACGACCTCGTTGACGCCGGGAGACATCTCGTCGCCGTTCTCGCGGGTGAAGCGCTTGACATCGACCACGATGCCGGCCTCGCCGTGCGGGACTTTGAGGGAAGTGTCGCGGACCTCTCTCGCCTTTTCGCCGAAGATGGCGCGCAGCAGGCGCTCCTCGGCGGTCAGATCGGTCTCGCCCTTCGGCGTGACCTTGCCGACCAGAATATCACCGCTGCGCACCTCTGCGCCGACGCAGATGATGCCGCGGTCGTCGAGATACTTGAGCGCATCGTCGCCGACGCCGGGGATATCACGGGTGATCTCCTCGGGGCCGAGCTTCGTGTCGCGCGCGTCGCACTCGAACTCTTCAATATGAATGGAGGTGTAAACGTCCTCCATGACCAGACGCTCGTTGATGAGAACGGCGTCCTCGTAGTTGTAGCCTTCCCAGGTCATGAAGCCGACCAGCAGGTTCTTGCCGAGCGCGATCTCGCCCTGCGAGGTGGCCGGACCGTCGGCGATGACGTCGCCCTTGTTCAGGCGGTCGCCGACCGCAACAATCGGGCGCTGGTTGATGCACGTGCCCTGGTTGGAGCGGGCAAACTTGATGAGCTTGTAGTCCTTGATCTCGCCGCTGTCGTAGCGCACCTTGACGCTGTCGGCCGAGACGGCCAGCACCACGCCGTCGTCCTCGGCGAGGATGACCACGCCGGAGTCCACGCACAGCTTGTGCTCGATGCCGGTGGCGACGATCGGGGCCTCCGTGACCATCAGCGGCACGGCCTGACGCTGCATGTTCGCGCCCATGAGGGCACGGTTCGCGTCGTCGTTTTCCAGGAACGGGATCATGGCCGTTGCGATGGAGACCATCATGCGCGGGGAAATGTCGATGTAGTCGACGCGGTCACGGTCAACCTCGACGATCTCGTCGCGGTGGCGGCAGGTGATACGCTCGTTGATGAGGCAGCCGTTTTCGTCGACCGGCTCGCTCGCCTGCGCGACGATGTAGCGGTCCTCAACGTCCGCCGTCATGTACTCGACGTCGTCGGTCACGCGGCAGGTGCCCTTCTCCACGCGGCGGAACGGCGTCACGAGGAAGCCGTACTCGTTCACGCGGGCATAGGACGCGAGGTAGCTGATCAGGCCGATGTTCGGGCCTTCAGGCGTCTCGATCGGGCACATACGGCCGTAGTGGCTGTAGTGCACGTCACGGACATCGAAGCTCGCGCGCTCACGCGACAGGCCGCCGGGGCCGAGGGCGGAGATACGGCGCTTGTGCGTCAGCTCTGCCAGCGGATTGGTCTGGTCCATGAACTGGGACAGCGGGCTGCTGCCGAAAAACTCCTTGATGGAGGCCGTCACGGGGCGGATATTGATAAGCGACTGCGGGGTCACGGCGTCGAGATCCTGCAGCGTCATGCGCTCGCGGATCACGCGCTCCATGCGGCTGAAGCCGATGCGGAACTGGTTTTGCAGCAGCTCGCCCACGCTGCGCACGCGGCGGTTGCCGAGATGGTCGATGTCGTCCGGCTCACCGATGCCGTGCGCCAGGCAGCACAGATAGTTGATGGACGCGAACATATCGTCCGCGATGATGTGCTTCGGGATGAGCAGGTCGAGGTTTTCCTCGATGGCTTCCTTGAGCGCGTCGCCCTCGTACTGCTCCATGAGCTGGCGCAGGATCACGCCGCGCACGAGCTCCTTGACGCCGAGCTCGGCGGGATCAAAGTCCACATAGTGCTTCATGTCGACCATGCCGTTGCCGAACACGCGGATGGACTTGCCGTCCACGTCCAGATAGACGTCGTTGACGCCGGCCTCGGCGATCTCCTCGGCGCGCTCGCGCGTGAGCACCTCGCCCGCCTCAGCAATGATCTCACCGGTCATCGGGTCGGCGACCGGTGCTGCCAGCGCAAAGCCGGCGATACGGCCGCGCAGGCCGAGCTTCTTGTTGAACTTATAGCGGCCGACGTTCGAAATGTCGTAGCGGCGGCGGTCATAGAACAGGCCCTCGAGCAGCGTCTCCGAGCTCTCGACCGTCGGGGGATCGCCCGGGCGGAGCTTGCGGTAGATCTCGACGAGCGCCTCCTCGCGGGAGTTGCAGGTGTCCTTGTCGAGCGTGGCGACGATGCGCGCGTCGTTGTCGAACACTTCCTTGATCTGCTCGTTCGTGACGACGCCGGTCGTCATATCCGGGATACAAGACAGCCAGGTGTTCGGGTTGTCCGCCTTGTAGGCGCCCATGGCCTTGATGAACCAGGTCACGGGCAGCTTGCGGTTTTTATCAATGCGGCAGTTGAAAATGTCGTTGAGGTCGGTCTCGTACTCGAGCCAGGCGCCGTGGTACGGGATGACGGTCGTGCCGTAGGTGGAGTTGTAGGCCTTGTCGGTCTTCTTATCATAGTACACGCCGGGGGAACGCACGATCTGCGAGACGATGACGCGCTCCGCACCGTTGATAACGAAGGTGCCGCTGGGCGTCATGATCGGGAAATCGCCCATGAAGATCTCCTGTTCCTTGATCTCCTCGGTCTCCTTGTTGCGCAGGCGGACGCTGACCTTCAGCGGGGCCGCATACGTGGCGTCGCGCGCTTTGCACTCTTCCTCGGTGTACTTCGGGTTCTCGTCCATGGAATAGTCCACGAAGCGCAGCTCGAGGTTGCCGGAGTAGTCGGTGATGACGTCCACATCCTTGAACACATCACGCAGGCCCTCTTCGAGGAACCACTTGTACGAATTCTTCTGGATCTCCAGAAGATTCGGCATGCTCTGGATCTCCTCGTGACGGGCAAAGCTCATTCGTTCGGTTTTTCCATAGGTGACTGCCTTTGGCATGGCGAACACTCCTTCTTTTGAGATTGCGAACACCCGGTAGGGTTGTGAAATACTTTTTTGACCTGTTGCATTTTCGCAGCGTATCCGGTAAAATGTGCTTGTAGGTTGCGGGAGTAGTCTCTCTCGCTCCCAAAGACACATAGCGTGATATTTTACCATTTCAACGCATAGGTTGTCAAGCACGAATTTGTGAATTTTTCGCCGGCAGGAGCGCGTCGCCCTGCCGCTTTTTTGTATCTTCGGAGGAATGACCATGGATATCCGAATCTGTCTGCTGCTGGCTGCCGAGGCCGGGCTCGCGCTGGTGCTGCTGTGGAGCGCGGGCGTGCTGCGCAAACCGGCGCACGTCCTGTGCGCGGCGCTGCTGCTGGCGGCGGCGTTCGTGCTGCGTGGGCTGTGCCTGAATTACGAGACGGACGACTATACGCAGTTTCTGACCGTGTGGGTCAACTTTTTCCGCACGCACGGCGGGCTCGCCACGCTGCGGGAGTCCGTTGGCAATTATAATGTACCGTACCTGACGTTTCTGGCGCTCATCAGCGGCAGTTCCCTGCCCGATCTGTACCTTATAAAACTGTTCAGCATCTTTTTTGACGTCGTGCTCGCGTGGTCGGTCATGCAGCTCGTAGGGCTGTTCCGGCGTGAGGCGGTGTGGAAGCTTGCGGCGTTCTTCCTCGTGCTCTTCTGGCCGACGGTCATGCTCAACAGCGCGCTCTGGGGCCAGTGCGACAGTGTGTATGCCGCCCTCGCCGTGCTGAGCGTCTATCTCGTGCTGGCCGGGCATCCCGTGCTCGGCGTGGTGAGCATCGGCGCATCGTTCGCCTTCAAACTGCAGGCCGTGTTCGTCATGCCGGTGTTCCTGCTCTTCTGGCTCACGCGGCGCGTCAAGCTGCGGCACGCGCTGGCCTTCCCCGCCACATGCGTGGTCATGGTGCTGCCGGCCGTCATCGCCGGACGCGGACTGTGGGATGCGCTGACCATCCCGTTTCAGCAGACGGGCAGCATCGGCACCGGGCTCAACTATAACTCCTCGTCCGTCTTTGCGCTCTTTACGGAGGTGCGCGACCCCGAGATCGCCGCAAAGCTCGGCATCGGCGCAGCCGCACTCGTGATCGTGCTGCTGGCTGTCTGGTTCTGGCTGCACCGGGACGATTGCTCCGACCGGGCGCTCGTGCTGGCGGCGGCGCTGCTCGCGGTCGCGATCCCGTTTTTCCTGCCGCATATGCACGACCGGTATTTCTTCGCCGCAGATGCGCTCACGCTCGCGCTGGCGGCCGCGTGGCCGCAGCTGGTACTGCCTGCAGTGCTGTGCGAGTTTGCGTCCCTGCTTGGCTATCACGCCTATCTGCGCATGCGCTACCTGCTGCCGATGGCCGACGGCGCGCTCGCACTCATCGCCGCGCTCGTGATCCTGGCGGCCGTGCTGGCGCTGGAGCTGCGGCAGAGATCGCCGCTGAACGGGAAAATAAAAAAATCGACCTGAGTCGAAAATTTGTGGTTGACATTCCGCGCTTTTCTGTTATAATAACTCATGCGTTTGAAAAGTGCATATGCGGGAGTGCTGGAATCGGTAGACAGGCAGGCTTGAGGTGCCTGTGTCCAACCATAGACGTGAGAGTTCAAGTCTCTTCTCCCGCACCAATCAGCACAACAGTTTATCTGTTGTGCTGATTTTTTATTTCTGGTTGATACGCTTTTTAGGTTCTAAATCAAATGTTGGGTGAGCTATCCCGGAGGGATGAGCTGCACCCATTTTTTATTATAGAATCAAAAAATACGCTATTGGGAATGCGGATACTGCGGAAATTTAAGAATCCATCTGCTCAAGGTCTTTCCCTCCCGTTGGATTTTTCTGATCATAGCCGTGAAATAACAGTTCAACTTGCATTAAACATGGTTCCATATTAGAATAAAATCGGAATATGCGGGAAGGAGCTTTCTTGAAATGAGTGTACCGGCATTTTCACAGAATAAAAAGCGCTCTGAGAAAATTCGGCGTCTGGAGCACGTCTTGCGCGGCAATGAAATCACCCTGCCCGATTTCATAAGAGCTGAGATAGTTTTCGAGAGCTATTCTCCGGGAGAACTGATCCGTACCGCAAACGACAATGTAAAAACCATGTCTGTAATGTTCAGCGGGAAAGTGCTGGTTTTTAATTCTTCCGTAGAGGGGAGAGAGTTTGCATACGCAAAGGAGCAGACTATGACCCTGCTGGGCGATCTTGAATATCTGTCCGGGAATTATTCATACGCTTCCACTGTAATTGCCAGAACTAAAGTTGAGCTCGGTTCAATCAGCTTTGAGCTTTTTGACAGGTGGATGGACAATAAAGATTTCCGGGATTATGTAGTATACTGCATTGCTAACAAGGCGTTTACCATTGTAACAGATCAGGCGAAAACCAAATTTTACTCACCTGTGCAGAGAGTCGCTAATATTTTGCTCAAGGATCTGCGTCATGCCGACTTTTCGGATGAGCTGTATGTTGTAGAATGTACACACCAGGATCTGGCACTTCTGACGGGACTTAGCCTAAGAACCATAAACCGTGCAGTTCAAGAGCTGGTGCTTCAGAATCTTATTTCTGTCAGGCATGGAAAAATTCTTATTCAGGCATCCGAACTGAACAGCCTTATAAAAATTCTGGAATAACACCAGTAACTGTGCCATTTGGCCTATTTTACCATTTCTCCTTGTTTTAATATCAATAAGAGCTGGTCAGCTCACAGGAAATACTAAAATAAAAGGAGAAACACAAATGGGCGGATTAGACTGGATTTTAATCGCGATTTACTTACTTATCATGCTCGGAATAGGTTTTACTTCCATGAAGAAGGTTAAAACCAACGAAGACTATGCATTAGCAGGAAGAAGCGTAGGAAATTTTTGGGTAATCCTTTCCCTGTTTGCTTCATGGACAGGTCTTTCCGGTCTGTTCGGAACACCTCAGTATGTATACCAGTATGGCATCGCCGGCTGGTGGTGGTGGGTAACCTTCCCGCTCGGCGTCTTCATAATGGGTATGACCATGGCGAAGCTTCTCCGGAAGAGAATGTATACCACGCTTTCCGATACCGTTGATCCTCTGCATTCCTCCCCGGCAATTCGTATTGTCTCTTCTCTTGTCACCGTGTGGAACTATCTTGCGTGGACTGCAGGACAGGTGGCCGGAATTATTTTGGTAATCACCACATTCACCAATCTCAACGGCACCACCGCTGTCATCATTGCTTATATTATTATTGTTATATTCACTGTCCTTGGCGGCCTTCGAGCCGTGCTCTATACAGACTCCTTCCAATCGGTGCTGTTCCTTTTAGTTATAGGTCTTGTCATTCCTGTGGTCATTCTTTCCAGATATAACGTTGCGGAGGCAATCGACTCTACACGGCAGATCGACGGATACTATAGTCTCTTCAGCAGTGTTCCCTCCGGAACGATGATCACCTGGTGGCTCCTTGCCCCTGCCGGATTTATTGACACGATGGCATTCCAGAGAATCTTTGCCGCAAAGGATGAAAAATCCGCCAAGAAGAACATCGAGGGCGCATTTATCCTTATGGTCATCTTCGGGGTCGTCCTTACCTTTATCGGAGTAATGGCTCATGTTATCCTCCCCAACGGCAGCGACCCCGCCACGGTTATGCTTGATACGGTTAAGGTTATTCTCCCCAGCGGAATCCGCGGCCTTCTCGTTGTAGCTTTTGCCGGTGTTGCCGTATCCACGGCAAGCTCTACGCTCCTTGCCTGTTCAACCACCTTGGAGCAGGATGTGTTCGCCGTGCTTTATAAGGGTGAGTATAATAACAAAACAGCCATTCTCGTCAACAGAATATTCGTTGGCGTTGTAGGTCTGCTCTCTCTCATTTTGGCTCTCAAGGTCGGCAGTGTTACCAAAATTCTCATGTACGGCTACTCCGTGTATGTGCCCGGTCTTCTGCTGCCTGTCATTGCACGCACCTGTAATATGAAGATTGGCGAAAAATACATTCTTTCCACAATGATCGTCGGTGTTATTTCGTCTGTGGTGCTCATCCTTATCGGCGAGCCCTTCCCCGCATCTCTCGGCGGACTCCTTCTGTCAGCAATTCCGTTTGCCATCGGTTGGGGCTGCAGCAAAAAGCAGGCTTAAACAGGCAGCAATTTCTTAGATCACCGTTCAGCTCAGGCTCTGTGCAAATGTACTTGTTAAATCGAAAGGATAAAAAAATGGAAATAACAACATTTGATAAGCTCAGCAAAGAGGATCAGGCACTTGTAAAAACGGCCATGGAAGCCCGCGAAAACGCTTATACTCCTTACAGCAATCACAAAGTAGGTTCCGCCGTTCGTACTGCCAACGGAAAGGTTTTCCCCGGCTGCAATGTTGAAATAATCTCTCTTCAGACCAGCTGTCACGCAGAGCGAAACGCCGTAATGAATATGGCCATGCACGGTGAGCGCGTAATTGAGGCCTTAGTATGCTACGGTCCATACTCCGGTGTCCCCTGCGCAGAATGCAGACAGGTCATCTGGGAATTCTGTGACAACAATCCCAATGTCCGGATCATCGGTGCTACGACTGAGGGTGAAATTGAATTGATGACCATAGGTGAAATATACCCATATGCCTATGGACCGGCAACAAAAGGAATCGATTGCAAAAAATATTGATAATTGCAGGCTATCTGCATGAAATGAAGCGTCCCCGCAAAAGTTAGGCAAAACAAATATGTAAAGGGCTTGTTGTCTGTGAAAAGCAGACGGCAAGCCCTTTTTGTCTCGATAATGCGAAGCATAATAATTGACATCACTCAGCGCAAAATGCCGAATGTATTGCCGGAGGGTATGAACCATGAAGAAGTGCGGATTTTGCGCTAATAGTCACAAAAGACAGCGGCTCATCCGATCCGATCGAATGAGCCGCCGTTTTCTTTATTCCTTTTCGGAAGCGTCCGCAGCGTCTTCCGTGTTTTCCCGCTCCGTCTCCGCAGCGATCCCCGCGCCGTGCTTTTTAAAGGCAGGCTCGGTGAAGAGCGACCAGAGCAGCATCAGCACCGCCGGCATGAACGCAAGCGGAAACAGCCACCGCACGCTCAAGCGTGCAATTTCAGCCGTCATCAGCACGAGCACCACGGTTGACGGCAGATGCCCCGCGGCAAATTTCAGTGCTGTTTTGTTCAGCGCGCCGAAGCTCATCGCACAGCGTGAGAGGATTGGAAACACCCAGCATGCCGCGCCGAGAGGCAGGATCAGCGCGACATAGTACGCCGCGCCCGCAGCCATGGCGGTGGGGGCGCTGTACTGCCGCAGCAGCGCGAGCATCCACAGCCCGAGCGCGGCGATCGCGCCCCAGAGCAGCGTCAGCAGCAGGCCCGACACGAGCTCATTTTTGAACGTGCGGAAAAAGCGCTCATAGGGTCCGGACTGCTTATACCGTATGCAGCGCACGACGCTGTCATAGAGCGCGGTCGTCGCCGCGCCCAGCGTCAGTACGGGGATGCTGCACAAAAGCCACAGCACGCTCAGCGCCAGAATGTCCGTCAGCGTATTCAGCGCCCGCCAAAGCCAGCCCTGATAGCGAAATACGCGCCCCAGCATCAGGTCAGATCGCGCACTCTCGGCGCGAGCGCGTCGGCGAGCTGGCGATGCCCGCGGCGGCTGAGGTGCATATAGTCCACCGTGTTGAACTCCGCCACGCCCTCGGCGTCGAAGAAAGCCCAGCCGTGCGCGGCGCACTTTTTGCGGTATTCTTCCGCCACGCCCATGGACGCTGCGTGGCAGGACGCCCCCATGGCGGGATCGTTGTGCCCAGCGCCGATGTGCGGCGGCGCAACGATAAGCAGGTTCGGCTTGCCGGCGCGCCACGCGGCGACGGTCTCTGCTTTCAATGCAAGGCGCTCCATGCCGATGCCGATGCACGCCGGACTTGCGTTGAAGCGCTCCTTTGTGTCGTTCGTGCCGAGCATGATGATCAGCAGATCGACCGGCTCATGCGACATCAGCGTGGAATATATGACATCCAACCCGGACATGCACTCGTGCAGCGGATCGGAAAACACGGTCGTCCGGCCGGACAGTCCCTCTTCCAGCACAAGGTACTCCTCCCCCAGTGCCTTCTGCAAAAGGCAGGTCCAGCGTTCGTCCTCGTTGAAGCGGTCGGTGCGGTCGGCGGAGTCATTGGGATCGGCACAGTAGCCGTGGGTATTGGAATCGCCGAAGCAGACAATGTGTTTTTTCATGTGTGCTCTCCTTATTACGGGATAGTTATTTCCGGTTCTCCGGCAGAGAAGCGGCGGCGGCAGACTGACCGACACGGCGGAACTTCTCATCCGGCAGAGCAAGGTGGATTATATCAGCGAGCGTGCTGTACTCGTCGCGCAGCACGCGGCCGCACTCTTCTATCACGAGCTCGCCGCCGCGTCCGGACATTACGCGCCCGAGCAGCAGCACATGGCGGAAGTGGTACATATCGTGGTAGAGCGCGAGCGAGTGCGCCAGATACACGCCGATGCTGCGGTATATCGCGGCGGCGCGGTCGTCCCCCTCTTCCATGAGCTTCTGCACGACCTTGAGCTTTTCCGCCGGAGAGAGCGATTCATCCAGCCCGATACCCGCGCGCGGAGCGAGCTTTATAACGCCGTCCTGCGAGAAATACTTCACGCCGCAGCCGATGTCGAGCGACCATTCGTCCTGCATTGCGCCGGGGTTTGCGTCCACGGGGATGAACGCCAGCTCGTTGAGCCAGCCCGTGATATACCCGTTTTCATCAACATAGCCGCCCGCCTCGCTTGTGCCCATGGCGATGCCAAGAATGTTCGTATCCTCCAGACTGATGGCACCGGCGAGCGCTGTAACGTCGCCGTCGTTGAAAACACAGAACGGCACATCGCCGAACGTATCGGTGATGGCGCGGATGTAGATATCCTTGACCTTCGCATCAAAAAGGTCCTGCGGCACCTTGAGGAAGAGCGAAGCGTTCATGGTGCGGTTATTAATATACACACCGGCGCTCGAAACGCCCACGGCATCCACGCGCGGCAGATGCTCCGCCGCCGCCCGGAGTGCGGCAACGATGCCATCATAGTGGTAGTCCGGGTCCGTTGTCGTCTTGGGAAACCACACGACCTCCTCGGAATACACGGTCTCGCCGTCGATCACGGCGCTGACCTTGCGGTCGCTCCCGCCCGCGTCAAAGCCTATGCGGCAGCCGTCAAAGTGGCCTCCCGCAGGCCGGGGCGAATCCTTCGCTTCCGGCAGATTTTCGGCATAGACGACCTCAAACGGCCGTTCATATATATGGGAAAAATAGTCCCAGTCAAACGCCTGGCAGCCGTCTGCGCTGAAGCATTCACGGATATACTCACACATTCCCCGATCGCCGCTGATGTATACGCGCCAACCGCCCTTCATCCACAGCATGGACTTGACGAGACGGCGGATATAATATCTGTCAGCCTCGATTCGGTCGGGCGTGCCGTGGATAAACGTATGGACGGATGCCATCTCGCCGCCGCTGCGCTCCACGGCGACTCCAACGGGCTTTTGGGCCGATGCAAGAAATGCGTGGTTGAACTTATAGAGCGGGAAAAAGTCACGGTCAAGCTCCGGAAGATTTCGGACGCTTGCCTCGATGCCGAGATAATTCATGCTGCGCATCCTCCATATACAGAAATTTTATGATATGAGGCGTGTGATATATTTATTATATCATGCCTTTGTGTGCCTGTCACTAAGAAATAAAAATTATTTCAAATTAAAAATCTATTGAAAATTATTTTCTTTGATGCTACCATAAGAGTATGATCACCGGGTCTGTTTATACCGACGAATCGGAAAGGGGCGTTTACGATGGATAAGCAAAAACTGGAAAACGCGAGAGGCTGGATACAGTCCGAGCTGAAAAACTGTATTGCTTTCTGGCTCAAAAACGGCA
>ERZ780149.4260-NODE-4260-length-11220-cov-6.575369_pt1 | contig 11220 bp, 11 predicted proteins | sample MGYA00511367_ERZ780149 | MGnify/ENA primary metagenome ERZ780149 (study PRJEB29588, sample SAMEA2153852) | human gut metagenome | biome: human gut; feature: human-associated habitat; material: faeces | place: Denmark | collected 2008/2010 ...
CGGTTCGAGACGACGGGCGAGCGGCGGCGCTATCCTGCCGGAGAGCTCTTTTGCGATTTCGACCGGCTGCTGTTCGACAATACGGTCGAGAACTGCACGGCCGTCGCGCGGCGGGAGCTGATCCTGCGCTACTACGCGGAGGTGCGGCCGGAAGAGCATCCCGAATGGCTGACCGACGATGCGCCGATGTGGATCTGGTTCGCGGCGTGCAGCCGCATCCGGGCATCGGAGGAGGTGACGGCCGTCCACCGCATGTTGCCCGAAAGCGTCAGCCAGAGTCGGGCTTACCGTGCGCGCATCGCCTTCTGCGATTCGCTGTGCGACATCTCGCTCTGGTTCGACGCCCGCTACGGCGCGGGGCGCCACCTGCGGGCGCTGCGTCGGCGTCGGATGCGCGTGGCGCTGTGGGTGTTGTCGCGCGACGGTACGACGGCGGAGTATCTTTCGCGCTGGTGGCGCGACGTGCGGCGCACGCCGCTGCTCGTGTTCGATGCGGCGGGATACGGACTGTTGGTGAAGAAATGGCTGCGACGGCAGCCGAAACGATAAAGCTATGACATTGAAGGAACGTTATGCGGGCGTGATCGGCTGGTTCGAGGCCAACATGCCCGTAGCCGAGAGCGAGTTGCAGTACAAGGATCCCTACCAGTTGCTGGTGGCCGTCATTCTTTCGGCGCAGTGTACCGACAAGCGGGTCAACATGACTACGCCGGCGCTTTTCGAAGCCTATCCTACGCCCGAGGCGATGGCGCAGGCTACGGCCGAAGAGATCTACGCCTACATCAAAAGCATCTCCTATCCCAACAACAAGGCCAGGAACCTGGCCGCCATGGCGCGGATGCTCTGCACGGAGTTCGGCGGCGTGGTGCCGTCGGATCTCGACGCCTTGCAGCGATTGCCCGGCGTGGGGCGCAAGACGGCCAACGTCGTGGGGGCGGTCATCTGGGGCAAGGAGGTGATGCCCGTCGATACCCACGTCTTCCGCGTGTCGGCCCGCATCGGGCTTACGCGCGGCGCTAAAACCCCGCTCCAGACCGAGTTGCAGCTCGAAAAGAACATCCCGTCGCATCTGCTGCCCGTGGCGCATCACTGGTTGATTCTCCACGGCCGTTACGTCTGCACGGCGCGGGCTCCGAAGTGCGACGCCTGCGGGATCGCGCCGTGGTGCAAGAGCCGTGAGAAGCAGAAAATGGCGGATAAGTAGGAAATTTCCGAACCTTTTGTTACCTTTGACTTCGTCTTAGATACTCCCGTTCGACAATGCTCAAATAAATTTGACATTGTACTCACTTATTCGTATCTTTGAAGCGATGAAGATCGACAGTGCAAAAATCGAAGCGCTCCGCGAACTGCTCGCCGCACCTCACCGTAAGATCGTGCTGGTCGCACATACCAACCCCGACGGCGATGCGATCGGGGCCTCGACGGCATGGCGCGATGTGCTCGCGGCGATGGGGCATGAGGTGACGATGATCGTCCCCAACAAATACCCCTATTTTCTCGACTGGATGCCCGACATCCGCGAAGTGGTGATCTTCCGCTTCGCGCCCGAACGCGCGCTCGAAGCCATTCGCGGGGCGGATATCGTCTTCTGCCTCGATTTCAACTCCCTGTCGCGCCTCGAAGCGCTCAGCGACGCGCTGGCCGAGAATACGGCGGCGCGGCGCGTGCTGATCGATCATCACCTTTCGCCCGACGGAGGCTTCGACCTGCAATTCTCCTATCCGCAGTCGTCGAGCACCTGCTTCCTGCTCTACTGCATCATCGAGCAGCTCTGCGGAACGGAGGTCATCACCCGTAAGATGGCCGAAGCGCTCTATGTGGGCATGATGACCGATACCGGCAACTTCTCCTTCTCGTTCCTCACGCCGGCGCTCTACCGCGCCCTGGCCGTCCTGGTCGAGAAAGGGATCGACGTGGCCGGTATTCACAACAGCGTCTACAACGGTTATACGGAGGACCGCGCCCGTCTGTTCGGCTATGCGATCCACCGCAAGATGAACATCATCCAGGAGGGAACGGCGGCCTACATGTCGCTTACGGAGGCCGAGATGCGCCGCTACCGTTTCCAGCAGGGCGACAGCGAGGGATTCGTCAATTATCCGCTGACGATCAAGAAGATGAAGATGTCGGCCATGTTCCTCGGCCACCACAAGTTCATCCGTGTGTCGCTGCGCTCGCGCGGCGATGTGGACGTCAACCTCTTTGCCCGCAAATATTTCGACGGCGGCGGACACAAGAATGCCGCCGGGGGCAAATCCTATGTCTCGATGGACGAGACGATCGCTCATTATATCCGTTCGGTCGAGGAGTTCGCCCGCGAGGGCGGCCTCGATACCCCCCCCCTTCGGTAGTCCGGTGCGGTATCGGCTTCCGCGGGGAGAGTGCATCTGAACCTAAAAACCAAAAACCGTTATAAATGAGCCGATATTTGCTATTTTTTGGTTGCGTCCTTCTGGGCGTGTTTCCCTGCAAGTCGCAGGATGTAATCGTTTTGCATAAGGAAAACAAGCTTACGGGGCGTGTGTTGTGGGAGAAAAGTAAGGGCGACAGCCTGTTCTACCGCAGTGCGGTGTCGTCGGGCGACTCGCTGTTGCTGTTCGTTCCGCGCCGTCGGGTGAAATATGTCCTGAGCGACGGCGATCGCCGGATGCTCTACCGCGGCAAAACCCGCGGCTGGCAGCCGTGGCGGGGCCGTACGTTCAACGAGGTACCGCAGCATCGGATGCTCTATGCCGCGTCGTGGAGTACGATTCTCGACGGCTGGTCGGTCGATGCGTCGGCGATGCGGATGATGAATCGCAATAACCGTATCGGTGTGGGGGCGTTTGTCCGGTATTTTTCGACGAATCCGTCCCGTGACGACTATGTCAGAATTTCTACATACGATCATCGAGCGGTTGCTTTCGGGCCTCAAACTGAAATCCGAGGGTATAGCCGGCGGTTGAAAACTTTTTTCTATGTCGATTTTGGATTGGGAGGATGTTATCACCATTTCAAATGGGGTGATGGCTATGATGCCAAGTTGGAATGGCTGGGAACGTATGTCAAGCGGGAAGAGCTCGAAAATCAGTATCCTACCTCGCGTTGGGCCTATCAGTTCAACTATCGTTTGGGTGCTTACGTTCGGTTGACGCGCGGATTGTATGCCGATGTGGCTTTTACCGGAATCGGCCATATCTTTACGCGAATTCCCCAGAAATACATATCCAGCGACCAGTTTCCCTTCGGGTTTAGCGTCGGTCTGCGCTTCGGACGGGAACGCAGGTGACGCGCATGGGCGGTAAGAAAGCTGCTGCAACCGGAAAAAGCTTGCAGCAGCTTCGGCTTTGATCGGTGCGGTCAATCGGGCGGGACGGCTCGATGACAGGGACTTATCTCCCTGCGGAGAGCATGTCGGCCGTGCCGGAAACCGCTGCCGTATCCGCAGGAATTCCGGCGGCAGTCGTATCCTCAGGGGCGTTCACGAGGCTGTCGGACGTCGGATCGGGTGCCGCAACGGAGGTCGCGGCGGGTGCCGCGGCCGATCGGCCGGCCCGTTCGATAAACGAAGAATAGGTGCCGGAACCCAGGATGGCGAAGACAACCACGGCGAGGACGGCTGCCGCGGCCAGCAGTCCGACGATGCGCTTAATCATGCGGCGCCTCCTCCGCAGGCTCTTCTTCGGCAGGCTGTTCCTCCGCCGGTTCTCCCTCGGCGACGGCCTCTGCGGCCTTTACCGTCGGAATCGTGGGATGTTCCAGTTCTCCGATCGCGCGCACGATCACCTCGTCTTCGGGATAGATGCTCAGGAAATAGCCGCTGTCTTCGAGCGAGGTGTTCCGGCCGATGTAGGCTTTGAGCTGCGCCTCCATCAGCTGCCGCGAGCGGGCGATGTCGCCGTAGCGCGGGGCGACGCCCTTGCGGGCGGCGTAGCGGACGAAGTCGTCGACGAGTCCCCGGTCGGCATCGAGCAGCGCCCGCAGGTCGGCTGTCGTCCGGACGGCGTTGAGCGCCTTGCGGTGGGCGTCGGCGTATTCGATCGTATAACGGTAGAGAATGTTACGTCCCGATACTTCGAGGTAATATTTGGTCAGGTCGGTCGTGTCGAGCGGTACGAAGATGTCGGGCATGATGCCGCCGCCGCCGTAGACCACCTTGCCGCCCGGCGTTGTGCGGCGCAGCGCGTTGTCGAAACGGATCGAATCGGCCGAGAAGAACTCGTTGTGCTGGTAGCGGTTCCAGATGTCGGCGTCGTAGCTCTCGGCGTCGCCCGAGGTGTAGGGTTTCTGGATCGAGCGCCCCGTGGGGGTGTAGTAGCGGGCGACGGTCAGCCGCAGCGCCGAACCGTCGGCGTAGGGAATCTGCTGTTGGACGAGCCCCTTGCCGAACGAACGGCGGCCGATGATCGTTCCGCGGTCGTTGTCCTGCAACGCTCCGGCGAGGATTTCGCTCGACGAGGCGCTTCCCTCGTCGACGAGCACCGCCAGGTCGAGGTCGGCGGCGCTGCCCGTGCCGTCGCTGTATTGTTCGATGCGCTGGTGGTTGCGGTCTTCGGTATAGACGATCAGTTTGTCGGCGGGCAGGAACTCGTTGGCGATGGCGATCGCCTGGTCGAGGAACCCGCCCGAATTGCCCCGCAGGTCGAGGATCAGTTTGCGCATTCCCTGCGTGCGGAGCGTCGAGAGCGCTTCGAACAGTTCGGTGTGCGAGGTGCGGGCGAACTGGTCCAGTTTGACGAAGGCGATGTCGCCGGTGAGCATCAGTGCCGCCGTGAGGCTGCGGATCGGGATCTTGTCGCGCACGACCGTCACCTCCACCAGTTCGTCGATGCCGCGCCGTTCGAGCCCCAGCCGCACCTCCGAGCCGCGTTTGCCGCGCAGCCGGCGCATGATCTCGCGCTGGGCGATCTGTTGTCCGGCCACCAGCGAATCGTTGATGCGCACGATGCGGTCGCCCGCCACGACGCCCGCCTTGTCGCTCGGCCCCGACGGAATGACGTTCAGCACGATCACCGTGTCGGTGGCCATGTTGAATACCACGCCGATGCCGTCGAATTCGCCGTCGAGCGGTTCGTTGATTTCGGCCATCTCCGAGGCGGGGATGTAGACCGAGTGGGGGTCGAGTTCCGAAACGATGACGGGCAGCGCCCGTTCGACGAGCGAATCGATGGCCACCGAGTCGACGTACTGCGTCTCGATGAGCGACAGCGTCTGCGATACCTTGTTCTGAGGCAACGCCAGCGAGCGCAGGATGCCCTTGATGTCGGATTCGGCCGACGACCTCCCCAGAAATTGTCCGAGGAAGATGCCCAGGGCGACTGCCGCTGCCACGACGAGCGGAAGCAAAACGGTGGAACGGGAGTTTTTGTACATGATGCGCGGCGCTTATTTCTTAGGTTTGGGTTTGTTCTGGAACGTGTAGCTCAGTCCGACGCTCAGAATGGCCTGGGTCTGTACCGCATAACTCTGGGCGCGGTTGTAGTAGAGCTGGAAATAGATGCTCGTGGTGAGGTATTTCGTCGCCTTGATGTCGAGCGTGTTTTCCCAGCGGACGGTGGGGTGGATCGGCAGCGTCGGTTTGGTCTCCTGATCCTTCCCGTCGGCCTCCCACTTGTCGTAGGCGGCGATGTAGTCGGAGAATTTCGCAATCTTGTTTTTCTGGCCGAGGTTCGAGATCCAGCCGTAGAACGAGAAGAAGGTCGTGCGGTAGCGCAGCACGTCGCGGTTGCCGAATTTGCGGTCGAAATCGATCTGGATCGACGAACCGCCTTCGTACTTCGACGTCTTGTTCGACGGCACGCCGTAGGGTTCGACGTATTTGCGGGTGCCGGCCTCCTTGTTGGCCTCGCTGAAATCGTAGACGAAGTTTTCGCGGATCTGCTTGCTCTCGACGAATACGGCGCTCAGGGCCACCGGCGACATGTTGATTTTGACCGGGAAGCTCTTGTTGGGGCAGTTGTAGGTCAGACCGACCGACAGGTCGAGATAGCCCGGCGACATGAAGGTGCTCTTGCGGTGGATCTCCTTCTGCTGCGTGCGGGCCTTGTAGCCGTTGGCGAACTGGGTGCGGAATTTGAGCATCGCGCCGTAGGACCAGTTTTTCGAGAAGTTGAACGACGGGGCGGTCTGTACCCAGAATTCGTCCTGATTCTTGTACCAGATGCCGACCTCGCCCTCTTCGCCTTCGGGGACGGCCTTGATGCGGTTGTAGCCGAATTTGGCGCTCGCCTTGGTCTCGATCGAGAATTTGTCCTTGGTGAAGATATGATCCAGAAAGAAGGTGCCGATCGCGGCGATCGAGTTGTCGCCGCCCGACACTTCGATCCACGGGTCGTTGAACGAGGTGAGCGTTCCCTGCACCGAAGCCGATATTTCGAGGTAGTTGCGCTCCTTGCGGATAGCGGCCCGTTCGGCACGGTACTTGGCCAGCGAGAAGGCGTCGCGTTCGACCTGCTGCCGGCGGATCGAGTCGGCGAAACTGACTTCTCCGGACTGGGGTTCCACGCGGTCTATGGAGATTTGCGCGGCGGCGGGCCTCGCGAGCAGGATCGCCGTGGTCAGGAGAAGCGTCGTACACTTGTTCATACGCGATTTATTTTTTGCAAAAATAGGAAATTATTCAGGAAATCCCGTATATTTGTCGGTAAAAGAGTTGTTATGAAATACTTCGGAGCACATGTGAGCGCTGCGGGCGGCGTCGAGAACGCACCCCGCAACGCCCGTGCCATCGGGGCGACGGCATTCGCCCTTTTTACCAAGAATCAGCGGCAGTGGAGCGCTCCGGCGCTTACGGCGGAGCAGGTCGCGGCCTTCCGCGCCGCCTGCGACGAGTGCGGTTATGCGCCTGCGCAGATTCTGCCCCACGACAGTTACCTGATCAATCTGGGCCACCCCGACGACGAAGCGCTCGAAAAGTCGCGCCGCGCCTTCGAGGAGGAGATGGCGCGCTGCGAGGCGCTGGGACTCGACCGGCTCAACTTCCATCCGGGCAGCCACCTGCGGCAGATCGCGCCCGAGGAGTCGCTCGACCGGATCGCCGCGTCGATCAACCGTGCGCTCGACCGCACGCACGGTGTCACGGCCGTGATCGAGAATACGGCGGGGCAGGGGTCGAACCTCGGTTTTTCGTTCCGTCATCTGGCCTATCTGATCGAGCGCGTGGAGGACAAGTCGCGCGTGGGCGTCTGCATCGACACCTGCCACGCCTTCGCCGCCGGCTACGATCTCTCGACCCGCGCGGGGTGCGAGGCGACCTTCCGCGAACTGGACGAGGTGGTGGGGATGAAGTATCTGCGCGGGATGCACCTCAACGATGCGATGAAGGGTGTCGGCAGCCGTGTCGACCGTCACGCGCCGCTGGGCGAAGGGATGCTCGGACTCGAATGTTTCCGTTATATCGCCGAGGACAGCCGTTTCGACGGTATTCCGCTCATTCTGGAGACGCCCGACGAGAGCCGCTGGCCGGAGGAGATCGCCCTGCTGAAAAGTTTCGCGGAGGGCAGGTAGGAATGCGCTCGTGGCGATCGACCGGATCGAACAAGCGCCGTGAAGCTGACTTCACGGCGCTTTTATTCGGTTGCTGCGGATGCACTTACAGCTTGTCCAGGCACTCGGCGACGATACGGGCCGAGTCGCGCACCTCCTCTTCCGAAATGGTCAGCGGCGGCGAGATGCGGAACGCCGTGTCGCAGTAGAGGAACCAGTCGCTCAGAATCCCCGCCTCCTTGAAAAGCTCCATCATGCGGTAGAGTTTGGCCGCATCGCCCAGCTCGACGGCCAGCAGCAGCCCGCTGCGGCGGATTTCGCGCACCTGCGGATGTCCCGCGAGCAGCTCCTCGTAGAGCGCTCCCTTGGCTTCGACCTGCTCCACGACGCGGTTGCGTGTCAGGTAGTCGAAGGCCGCCAGTCCCGCCGCGCAGCAGACGGGATGGCCGCCGAACGTGGTGATATGTCCCAGGGCGGGGTCGGTCTGCAAGGCATCCATCGTCCGCTTCGCCGCGACGAACGCCCCCAGCGGCATTCCGCCGCCGAAGGCCTTGGCCAGGCAGACGATGTCGGGCGTGACGCCGTAGCGCTGCATGGCGAAGAGCGCTCCCGTGCGCCCCAGTCCGGTCTGTATTTCGTCGAAGACGAGCAGTGCGCCCGTGCGGTCGCAGCGTTCGCGCAGCGCTTCGAGCCAGCCCGCAGCCGGCAGGCGCACGCCCGCTTCGCCCTGCACGGGCTCGACGAGTACGGCGGCCGTGCGGCGGGTGATCCGGTCGAGCGCCTCGAAATCATTGAATTCGATCGCGCGCACGTCGGGCAGCAGCGGCCGGAAAGCCGCCTTCCACTCCTCGCCTTCGGGAGTGCCCATCATGCTCATCGCGCCGTGCGTCGAACCGTGGTAGGCGCGGCGCATCGAGACGAGTTCCGTGCGTCCGGTGACGCGCTTGGCCAGTTTGAGCGCCCCTTCGACCGCCTCGGCGCCCGAATTGACGAAATAAACGCTGTCGAGCGGTGCGGGCAGCGCAGCGGCGATCCGCGCGGCATAGGTCACCTGCGGCGACTCGACCATTTCGCCGTAGACCATCACGTGCATGTAGCGCGCCGCCTGCTCCTGCACGGCGCGCACCACGTCGGGGTTGCAGTGGCCGACGTTGCTCACCGAGACGCCCGCCACCAGATCGTAATAGCGTTTCCCGTCGGGGGTGTAGAAGAACGACCCCTCGGCCCGCGCGACCTCGACGAGCATCGGCGACGACGAGGTTTGTCCCACGTGGGCGAGAAACTGTTTGCGTAGAATCGTATTCATCGTTGTCTTCGGAAATTTCACTCTTCGGGAAAGCGCCGCGCCAGAATCCCTTCGGCGTCGCGTACGGCGGCCCGCATCCAGCGCAGGCGCAGCGCCGCGGCTTCGAGCGGCGGCAGCCGCCACCCCTCGACCTTCGAGCGCACGCGCTGCGAGAGCATGTAGACGAGGATCGCCGCCGAGGCCGAGACGTTGAGGCTCTCGACCAGCCCGCACATCGGGATGCGCAGGTATTCGTCGGCCGCCGCCATCGCCTCGTCGGAGATGCCGGCGTGCTCGGTGCCGAAGACCAGCGCGAAGGGACCGCGCGCGACGTCGAACGTTTCGGGCGTGCAGCTTTCGCGGTGGGGCGTCGTGGCCACGATCCGGTAGCCTTCGGCCCGCAATGCGGCGATCGCTTCGGCCGTCGAGGCGTGGCGGCGCACGTCGACCCACTTGTCCGTCCCGCGCACGATCGAGGCGTTGGGCGAGAACTTGCAGAGGGTTTCGACCGTGTGCAGCTCCTGCACGCCGAAGGCGTCGCAGTGGCGCATCAGCGCCGAGGCGTTGTGCGGATGGAAGGTGTTTTCGGCCAGCAGCGTCATGTAGCGCGTCCGCTCGGCGAGCGCCGCTGCGAGCGTGCGGCGCCGTTCGTCGGTGAGGAACTCGGCGAGGTGGTCGGCGCGCGCGTCGTACCACTCCTGCGGGCGGTCATTTGCGGTATTTGTCATCTTCGTCGCGGATTTTCAGGTAACTTTCGTAGCGCGACCGCGCCACCTCGCCCCGTGCGACCGCCTCGCGCACGGCACAGCCCGGTTCGTGGGTGTGGGTGCAGTTGTAGAAGCGGCAGCCCGCCCCGATGCGCATCATTTCGGGGAAGTAGTGCCACAGTTCGTGATCGTCGATGTCGATCAGGCCGAATCCCTTGATGCCGGGGGTGTCGATCAGGAACCCGCCGCCCGTGAGGGGGTACATGGCCGAGAAGGTGGTCGTATGCCGTCCTTTGCGGTGGCTCTCCGAGATGCTTCCCGTGCGCAGCGCCAGTCCGGGTTCGAGTGCGCCGACGAGCGTCGACTTGCCGACGCCCGAGTTGCCCGCCACGAGCGTCGTGCGGCCGGTGACGAGCGCACGCACCGCGTCGAGCCCCGTGCCGTCGAGCGTCGAGAGGTCGACGACGCGGTAGCCCGCGCTTTCGTAGGTGGCGTGGAAGGCCGCCGCGGCTTCGGGGTCGGCCGCAGCGAGGTCGTATTTGGCCAGCAGGATCGTCGCGGGGATCTTGTAGGCTTCGCACGTCGCCAGAAAGCGGTCGAGGAATTCGGGGGCCGTCACGGGTTGCGAGAGCGTGGCCACGAGCAGTGCCTGATCGATGTTCGCGGCGATGATGTGCGACTCTTTCGAGAGGTTCGAGGCGCGCCGGATGATGTAGTTGCGGCGCGGCAGGATGCGTTCGATCACCCACTCTCCGTCGCCGCCTTCGGTGCAGACCACCTCGTCGCCCACGACGACCGGATTGGTCGAGCGGACGCCTTTGAGGCGGATGCGGCCGCGGATGCGGCAGGCGATCGTGCGCCCTTCGTGCAGCACGTCGTACCAGCTCCCCGTGGCACGGGTGACGACTCCTCGGATCTCGGTGCTCATGCGTTTTGCAGTTTTTCGGTTGTCTCCGGCTTTTCCGCGGGTTCTTCCCGCTCCGGTCGGGGCAGGTACTCGCGGGCGTATTCCCCCAGCGAGGGGAAGATCTTGTCCGCCACGCACATCACCGGTGCGTAGCATTTGGACTCTTCGCGCGTGGAACGGGCGATGAGTTCGGGATCGAAATAGTCGGTCGCCTTGAAGGCGAGTCCCAGCAGCAGCACGGCCTGCAACAGCGCCAGCGCGATGCCCAGCAGCGTGTCGAGACCGCCCAGTCCGATCGTGCTGCACGCCTTGCTCACGAGCCGGCCGGCGAGGTTGGCCGCGACGGCCGCGGCGACGAAGACGACGATCGGTCCCGCTACGGCGGCCGTCGTTCCCTCCATGTGCAGCGCCTCGCCGCAGCGGGCGCCGTAGCCCAGCGCGAGCCAGATGCCGCCGACGAGTCCGGCCAGCGAGAAGAGTTTGCCGATGAAGCCTTTGCGCCAGCCGTTGAACACGGCGACGGCCAGTGCGAGCCAGACGATGATGTCGAGAATGTTCATTGGTACGCGGAGCGGGTTATTGTATGGGACAAAGATAGTGCAAGCCGAGCGCAGAACCAAATTTATTTGGTTTTGCCGAGGCGCCGCCTAGCTAAGCGGAGGCTTTGCCCTCCGCAAAGTGGTGCAAGGCAAAGGCAAAAGCAACCTGCGATTTGCAATTTAAGAATTAAAATTAGGAATTCCGTTCCGTCATCCCGAGGATGCGTGAGGATCGGTTGCTGCCGTATCTGCGGGTCGAAGTCTGCGGAGCACGCCCACAGTGGCGGGCCTCCGCGGGCGGAGGCTTCGGCCCGC
>ERZ780149.4267-NODE-4267-length-11202-cov-4.682964_pt1 | contig 11202 bp, 11 predicted proteins | sample MGYA00511367_ERZ780149 | MGnify/ENA primary metagenome ERZ780149 (study PRJEB29588, sample SAMEA2153852) | human gut metagenome | biome: human gut; feature: human-associated habitat; material: faeces | place: Denmark | collected 2008/2010 ...
ACGGAAAACTTGTTCACAACCGAAAACGCCGAGATTTCGGATGATTTTTGGAAAAGGCGAACGCGGTTGTACTTTTCGTACTACAAGCGAGCATTTTTCATAAAAGCGCTGAAATCTCGGCGTTTTGGCAACGTTCGCTTTGTTCACGATTGGTATTCGTTCACACCACCCTCGCCGGACAAATTATACTAATATTATGTGCGGTTATTACCCACACGTCAAGCAAAATGTCGGTAAAAACCACATAATATTTTTATGAACAAATTTTCGGAACGAATTAAAGAATTGCGAATTGAAAAGGGTATGCGCCAATGTGACCTTGCAAATCTGGTCGGCATTTCACGCGCGTCCGTTGCCGACTGGGAAACCGGCAGGCACGAACCGCCGCTTGATACCATTATTGCATTATGCAAAATTTTTGACGTTTCAGCAGATTATCTTTTGGGTATTACAGATTAAAAAACCGATTGCGTTTGCAATCGGTTTTTTGGTTTCGTTTGGTTTTTCAATTTTGTTTTAAGCGGTTTGTTGTTCGGAATCCGCGTCGATATGCGGCTGGCGTTTCGATTTGACGTGGCGCACCAGGAAGCACAGCCCGAACGCCCCTGCGACAATCGCGACGCAAGCAACGATTGCGACGATAAGTTTCCATGGGAATTCGTCGCCGCCTTTTACCCTTTCCCACATACTGACGACCGCGTCGTTTTGCGCGCCGAAGTCCTGCATTACGCCGAGCGTGCCTTCCGATTTCTTAAAGTCAGGGTATCTTCTATTGTCGCCGAAGAACTCGGTAAGGTCGTACTTAACGCCGTCGATTTCCTTGATAATGCAGTCGCCGTCGGGATAATTCTCGGCAATTTCGTCGTCGGAAATTTCCCAAACGTACTCGTTTTCGAGAAGGCAGTTGACGGCGTCGATTGTGAATTCGTCTTCGCCCGCAATATATTTATCGGGATCGAAGGAGCAGGTATAGCCGATTTCCATCATATTACGCATCGCGACGTCGGGACGGCACATAAAGTTGATGAATTCCTTTGCCGCCGGGACGTTTTGCGCGGTTTTCGGGATTGCCCAGCCATCAAACCAGACGTTGCCGAACTCTTTTTCTACGCCGTCGATTTCAATTGTCGGGACGAAGTAATCCAGAAGGTAATTCGTTTCTTCGCCGGTTGCAAGGTTTTTGAAAGTTTTGTCGGGGTTGTAACTTTCCTCGATTGCGTACATTGCGTCGCCCGACCAGGCAAGGTCGACGTATGCGATTTTGTTGATCATATCGTCCTTGCCGAAGTCGACTTCGTAGCCTTTGATATGCTTTCTTTGTTCCAGAAGCACGGTTTCGCACATTTTCAAAAGCGTGTTGTCGACGGTGTTGATAAGTTGTTCGATTGAAAGCGCGGCGTACGGAGTCCCGTCGAGTTTTCCTTCTTCTTTGAGATAACAAACGGTTGCGGCATACACGTCGCGGACGCTGTCTTTCACAAGGATTTTCCCTTCAAGTTCCGGGTTGTTCGCCTTATTCCAAAGGATACCCCAGCCCGCTTCGAGGTCTTCTTTCCTGACCTTTTCGACGTTGTACATTATGCCGAGCGTACCCCACATATACGGCACGAAATATCCGTTCATTTCCGCGCCGAAAATCGACTCTACCCTGTCGCGGATTGCGGGATACACGTTACTTATGAATTCGTAGTCGCCGTCCGACATATCGAGCGGTTGCAAAAGGTTTTTCTCTTTCAGTTTCTGAATGGAGTATTCGCTGGGGCAAACGAGGTCGATCTGGCTGTCGCCCTTGGTAACTTCGGTCATCATTGTTTCGTTTGTGTCGAAAGTGCTGTAAACGACCTCGATTTCCTTGCCGGTTTTTTGCTTGTAATACTCTTCAAAAAGCGTGATATTGGCGGGATCGATATAGTCCGCCCAGTTATATACGACAAGTTTTTCTTTTTTCCTGTCAAGGTTCACGACGACGATGCCTGCAATCGTACCGCCGACGATAACCGCGATAATAACCGACACGATAAGGATTTTAATTGCTTTCTTGTTCATGCTTTAACCTCCTTTTTCTTGTCGGCTTTGGCTTTTTTGACCTTAACGACGTTGACGACGAGAATGGTCGTAAGCACCACGATAAAGATAATGCTGAATATCGCAAACCAGAACGGCGAAAGCCCTTGTACCCTTGCGTCGGCGTAGATGTACGTCGAAAGAGTGTTGATGCCCGTTGCCGCGCCTTTGTTGATTTGCGTGATGATGAAGTCGTCCATCGACAGCGTGAACGCCATCATAAATCCCGACATAATGCTGGGCGCAAGTATGGGCAGAATGACTTTTACCATTGCTTTGAACGGGTTTGCGCCAAGGTCGAGAGCGGCTTCGTAAACGTTGTTGTCCATCGTTTGGAGTTTCGGCAGTACCGAAAGAATGACGTACGGCGTGCAGAAACTGATGTGTCCGATGATAAGGCGGAAATATCCCGCGGGGAACGAGAACGTTACGAAGAATATCATAAGCGACACCGCCATAACGATTTCGCTGTTGATGATGGGCAGTTGGTTGACGTTTTCCACAACCTTTCTCGCACGCGGTTTCAAACAATAAATGCCGATTGCCGAAAACGTGCCGATAAGCGTCGATACAACGCTCGATACGACGGCGATAATCAGCGTGTTTTTAAGCGCGGCAAGCAGTTCGGGCGTTTTGTCGGACGCGAATATCGACTTGTACGACTCGAAACTGAACCCGTTGTCAAAAGAGAAAATCGACGTGTTGAAAAACGAAAACACGATAATCAACACTATCGGCGCGTACAGCAGCGCGAGAAGTAAATAAAGATATGCTTTTGCAAAAAATCTCTTTACCATAAGTTTCTTCCTCCCGTCGCAGACGTTTTTGAAAACCTGTTCATTAAAAAGTTGGAAATAAGCACGAGAATTATCATTACAAGGCTCATGACGCTGCCGACGCCGTACAAGCCCTGATCGAACTTCATCTGAATGCTGTCGCCGAACAAGAATACCGTGCTGTCCGACAAAAGTTGGCTTATCGCGAACGTCGAAATCGTGGGAATGAACACCATCGTGATTCCGCTTAAAATCCCCGGCACCGACAACGGCAATATCGTTTTTGCGAAAACCTGGAACTTGTCTGCCCCGAGATCTTCCGCCGCCTCGATATAGTTTTTATCAATACTCGAAAGCACCGTGTGCAAAGGAAGTATCATAAACGGCAGGTAGTTGTAAACCATGCCGAACACGACCGTCCCCATCCCAAGGGGAATGTTCATCGACACGAAAATCGCTTTCGTCGCAAGCGTCCTTATCAGGAAGTTTACCCACATGGGCAGGATAAACAGCAATACGAAAATCTTGCTTGCGCTGTATTTCGCAAGGAAGTACGCCGCGGGATATCCCAGAACTATGCAGATAATCGTCGTCAGAAGTCCGACGAGAATGGAGTTTCCAAGCACCACCAGACTTGACTTTTCGGTGAAGAAAATCGCAAAGTTTTTGAAACTGAATTTCCCGTCGTAAATGAACGCGTTGGCAAGAATCAGCACAAGCGGCGTAACGACGAAAACCAGCAAAAACAGCATATACGGATAAGCAAAGGCTTTTCGCGTAAATCTGAAATTTTTAATTTTCTCTTTCATTAAATTGCCTCCACCTTAATGTCTTCGGGTTTAATATTGATACCTACGCGGTCGCCTTTGAGCCATTCGTCCTGAGTGTCGACAAAGAAGTCATAGTCGAAATCGGTGCGTAAAATGACCTGATAGTAACTTCCCTTGTAAATGCTCGACACGACGTCCGCGCTGACCGTTCCGTCGGCTTCGTCGTCGGTAACGTCGACTTTATCAAACGGAATCGACACTTTAACTTTTGTTCCTGCGGGCAAGTCGCTTTTCGTTTCAAAGTCGGCTTCGCAAATTTTAACGATGCCGTTGTCGCCCATTTCGGTTTCGTACTCGTTGATAATGCGCGCTTTGTGCATGATGTGTATTTCTTCTTTCGGAATGAAGATACCGATTTCTTCGCCGACGGCGCACTCGGTATTTTCAACGATCTGCAATTCGTTTCCGTCGCTTTCGCAAAGGATTTCGTAGTGGTCGCCCTTGAACACGCAGGACGTTACTTTTGCGGTGAGTTGTCCCTTTTCGACGTTTTTGCCCTTCGTGATATAAATGTCTTCGGGGCGCACGATGATATCGACGGGTTCGTTGGGTTTGAAGCCTTTGTCGACGCACTCGAACTCGGTGCCGAAGAAACTGCATTTATAGTCGTCGATCATAATGCCAGACATAATGTTGCTTTCGCCGATAAAGTCGGCGACGAATGCGTTTGCGGGCTCGTCGTAAATCTTTTTGGGGGTGCCGATTTGCTGTACTTCGCCGTCGCGCATGACGATGATTTTGTCGCTCATGGTGAGCGCTTCTTCCTGATCGTGCGTGACGTAAACGAACGTGATTCCAAGGCGTTTATGCATATCCATCAGTTCGATCTGCATATCCTTTCTCATTTTAAGGTCAAGCGCGCCCAGCGGCTCGTCAAGCAGCAGCAACTTCGGCTCGTTGACGATTGCCCTTGCGATTGCGACGCGCTGTTGCTGTCCGCCCGAAAGGCTGTTCACGTCGCGGTGACCGTAGTCTTCAAGGTCAACCATTTTGAGCGCATGATTGACTTTTTCGGCGATTTCGGCTTTCGTATATTTTCTCATATTGTCGAAAGTCCTGCCCTTTCTGTCGGTGTACGTCGTGCCGTCGGGAATGGTTTTGAGTTTCAGACCGAACGCGATGTTGTTGAACACGTTAAGGTGCGGGAACAACGCGTATTTCTGGAAAACCGTGTTCACGGCGCGCTTATGCGGCGGCAGATTGGAAATATCTTCGCCGTCGAACAAGATTTGACCGCTGGTCGGTTTTTCAAAGCCGGCAATCATACGAAGCGTCGTCGTCTTGCCACAGCCCGAAGGTCCTAAAATTGTCACGAATTCGCCGCGTTTTATCGCGATGCTTTCGTTTTTGACGACTGTTTTGCCGTCGTATTCCTTGGATACGTTTTTGATTTCGATAATGTTTGCAGATGACATATACTCTCCTTAAAACGTGGGCGGGCTTGACACCCAGATGATTTTAGCCGTTGTATTTTTTGTATTTTTAATATAATGTACTTTGTTGCTTACGAAATAAAAACTGTTGCGTTTTTTGCACTTATAGACGTTGTTGCCGATGACGATTTCGATTTCGCCGTCAAGGACGTATCCGAATTCTTCGCCCTCGTGCGGCATATCTTTTTGAATGGTCGCGTTCGGCTCGATCTCGACGTAGATAGGCTCCATCTCGTTCTTCTGACTATTGGGCACAAGCCATATGATTTTTTGCCCGTCGCCTTCCTTTTCAAAAAAGTCGTCGCTCGTAAACACGACTTGCTCGGGTTCATCTTCGCTGAAAAAGGTTTTCAGGTCGCTTCCGAGTGCCACCATAAGGTCGTTCAGGGTGGAAATTGTCGGCATGGTCAGGTCGTTTTCGAGTTGGCTTATGTAGCCTTTCGTGAGTTCGCACCTGTCGGCAAGTTCCTCCTGCGTCAATCCGCAACGAAGCCGCAGATTTTTCAGTTTGGTTCCGATTTCCATATAACCTCCTGTTTCCGTGCCGTTTGTTTAGTATTTCTAAACCTAAAAATTAGAGAGTTTTGTAATTTTAAGAAAAAAGTTTACAGTTACTAAACCATATGACTGAATATGATTATATGAAAATAGCGTATATTTGTCAACGAAATATACGCATTTTGTCGCAATTTGTAAAAAGATATTTTTGACGATTGTTTCCCGCGCAAAAAACCGCAAAAAAAGAATATATCAAAGATATATTCTTCCGCCTCAATTTTCGTATAAAAAAAACGCACGGTTTTCACCGTGCGTAATTTCGTTTTTACTTATTCGACGACCTGCGATACGACTGCAAAGCGTTTCACCGATTCCGCGCTGCTTTCGGCTTGTTTCTTATTGTCGTAAGTTTCGCCGACGTAAATGCTGTTGCGGTTTTTGATAATGAACTTATATCTGTTGTTTTTGTCCTTATCCACACGTACGGTCGTTGCTGCGTCCTGCATATTTTTCTTGAAGGTTTCGATGCCTTCCAGGCACGATTTCTTCGACGCATATTCACGGCTTTCGTAAAGAAGTTGACCGTTGTTTGCATAAAGATAGAATTGATAAAGATCGCCGTAAACGCAATCTACGCGATATTTTCCGACAACGCCTTTTGCTGCGGTTTCTGCGGGGGCGACTTCCTTAACTGCCGCTTTCTTTGCGGGCTCTTTCGCCGCAACTTTTTTTGCAGGTTCTTTCGCCGCGGCTTTCTTGGGTGAGGACTCTTTTGTTGCTGCTTTTTTTACTTCTTTTGCCATATTGATATAACCCCTTTTATTATTTTATATTATTAATTATTCGCTGATTTCGGAAACCTGTGCAAAGCGTTTCACGGATTCCGCGCTGCGTTCCGCCGCTTTTGCGGTCGAGTACGTTTCGCCGATGTAAATGCTGTTGCCCTTCTTGAAGATGTACTTGTAGCCGCCGTTCTTATCGACGTCGATGCGGTACTCGCAATCCGCGACGTTCTTCTTAAAGGTCGCGATGCCGCCCTTGCAGGAGTTCAGACTTGCGTATTCGCGGCTTTCGTACAGAAGTTGCCCGTTGTTTGCGTAAAGGTGGAACTGATACGCATAGCCGGTATCTTCGATAGTATATTTGCCGACGACCTTGGGTTTATCGGCTTCGTCGTTTTCCTCGACGGGTTCTTCAACCTTTGCCGCCGCCTTTTTCTTTGCGGGGGCTTTCTTTGCGGGTGCGGACTCTTCCGTTACTTCCGCCTTCTTCTTAGTCGCTTTTTTCTTTGCGGGAGCGGGTTCTTCCGCGGCGACTTCGGGTTCTTCTGTCGTTTCTTCTTTCTGCGCTTTTTTGGGTTTCAGATTTATTTTTGCCTTGCCCCAGCTGTCGTCATCGAAGTTGTCGTTGTTTTCCGGCTCGATATAGTGTTTTTCCTCGACGGGCGCGGGTTCTTCCGGCTGAACGTATGCGGGAACGGGCGCGGGCGCGACGGGTTTTTCTTCTTCCACGGGGGCATAAACTTTTTCTTCCGCGATAAACTTCGACATATCGATTTGTTCCTGCGGAGCGGGTTTTTTGTCTTCAAACGGAGGCAGCTCGTCATCGAAAGCGTCGGCGTCGAACTTCTTCTCGTCCTCGATATAAGGCGCGGGCGCGACGGGTGCCGCTGCCGCAACGGGCGTGGGTGCGGGTGTCGCGGGTACGACGGGCGTTTCTTTCACAGCGGGTTTTTCTTCGGCTGCGACTTTGCCACTCTTACTTGCTTTCTTTGCGTCTTTGACGCTTTGTCTTGCCGCTTTCTTTGCCGCTTTCTTTGCCGCTTTCTTCGCCTTGTTCTTCTTTGCACAAACCGCGATAATAACGATTAAGCCGATGAGTACGAGCGCTGCGCCCGCAACAAGCAATATGAACTTAATCGGGGGATTTTCTGCCAATAATTCAACGAAAAAGTCTTTCACCGTGATGGTAAAGAAATCGACGATTTTCTGCCATACTTCATTGGATGAAACTGCTGCTAACATTTTTCAAACTCCTCTTTAATAATATAACCCTGAAAATAAATTAGATAAAATACCTATACTGTGTATATTATAACACAATAAATTTACGTTATCAAGGTTTTGAAAATATCAATTTGACGAAATTCGTGTTTTTTTGCTAATTTTTTTATTGCGATATGCCTTAAAAAATATGTCGAACAATGCGCATTTTGCTTGCAAAAAAAACGCCGAAATGTTACTATGTTAAAAGTAAATATTGTGAGGTGTTTTATGAACAACGTAACCATTTTCAATCACCCTCTTATCACACACAAAATTGCAATTATGCGTGATGAACGTACCGGCAGCAAAGAGTTTCGCGAACTTGTGGAAGAAGTCGCAATGCTTATGGCATTTGAGGCTCTCCGCGATATCAATACGCAAGAAATTGAGGTTAAAACCCCGATTGCGGTCACTAAAACCCGCGTTATTGCAAATGACATCGCAATCGTTCCTATTCTCCGCGCAGGTCTCGGCATGGTAAACGGTATCCTTGCTCTTGTCCCCACCGCAAAAGTCGGACACGTCGGTCTTTATCGCGACCACGAAACGCTTGAACCCAAGGAGTACTACTGCAAACTTCCCGACGATATTGCAAACCGCGAAGTCATCATTCTCGATCCGATGCTCGCAACCGGCGGCAGCGCAATCGCGGCAATCGACTTCATTAAGGCAAAAGGCTGCAAGAACATTAAGTTTATGAGCATCATCGGCGCGCCCGAAGGAATTGAAAAGGTCCACGCAAAACATCCCGACGTACACATCTTCGTCGGTTGCAAAGACTCTCACCTTAACGAAAACGGCTACATCGTCCCCGGTCTCGGCGACGCCGGCGACAGAATTTTCGGTACGAAATAATCCGCAATAATTGAACGAATAATTGCATTGCCCTGACTTTTGTCAGGGCATTTTTATATCGCAAAAGCCCCCGTAACGTGCCAAAGAAAAAAAAGATTCCCTTCCGGGAGATTGCCACGTCGCTATGCTCCTCGCAATGACACAGTACTTCGTACGGAAGGGAAACCTTGTTGTAAACCCACGAAAGAGATTTGCATTTCAGGTATAAAAAAAAGTCCTCATAAAACTATGAGGACTTTTTGATATTTCGTTGATTATTACTTGTCGGACGATTCGTCCTTTGCTTCTTCAACCGTCTGGAATTCCACCGTCGCAGTTTTGTCTTCGTCTTCGAGTCCGAGTTCTTCGACTGCTTCGTCGACTGCTTCGTTGTCTGCCACGACTTCGTCTTTTCTGACGCCGGGGAGTTTGTCGTCCGTGTCATACGTTACGCCTTCGCCCACGACCGCGATGCTTTCGCCGTCTTTGACTTCGCCCTGTTTTTCTTTCTTGGTTTTGATGGAAAGAAGGACGTTGGTAAGGATACCTACGATAAGAGCGGTTGCGATGTTGGTGATGGTGACGATTGCTTTGCCCTTCGTTGCAAGACCGAATTTAAGAGCGAGTCCGCCGATACCCGTGACAAGGATTGCCGATACGACGAAGAGGTTTTTGCTTTCGCCGAGGTCAACGTTTTGCAGCATTTTAAGACCGCTGACTGCGATAAATCCGTAGAGAGCCAGGCATACGCCGCCCAGAATGCAGGTGGGGATTGTTTCGATAAGCGCGATGAACGGGCTGAAAAACGCGATTATAATCGCAATAACAGCCGCGCCGATTATGGTGTAAATCGAGGCGTTTTTGGTGATTGCCACACAGCCGATGCATTCGCCGTAAGTGGTGTTGGGGCAGCAGCCGAAGATCGTGCCGACGGTCGTTCCGAAGCCGTCGCCGATGAGCGTGCGATGGAGACCGGGGTCTTTAAGAAGGTCTTTTTCGATGATGGTGCTCATGTTTTTGTGGTCTGCGATATGTTCCGCGAAAACAACCAGCGATACGGGGATGAACAGAAGCGCGATTGCGCCAACGCCCGCGCCGGTAAGTCTTGCGGTGCCGTTTACGGATTCCTTAATTGCTTCGATAATCGCAAGGTGCGGATAATCGAGGAATGCGGTGATGCCCGTGAATTTGCCGTCTTTTACGAAGTTTTCAACAAGGGGTTTCCAGTTGACGATTTTGAGATATTCAACGTCGCATGCGTATCCGAAGATGGAGAAGAACGATGCGAGAAGGTAACCTGCGCCGATACCGATGATGAAAGGCATAAGTTGCATTTTTTTACTGCCCTTGCAGGATACGAAGACCGTTACGAAGAAGGCAAACAGACCGCAAAGGATTGCGACAAGGTTGTAAGATTGTCCGCTGCCGCTTGCAGTGGTAAGGTTGCTGATTGCGCTGCCCGAAAGGCCTAAGCCGATAAGAGCGACCGTGGGCCCGATGATGACCGCGGGCATAAGTTTGTTAATCCATTCAGTGCCTTTCTTCCAGACGATAAAGGCAAGTATGCAGTACACAGCGCCTGCGAATACGCCGCCGAGAATAATTCCCCACCAGCCGTATTGAGTTGCGCCGATCAACGCCGAGATAAACGCGAACGAGCTTCCGATGAACATCGGGCTCTTTTTCTTGGTAACCCATATGTAGAACAGGGTTGCGATACCTGCGCCGAAAAGCGCGGCAGCGGGGCTCATGTTGACGCCGTTTCCCGAGGAAAGAATAGGCACGAGAATCGTCGCGCATACGACCGCCAAGAATTGTTGAAGCGAGTACACAAGCGTTTGTTTGAAGGACAACTTGTCTTCAACGTTGTAAATCATCTTCATAAGTAACAATCTCCTTTAAAATTTATTTATATTTTGATATATCAGAGTGAAAACAGGTCGACGGCGATTTTCTCGTCATATGGCGGTATCATTACCCTTACGACCTCCTGCTTGGACGTTGGCAGGTTTTTGCCGACGTAGTCCGCGCGTATCGGAAGTTCGCGATGGCCGCGGTCGATAAGCACGGCAAGTTGTATCGTGCGCGGACGTCCCAGCGTGAACACGGCGTCGATTGCGGCGCGCGCCGTCCTTCCGGTAAACAAAACGTCGTCAACAAGGACGACGTCTCGTCCCCTTACTTCAAAGGGAACGTTGATTTTTTCGATAACGGGAGTTTCGCTTTTTTCCGCAAGGTCGTCACGATAAAGACTTATATCGAGTTCACCCACGTCAAGCGCCACGCCTTCGTATTTTTTCACGTTTTCGGCAATTATTCCGGCAAGGGGGATACCACGGCTTTTAATGCCGATAAGCACGACGTTTTCCAGGGAGTCGTTTCTTTCGATAATCTCGTGCGATACCCTTTTCAGTGCGCGTGCGACAGCCGTATCATCCATAATGTTTGCCTTAATTTCCATAAAACCTCAAAAAAAATCTTGCGCCGAGACACGCAAGATATGATACACCTGTTTATTGTATGATAACCTTGTATGTCTCTCTGGACATAATTAAAGATTTCTGTTAGGGTTATAATAACACAAGCGGCGTTTTTTGTAAACCTTTTTTAAGAAGGAAAAGAAAATTTTTTTATTATTATTTTTTTTTGAAAATATCGCGCTTCTTCTCGCCTTCGAAATTTACCCGCCGCCCTTCATTTTTACTATATAAACTATATAATA
>ERZ780149.4275-NODE-4275-length-11192-cov-2.690132_pt1 | contig 11192 bp, 10 predicted proteins | sample MGYA00511367_ERZ780149 | MGnify/ENA primary metagenome ERZ780149 (study PRJEB29588, sample SAMEA2153852) | human gut metagenome | biome: human gut; feature: human-associated habitat; material: faeces | place: Denmark | collected 2008/2010 ...
TTGTTATTTTCTCCTTTATTTTCCTGTTGTACAGCAACAGTTTCCTCATGAAAAGAAGACAAAAGGAACTGGGACTTTACAACATTCTCGGGCTGGAAAAGAAGCATATCAGCTGGGTTATGATGCTGGAGAATCTGTTTAGTGCCTTGATCAGTTTTGTTGGCGGAATCCTTGTGGGAATTCTGGGAAGCAAGCTGGCGCTTCTGCTGCTCTTGAAACTGATCAAGGTTCCGGCGTCCTTTGGGTTCGAAGTCAGCGTTCCGGCAATCAGAATATGCCTGGAAGTGTTTGGAGCTATTTTTGTTTTGATCCTTCTGGTAAATATCCGAAAGGTTTACAAAACAAACCCGATTCAGCTTCTTCATGCACAAAATACAGGGGAAAAGGAACCAAAAGCAAAATGGCTGATGGCGGTTGCTGGTTTTATCTGTCTGTTTATCGGATATTATATTGCCATTACCACAGAGTCACCTCTTTCGGCGCTGGCGCTGTTCTTTGTGGCAGTGGTTCTGGTAATGGCAGGAACGTATCTTCTTTTTACAGCAGGAAGCATTGTGGTGCTCAAAGTCCTGCGCTGGAATAAGAAATTTTATTATAAAACCAAGAATTTTACTGCTGTTTCCGGTATGCTGTACCGCATGAAACAAAATGCAGTTGGACTTGCAAGTATCTGTATTCTGAGCACAGGCGTACTTCTGATGATCTCTTCTACGGTGTGCCTGAATTCCGGACTGGATGATATTATGAACAAACGCTGTCCGGCGGATGTGAATGTGCTGTACCGGGGAAATTCTTATGAAGATCTGGAAAAAATGAGAGAGAAATTACTGGGAAAAATTGAAAACCAGGTTTCTTATGAGAAAATTAACACCGAAATTGCTTTTTCCTCTACGCTTGTGGGAAGCGAAGATGGGAGCTGGAAATTTGCAAATGTTGATGGGAGTTCCCTTATGGCAATGCCAGCCTCATTGGAAACCCTTACCGTGGTTCCACAGGAAGAGTATGCCAGGGTTACGGGAGAAGAGATTTCCCTTGCGCCAGGTGAAGTTCTTGCTTACCACAATGGAAAAACAGACGGTGAGACTCTGGAGATTCATAACAAGGTTTACCAGGTGAAAGAATGGCTGAAAAATTATCAGTATGTGGGAGATAATTTTTCTTCTATGGATTCTTTGAAGCTGGTTGTAAATGACGAAGACTTTTTTGCTTTGTTTTTGCAGCAGGAGGAAGTTTATCAAAGTGCAATGTCTCTGATGGAACTGGAAACGGATGTGTATCTGTCTGGAAGTGAAGAAGAAAAATATGCATCTGCCATCAAAGTAAGCGATCTTGCATCGGAGCTTCTGGATTCCGAAAAAGCAGCTGGAACTATAGAAGTGGGAATGAACTACAATACTATAAAACAGGATCTGTATAACAGTTTTTACAGTATGTTCGGTGGAATTTTGTTCCTTGGAATTTTCCTTGGACTGCTGTTCCTGATGGGGGCGGCCATGATCATTTACTACAAGCAGGTTTCAGAGGGCTATGAGGATAAGGAACGGTTCGAGATCATGCAGAAGGTGGGCATGACTCATAAAGAGGTGAAATCTTCCATTCACAGACAGATCCTTATGGTATTTTTCCTTCCTCTTGGAATGGCAGCACTGCATATTGCTATGGCATTTCCTATGGTAAAGAGACTGCTGGCGCTGTTTAGCATGACAAACAGCGGTTTGTTTGCCAGATGCACGGTGGTGACATTATTGGTGTTTGCTTTGGTTTATGGCGTGATTTATGGGCTGACAGCGAAGGTTTATTACAAGATTGTAGAGAGAAAGTGAGAATACAAGGGATAATAGTTGAATTTATTAGTGTAAAGTGCTACAATGAGAGAGCCTGGGAGGCCAAAACTGTTTCCCAGGCTCTTTGCGTGACTACAGAAGAAACCGGAGGAAATCTCTCATGAAAAAAGAGAGCTTTAAACAAGGAATTACAGATGGAATCCCCATTGCCCTGGGGTATCTGGCTGTTTCCTTTACGTTTGGTATGATGGCGGTGCAGGGCGGACTGTCTATCTGGCAGGCGGTCTTGATTTCTTTGACGAATCTTACGTCAGCGGGACAATTTGCAGGTCTTGATATTATCATAGCAGGAGGTTCCTTATGGGAAATGGCACTTACTCAGCTGATTATCAATCTGAGATACTGTCTGATGTCGTTTTCCCTTTCACAGAAGCTAAGACGTGATGAAACTTGGGGGCATCGTTACGGAGTTGCATTTGGCGTAACAGATGAGATATTTGGAGTCAGTGCCAGTAAACCGGGGAAAGTCAGTGCGTTTTATAATTATGGTGTAATGAGTGTAGCAATCCCGGGATGGACCATTGGAACCCTGCTTGGAGCTATTTCAGGAAGTATTCTTCCTGATTTTATTATGAGTGCACTTGGAGTTGCCATTTATGGAATGTTTTTGGCTGTCATTATTCCGCCATCCAAGAAAAACAAAGCAGTGCTTCTGGTTGTTCTTGGAGCAATGGCAGTGAGCGCATTATTTGCCTGGGTTCCTGTATTATCGAAAGTCTCATCCGGATTTGTGATTATTATTACTACAATTCTGGTAGCCGGACTGGCAGCATGGCTTTGCCCGGTTGATGAAGAAAATGCCAAGGAGGAAGCTCATGAAGCCTAATGTTTATATTTATATCCTGGTTATGGCTGGCGTTACATATTTGATCCGTATGCTGCCATTGGCACTGGCGAAGAAGGAGATTACCAATCCTTTTATAAAATCATTTCTGTTTTATGTGCCCTATGCCTGTCTGGCAGCTATGACGTTTCCGGCGATTTTGTCGGCAACGGCAAGTGTAATTTCTGCTGTAGTGGGATTTGTAGTGGCGCTGATTGCAGCATACAAAGAGAAGAGTCTGCTGACTGTGGCGCTTCTTGCCTGTGGTGCAGTATTTATTGTAGAAAGAATAATGGCCTTTGCGGTGTAAGCATTACAAAATGCCTACGGTCCGCAAGGGCCTTTTTATTGAGTCATTCTCCAAGAAATCCCAGATCAATTTCCCCATCAAATACAGTAGTAGCCGGACCAGTCATATAAACCTGATCGTCATTTTCGTCCCAGAAAATATTAAGATCGCCACCAAGAAGCTTCACGGTAACCGGCTGATCACGGTCAACCAGCCCGTTCAAAATAGAAGCAACTGCAACTGCGCAGGCACCTGTTCCACAAGCCAGAGTCTCACCGGAACCGCGCTCCCAGACTCTCATCTGGACAGTGTGTCGGTCGATGACTTTTACGAATTCGGTATTGACGCGGTCAGGGAAATTTATATGGTTTTCAAAAGATGGACCGATCTTTTCGATTTCCAGCCCGTCTACGTCATCAATGTATACGATGGCGTGAGGATTTCCCATGGAAACAGCTGTAAAGTGATAAATCTGTCCGTCTACTTCAATAGGGGCATTTACGACCTGCTCAGACTCGGATACAACTGGAATCAGAGAAGCCTGAAGAATAGGGGCGCCCATATTGACCTTTACCATACTGACTTTTCCGTCATGGATAGAAAGATCCAGATATTTCACGCCGCTTTTGGTCGCTACGCTGATACTGGTCTTGTTTACAATGCCGTAATCGTAAGCATACTTGGCTACACAGCGGATGCCATTGCCGCACATAGCACCCTGGGAACCATCCAGGTTGTACATATCCATCTCACAGTCTGCAATGTCAGACGGCTTAATCAGAATCAGTCCGTCTGAGCCAATTCCAAAATGTCTGTCACTCACAAATTTGGCAACTGCTGATGGATCTTTCACAGTTTCTTTAAAACAGTTCACATATACATAATCGTTGCCGATACCATGCATTTTTGTAAATTTCATAACAAATACCTCCTGTTTAGGCGGTTAACGCCTTGGTCATTCAATTATTTAATTACTCCACACAAATCATATCATAACACAGATCTGTTATCAAAAAGTGAATTTTTCCAAATAATGACAAAGAAGTTGGGGAAATTTATGGAAACTCTTGCATTTTTCCCAAAAGCTGATAAAATGAGGAAAAGATAGATGAATGAATATGCAGAAAGCATGAATAATTATGTCCCCATCTTGTGAAGTCGGTTGTTGTGGAAGAAATAAACAGCAACAGCTTACTATGTGGATGAAGATATAAGGAACTGGTTCTGTATATGAGATTAAGAGGAGGAAAAGAATATGAAAAAATTAGTAGCTCTTGCACTTGGCACAGTAATGGCAGTTTCCATGACTGCTGGCGTATCTGCTGCAACTGTTGAGTCAAAGGATGATCTTAAGAATGCAACAATCGGTGTACAGCTTGGTACAACCGGTGATATTGAAGCTAGTGAATATGAGGCTGACGGAGCAACTGTTAAGCGTTACAGCAAAGGAAGCGAAGCAATCCAGGCACTTATGGCAGGTCAGATCGACTGTGTGATCATCGACTCACAGCCGGCTCAGAAATTCGTTGAGAATGCAGACGGACTGAAGATCCTGGACGAGCCATTCGTTGAAGAAGAGTATGCAATCTGCCTGAAGAAAGGCAATGATGAGCTTCTTGACAAGATTAACGGCGCATTAAAAGAACTGAAAGAGGACGGAACTGTTGATGACATTATGAACAACTACATCGGTGATAACATTGGCGAGACACCATATGAGTCTCCGGAAGATGTAGACCGTTCCAACGGAACTCTTGTAATGGCAACAAACGCTGAGTTCGAGCCATATGAGTATCGTGAAGGTGATGAGGTTGTTGGTATCGACGCTGATATTGCACAGGCAATCTGTGATAAGCTTGGATATGAGCTTGAGATCGACGATATGGAGTTTGATGCAATCCTTGCCGCAGTACAGTCTGGAAAAGCTGATTTCGGTGCTGCCGGAATGACCGTTACAGAGGATCGTCTGGAGAGTGTTGATTTCACAGACACCTATGCAAATGCAAGCCAGGTTATCATTGTAAAAGCTGACTGATAGAAATAATACAGCATAAGCTGTCAGAGAAGTGTGAGTCACCTAGATGAATGCTGTTTGGGAAAAGCTTGGAATGTATAAGCTTTGGATACAGGCAGATCAAGGTGACTCATACTAATGTTACTGACTGAAAGAATGAAAACAGCCAGCATACAGTTCTGGCAGCTTTTCCTATATGGAATGGTGCCGAAAGAGAAGCAGGCACTGCACCATTAGATAAGCAAATAAAAAGGGAAATAATATGTTTGAAAAATTTGGACACGATTTTTATATCAATTTCATAAAAGATGACAGATACACCTGGCTGCTGGATGGTTTGAAAAATACCATGATCATCACAGTTTTCGCCCTGTTGATCGGTATCTGTATCGGTTTTCTGGTGGCAATTATCCGTTCTTCCCACGATAAATCCGGGAATTTTAAAATTGCCAACTCCATCTGCAGAGTTTATCTGACTGTGATCCGTGGAACACCTACTGTGATCCAGCTTCTGATCATGAACTTTGTAGTTTTTGGTTCTGTAAGCGTCAATGAGATTCTGGTAGGAAGTCTGGCATTTGGTATCAACTCAGGTGCCTACGTAGCGGAGATCGTCCGTTCCGGAATCATGTCAATTGACCAGGGACAGACAGAGGCAGGACGTAGCCTGGGACTTAATTTTACCCAGACCATGCGTCTTATTATCATTCCACAGGCGTTTAAGAATGTGCTTCCTGCACTGGTAAATGAGTTTATCGTGCTGATCAAGGAAACTTCTATTATCGGTTACATCGGAATGATGGACCTGACCAAGGGTGCAATGCTGATCCAGAGCCGTACCTACAATGCTTTTATGCCTCTTCTGGCAGCAGCTGCAATTTATCTGATCGTGGTCATGGTATTGACCTTCTTTATGAATAAACTGGAGAGGAGACTGAGAACCAGTGAGCGTTGATAAGAGTAAAGTTTTGATCCAGGTACAGGATCTGAAAAAAGCGTTTGGATCCAATCAGGTTCTGGATGGAATTTCCACAGATATCTGTCAGGGCGAGGTTGTTGCCATTATCGGACCATCTGGCTCTGGTAAATCCACTTTCCTTCGTTCTCTCAACCTTCTGGAGGAGCCTACAGGAGGTAAAATCCTGTTTGAAGGAACAGATATCACAGATCCCAAGGTTGACATAAATCGACATCGTCAGAAGATCGGAATGGTTTTCCAGCAGTTTAATCTGTTTCCACACAAGACGGTAAAGCAGAATATTATGATGGCACCGGTTGCCCTGAAACTGATGACAAAGGAAGAGGCTTCCAGACGTGCGGACGAGCTTCTTGCTCGTGTGGGACTTCCAGATAAGGCAAATGCTTATCCGGATATGCTTTCCGGTGGTCAGAAGCAGCGTATTGCCATTGCAAGATCCCTTGCCATGAATCCGGATGTTATGCTTTTTGACGAGCCTACTTCTGCACTGGATCCGGAGATGGTTGGAGAGGTTCTGGAGCTGATGAAACAGCTTGCCCAGGAGGGCATGACCATGGTTGTTGTTACACATGAAATGGGATTTGCAAGAGAGGTTGCAACAAGAGTTTTATTTATTGATGACGGCAAAATTCAGGAACAGAATGCGCCGAAGGAGTTTTTTGAAAATCCGCAGAATCCGCGATTGAAGGAATTTTTGTCTAAGGTTCTGTAAAAAGAAAAAAGACAACCTTTTCCATTGGTTTAAATGGGACTGAGGTTGTCTTTTTTTTGTGTGAAAAAACGCGGTGATTTAAAATCCTATGCGTTTTTCTTCATTTCTTTATAACAATATTTGATGATTTCTTTCCTTGTGACAATTCCGATAAAGTGATCCTGATCATCTATAACCGGCACAAAGTTCTGGTTGATTGCGCGGTCCAGGAGATCCTCCATGTCGCAGTCAACGTGTACCGGTTTGTAGGTGGCTCTTCTGGAGATAGCCATAACTGGTACTTCCTCGGCTGTTTTCATATCCGTGATGTTCAGATTTTTCATTCCCCAGAGAAGATCACCCTCAGAAATAGTACCTACGTATTTTCCATCTGGATTCAGAATAGGAATACAGGAAAATTTCCGGTGTTCCATTTTCTCAAGAGTCTGCCTCAAAGTTTCATTCTCGAAAATGTAGGCAATATCACTTTTCGGTGTTAAGAAAAAAAGTATATTCAATTTGATCCCTCGATTCTATTTTACAGAAGTGGAATACCGCCTTTAGCAGCTTCTTCCTGCATTTCCTTAGGCCACAGGGAAACATGTACTTCTCCAATATGAGCCTTGCGCAGGAAGAACATACAGATACGGGACTGACCGATACCGCCGCCGATTGTGTATGGAAGTTCTTTATTCAGAATGGCCTTCTGGAACGGGAGCTCTCTGCGGTCGTCACAGCCGGCTTCTGTAAGCTGTTTGTCAAGTGCTGTCTCGTCTACACGGATACCCATGGAAGAAAGTTCAAGGGCAATGTCCAGTACAGGATAGTATACCAGAATATCGCCGTTTAATTCCCAGTCATCATAGTCTGGAGCACGTCCGTCGTGGCGCTCGCCATTTGTCAGTTTCTTACCTACCTGCATAAGGAAAACAGCGCCTTTTTCTTTGACGATCTTGTATTCTCTTTCCTTAGGGGTAAGATCCGGATACATGTCTACAAGCTCTTCTGTGGAGACAAATGCAATCTCTCTTGGAAGAATTTCTTCTATGTAGTCATACTGTACTGCCATGTATTTCTCTGTCTTGCGGAGTACGCTGTAGATAGTACGGACAGTGTTAATGAGAGTTTCTACATTTCTCTCTTCTTTGGTGATGATCTTCTCCCAGTCCCACTGGTCTACATAGATGGAATGGATGTTGTCAACATCCTCATCACGGCGGATGGCAACCATATCGGTGTATAAGCCCTCACCTACAGAGAAACCATATTTCTTCAGTGCATAACGCTTCCATTTTGCAAGAGAATGTACGATTTCAGCGTTGCAGTCCATGCCTTTGATGTCAAAGCTTACCGGACGCTCCACGCCGTTCAGGTTATCATTGAGGCCGGAACTTGGATCTACAAATATAGGTGCGGAGACACGCAGAAGGTTCAGCTTCTGTGCAAGTGTCTGCTGGAAAAAATCTTTCACAGTTTTAATTGCTACCTGAGTATCATGAAGATTAAGGTCTGCATGATAGCCCATAGGAATTTTTAATTGTTCCATGGGAATCCTCCTTGTTGATTGTGTTAATCTCTGTTTTCTGTTCACGATAATGTTCTGTGGTTACTAAAACGTGAACAGGAACAATCTCGGTTTATTATAACAGGTATTTTCCCGCTTGGCAATTTAGACCTTGCAAGAAATATGCAAAAAAGATACAATAAAAGACAAAGAATGTGATGATTTTTCCCTGTTGGAGCAAAAACAGGAATTACAGGTTGTGGTGAAACAGAATAACCAGAGAACCGGGAGGATGTCTATGGAGAAAAAAAGGTGCCAGGTCTGCGATGGGCCTGTTGTAAATGGCAGATGTAAGCTGTGTGGAATGCCTTATAGAAATGATGAGACTTTGTATCATCTGAATGAGAACAGAAGTGACCATTACCGTCATGCTACCAGCCGGGCGCGGGCAATCATGCGCCAGGAGGAAATCCCGCTGGGAGATAAGAAGGCTGGAAGTGCTGCATATAAGACCGGGACCGGAACAGGCGTGGCAGGAGCCGGAAATAAACATGATCAGAAAACGGGAACACGAAGCTCTAAGTCACTGGCTGGTGCAGGCACAGGGAATTCTTATAATAAGGGAAATGTGAAAGCAGGAAGTATATATGGAGGAGGCACTGGTGCTGATAAGAATGGAAATAAGGTCTCTGTCCCTGCTGGGAGTTATAATTCCAAGAGCAGACAAAGTACAGCTGGAACTTACAGCACTACAGCTAAAAAAAGCAGTGTTTACACCCAGAAACCGGTAAAAAAGAAAAAAGGATCCCTTCTTGGATGGCTCATGGTCCTGGTGATCATCTGCGCAAGCTTACCGGAAATCCGGGATTCCCTGAAGGACAGCCTTGCTCCGATACTTGAAGAAGAATTTGGAGATATGTTCAGTTCTGGGGCTGATTCAGCCTCTTATAAACTGATGGCAGGAGATGTGCTGGAGGTTGGAGAAAATGTGGATGGAGGCATTGTCCCAGGATATTACATTGCTTCCTGTTCAAATGGTTTTGTAAGTTTTATGATCATGGGAGAAGAGGGTGAAAACGGAAGCATGACAGTGACAGATGGCGTGGAGCGTAAGATTACCCTGAAAGAGGGAGATCTGATCGGAATCATAAATACAGAGTCAGAAGATTCCGCATTGATGCTTACTGCTCGTTAAGATTGGGGAAATAATAGTAAAAAATAGTAAAAAAAGGAACCTCGTCAGATGAGTACTTATTTCGTCGGAGGTTTCTTTTTGTATGTTTAGAGCGTGTTTGAAAAATCATTCCCGCAATCTGCACGCCCCACTTTGCGGGAGATTTCACCCGAATTCGGTTGCCGCAGCCCGCTACAGCGCCCTTATCCGGGTGAAATCTCCCACAAATTGTGACGCACATATTGTGGAAAGCCTTTTGCAAACAGGCTCTAGCGGATGGTAGTTCCTGTTTTTCCTTCATAGCCCTCTTTGGCATGAGCCATATCAGTAATCACAGTGCTCCGGCCTTCCCCTTTCTCGATAAAGGAAATACCTGCTTCGATTTTGGGAAGCATGGAACCGGAAGCAAACTGGTTCTCTTCAATGTATTTCTTAGCGTCCGCTACAGTGATGCTGCCAAGCTTCTGCTCATTTACCTGACCGTGGTTCAGACTTACGTTCTCTACACTTGTGAGAATCAGAAGAGTATCGGCATTTAATTCTTCTGCAAGAAGTCCTGCGGCAAGATCTTTCTCAATGATGGCACTGGCACCGTGAAGGTTGATGCCCTGCTCAAGCACTGGAATTCCACCGCCGCCGGCTGCGATAACAACCTGGTCTGCATTGAGAAGTGCTCGTATAGTCTCAAGCTCTACGATTCTCTGTGGCTTCGGAGCTGCTACGATTCGTCTGTATCCGCCATCAGCAAGTCTGGTGACAAAGTTTCCTTTTTCTTCCTCTGCTTCAGCTTCTTCCTCAGTGAGAACACGTCCGATAATTTTCTCCGGATCTGCAAAAGCGTCGTCATATGGATCAATAACAGTCTGGGTAAGAATGGTAGCAACAGGTTTGTAAATTCCGCGGCTGATAAATTCAGAGCGGATCGCATTCTGAAGGTCATATCCAATGTAGCCCTGGCTCATTGCGGAGCAGACTGACATAGGAGCGAATGTATAATCCGGGTGTGTCTTTCCAAATTCATTCATTGCAGTGTGGATCATGCCAATCTGTGGGCCATTGCTGTGGGAGATTACCACCTTGGCACCCTCTTCAACAAGATCTGCGATTGCTTTTGCTGCGGCTTTGGTGGCTACTTTCTGCTCTGGAAGTGTGGTGCCGAGAGCTCTGTGACCTAATGCAACTACTACGATTTTTTCACTCATAGGAGATACCTCGTTTCTGTCAAGAATATAATGCGGATATCAGAGTTAAGTGGATTACTGTGAAAGTATTCACAGCAACATGAATGATTTCTCCGGACATCCTTGTGTAATATCTTCCATTATAAAAGCTAAGGGTGGGAATTGCAATAGAAAAGTCCTTGAAACAGGAAAAGCCATCCGCATCAGGCAGATGGCTCATTTCCTATATTTTTGAGGGGGGAGATAGAGAGTGGTTTTTCATCTATCCGAAATTCATTATATCGGCAATTTGTGAGGAAAATGTGTCTCAAATCTAAAAGAAATCGAAAAAATATGAAATGAAAATAAAATCCGACCCTTTATTGCATTTAAAGACCAAGTGTGGTAAAGTAAACCTATCTTGTTTCTGCATTCTGCAGAAAAGAATTTCTACCGCGCCGGTTCGGCGCAAGATAACCCGTTTTTTGAAGGAAACCTGTTAACCTGGGCGTTTTATACGCTTTTTTGAAAATGGATGCATACAATGGCAAGGCAAATTTGCTTCGGAATGCTGTGAATAGGATCTGTTTAAGTGAGAAAGGTGTGATTCCCATGTGCTGTCAGTGACTCATTTATATGGTGATGTCGCCAGTAGGCGGCAAGTCCGTTTTGTAAAATAGTAGTTTAATAACAGAGATTAGTGAAAAATAGGGG
>ERZ780149.4280-NODE-4280-length-11181-cov-5.531008_pt1 | contig 11181 bp, 10 predicted proteins | sample MGYA00511367_ERZ780149 | MGnify/ENA primary metagenome ERZ780149 (study PRJEB29588, sample SAMEA2153852) | human gut metagenome | biome: human gut; feature: human-associated habitat; material: faeces | place: Denmark | collected 2008/2010 ...
TTGCATGTGTTAGGCACGCCGCCAGCGTTCGTCCTGAGCCAGGATCAAACTCTCTGAAAATTTGTATCTCAAGTCTTCCGACTTAAAATCTTTTCAAAGCTTAATCGCTTCTCAGTAACAACACTTTTGCGTGTTGTCCCGTTATACTTTAGAGTTTCTAACTCTCAAAAATTTTCGGGTTCTCTTTATAGTTATCGTTGTTTAATTTTCAAGGTCCGCCGCGCTTATCTCTCTGAGCTTTCGTCACCGGCCGCTCTCATAAGGCGCTCGATTATATTACCACATCACTCCCCTCTTGTCAACACCTTTTTTGATATTTTTTTAAAATTTTTTAACAAAAAGCGGCAGGACTGCTGCCGCTTTGATTTTCGTCTTGCCGCGCCGGCTTTGCCTTTTCACAACCGATAGTATATGTCGTCAAAGCTGACATCTGCATGTTGTAACAGCCTGTTTGCGTAATCTTTATCCGAAGCGGTAAAAATACTATGTATTTCCGAAAGAAATATTTTCAGAAAATCTTATTCACACTCTATTTTTGCGACCCTGACGACGGTATTGTTTCCGTATGTAAACGGTTCAGCCTGAACAAAAAGTGTGTTTCCGTCCTGCTTATACACGGCGTCGGTGCCTGTTTCCATCCAGTAGACGCGCTTCACGGTCTCACCGGCGAGGGTGAATCGGTCGGTATACTTGTCGCTCTTTGCCTCGTTGAGGGCGACGTTTTCGTTTGCAAAGACCGGCAGTGAGAAGCAGAACAGGTAATAATTTTTACCGTTTTTAAGCACGAAGTCCTTTTCTCTGCCCTCCACTTGGGCGGCATAAGGCTTAGGAGCGCGGATCGCCTCGTCGAAAAGGTTCACCCACTGTCCGACGGCATCCAGTATTGCTTTGTCCATAAGCCGCAGGTTACCGTTTCCGTCGGGTCCGATATTAAGCAGCAGGTTTGAGCCGCAGCGGCGGCAGTCGCAAAGCGTTTCGATTATTTCTGCCGACGATTTGAAATGGAGATCGTTTTTGGCGTATCCCCAGTGATCGTTCAGCGTTTCACACATTTCGCTTGCAAGATATTTCGGGGCACCTTCGGTATTTATCGGGAAGGGCTTTCCTCTTTCGAAGGTCACGCTGTCAAGCTCGGGGTGGTGGATCATTCCGCGGTTGCAAAGCCCCGTGTTATTGATTATTATAGCCTCGGGCTGATACGCCCTTATGGTGGCATAGAGGGCGTCCTCTTCCCAGTCGGCGTCCTTTTTGTCCCACCAGCCGTCAAACCACAATCCGCCGATCTTTCCGTAGTTTTTGCACAGTATCTCGACACTTTTTCTGAGATATCCAAGATACGCCGGAAAATCGGTTTTATAGGTCGGCTCGTGCCAGTCGAGCAGTGTATGATAGAACGACGGCGTTATCCCGGCAGTGTGGCAGGCGTCGGTAAATTCCCTTACAAGGTCCCTGCCGCAGGTGTGCACGGTGTCGTAATCGTTAAGACCGCAGGTATCGAAAAGCGAAAATCCGTCGTGGTGACGCGTGGTCAGCGTTATATATCTGCACCCCGCCTCTTTTGCGGCTTCGACCAGTTCCTTTGCCCAGTCCGGCTTCGGGCAGAAGCTTTTTACATAGTTGTCGTATTCCCTGTAAGGAATGTTGTACTGGCACTTCGCCCACTCGCCCTTTGCGAGCGCGCTGTAGGCGCCGAAATGCACGAACATACCGAAACCCTGTTCCTCAAACTGTTTTATATACGGTTTTACTATCATGGGTATCACTGCTTTCCATATCTGTTAAACGGAGCACCCTCGTGCTTTCAAGTGAAGTATATATTATCGTGCAGCCGATTGCAACAAAAAAATATTTTAGCGATATGAAAATTCACTGTTGAAAATAGCGTTCCTATACATTATAATATATAGAAGCATTTGAAAGTTTGGAGAAGACCTGATATGGAATATAATTTTTCCGATAATTTAAAGGATCTCAAGCCGTCAGCGATCAGGGAAATACTGAAGTTCACGTCTGAGCCGGGATATATCCCCTTTGCCGCAGGCAATCCGGCACCCGAGACACTGCCGACCGATGCGGTGTCTGCCATTTTGTCAGATATCATGATGGAGCAGCCGGTCGATGCACTGCAGTATTCGGTGACCGAAGGGTACGCTCCGCTTCGTAAGACTTTGAAGGATTATCTCAAATCGACCCAGAATATAGGAAGAGACAGCGACGAGCTGATAATAACCTCGGGCGCGCAGCAGGTCATGAGCCTTTCTGCCGCCGTACTGTGCGACGCCGGCGATACCGTTGTGTGCGAGGATCCGAGCTTTATCGGCTCGCTCAACGCGTTCCGCGCCGCCGGGCTGAAGCTGGTCGGCGTTCCGGTCGAAAAGGACGGCATGAACGTAGAATTGCTTGACAAGGTGCTGGACGCCGAAAAGAACGTAAAATTCATTTACACGATACCTAACTTTCAGAACCCTGCCGGTGTGTGCATGAGCGTGCAGAAAAGAAAGGCGCTTTATGAAACGGCAAAGCGGCACAAAGTTATGATAGTTGAAGACAATCCTTACGGCGACACCTGCTTTGACGGCGTTTGTCCGCCGTCCGTTAAAAGCCTTGACGAGGACGGGATAGTCATATATGCAGGCTCCTTCTCAAAGGTCATTTCACCGGGACTGAGGGTCGGCTTCGCCCTCGCGCCGTCCGCCGTGATATCCAAAATGGTGGTCTGCAAACAGACTGCGGACGTGCACACGTCAATTCTCAGCCAGATGATATGCTACCGTTTCATGACCGGAGGCGGTTATGAAAATCACCTTTCACGCAACCGTGAAATATACCGCAACAAATGCGGTCTGATGCAGTCGCTGCTCGACCGCGACATGGCGCCGTTTATCGAATACAACAAGCCGTCGGGCGGACTGTTCATATGGTGCCGCATCAAAAACGGATCGGACGCCGAAAGCTTTTGCAAAAAGGCGCTTGAGAGGCGTGTTGCGGTGGTACCCGGCAGTGCGTTTTCGGTGGCGCCCGGCGGCAACGGGGACTGCTTCCGTCTGAACTATTCAACACCGACCGATGAGCAGATCGTAAACGGCATCGGCATACTGGGAGAGGTCGCAAAGGCGACGCTCGGATAAGGAGAAACTATGGAAAACATGAATATCCCGGAAAAAAAGCGCGCGCTGAGCTTTATACAGTCGAGCGGACTTTTCACGCTCGGCAACTACGTTGGTGCGCTTAAAAACTGGAAAAACATGCAGGACGATTTCGACTGCATCTTCGGCATCGCCGATCTGCACGCAATAACCGTAAGGCAGGAGCCGCAGAAGCTGAGGCAGCAGATATACAGCGCCGCGGCGACGCTGCTCAGCATCGGTCTCGACCCGGAGAAAAGCATTATCTTCATGCAGTCGCACGTTGCGGCGCACTCGCAGCTTGCATGGCTGCTTGACTGCTACACGCAGTTCGGCGAGCTGTCGCGCATGACCCAGTTCAAGGACAAATCAGCAAAAAACAGCGGCAATGTCAACGCCGGTCTGTTTACATACCCGGTGCTCATGGCTGCCGACATTCTGCTTTACAAGCCTGACCTTGTGCCGGTGGGTGCCGATCAGAAGCAGCATCTTGAGATCGCGCGCGACATTGCCGAGCGCTTCAACGGCATATACGGCGACGTATTTAAAATTCCGGAAGCGTATATACCTGAGGTAGGCGCTAAAATAATGTCGCTCCAGGATCCGGAAAAGAAAATGTCGAAGTCGGACGAAAACGAAAACGCAAGGGTCGGCATACTTGACAAGCCGGAAGACATAATGCGTAAATTCAAGCGCGCCGTGACCGATTCCGAGGCAAGAGTCTGCATCGGCGAAAACAAGCCGGGTGTGAACAATCTTATCGGTATATACTCAGCCGTCACGGGCAAAACAGCCGACGAGATAACCGCCGAATTTGAGGGCAAAGGCTACGGAGACTTCAAGACCGCGGTCGGCGAAGCGGTGGTCGAGGAGCTGCGTCCGGTAAGAGAGAATTACGAGCGCTATATTTCCGACAAGGCGACGCTTGAGGAAATATACCGCAAGGGTGCCGAACGTGCCGAAAGGCTTGCCAACAAAACGCTTTACCGCGTTATGAAGAAAATAGGCTATGTGCTCTGAAAAGGATCTTTTAAGCGGATTTGCAGGCAATGACGAAATCAAAACGGTTATCAGAAACGCCGTAAAAAGCGGAAGATTTCCGCACGCTTTCATTATAGAAGGCGAAAGCGGAAGCGGACGGTACACGCTTGCGAAAATGATTGCCGCCGCAGCCGTTTGCAAAGAGGAAAACGCCCCCTGCGGAAAATGCCGCAGGTGTGAGCTTGTCATGAACAATGCCTTTGCGGACGTGTATACATATTCGCCTGACGGCGCCACCTTTAAGGTCGATACCGTGCGGTCGATACGCGACGGGGCGTTTGTAATGCCCATTGAAGCCGAGCGCAAGGTGTGCATTTTAAAAGACTGCGACAAAATGAACGAGCCGGCTCAGAATGCTTTTCTGAAAATTCTTGAGGAGCCGCCGTCGTTTATGGTGTTTATATTGATATGTGAAAACGCCGCCTCGCTGCTTGCCACGGTGCGGTCGCGCTGCGTTACGCTGAGTGTTTCACTGCCGGAATATGAGACGGCAGCGGAGTATGCTGCGCAAGTTTCCGGCAAGCCGCAGACTGAAGCGGCGGCAGCCGTGAAAGCCTCGCACTGCAACATAGGCAAAGCACTGAAGATATTGGCAGGAGATAAAAACACCGCCGCCATTTTGTCGTCGGAATTTATTTCCGCCATGTATAAAAAGGACAGGTTTGCGGCGATAAAAACCGTAAAGGAGCTTGAGAAGGACCGGCAGCTGTTTTCATCGTTTTTGTCAGAGCTTGAGCTGGGACTTGCAGGCGATCTTAAATCAGCCGCCTGCGGCGGTGGTTCGGCAGTGCCTATGCGCTCGCTCTCTCTATGCCTTGACACGGTCCGCAGGTATTCCGACCTGCAAAAGCACCATGTCGGTCAGCCGCTGCTCGTTTCGCTTTTATCGACCGCGATGACGGCGGAAATTTTTGAAAATTTATAACACTTGTTTTAAAGAAGAACTTGTGATAAAATCAAAACAAAAAAGACCGCTCGGGCGGTCGGACGGAGATATTAATGGTAGAAATTATCGGAGTTAAATTCCGGTCGGACGGAAGAATTTATTCGTTTGATCCGGCAGGTAAGAAATATACACAGGGCAGTTACGTTATAGTCGACACATCAAGGGGTACCGAAATCGGCGAGGTCGCAAGTGAAAATCACAACGTGCCGGACAGCCAGATAGTCGGTCAGTTAAAGCCGGTCATCCGGCAGGCTGACGATGCCGATATAAAGCGCATGAACGAGAAGCGCGCAAAGGAAAGTGCAGCGTTTGATTTTTGCGAAAAGAAAATTCTCGAGCGCAAGCTGGAAATGAAGCTGGTCGATGTGGAAATATCGTTCGACGGCACAAAGTATCTGTTTTTCTTTACCGCCGACGGCAGGGTCGATTTCAGGGAGCTTGTGAGAGATCTTGCAAGCAATTTCCACACAAGGATCGAGCTGCGCCAGATAGGTGTGAGAGACGAGGCAAGAATGATGGGCGGACTGGGTATATGCGGTCAGCAGTTCTGCTGCTCGCGCTTTTTGTCCGACTTCCAGCCGGTATCGATCAAAATGGCAAAGGAGCAGGGCTTGTCGCTCAATCCCACAAAGATATCGGGCGCATGCGGAAGGCTCATGTGCTGCCTGAAATACGAGCAGGACGCATATGAATATCTCAATAAAATAACACCGCGCGTGGGTTCTCTGGTCGATACGCCGGAGGGCAGGGGCACGGTAACCGAGGTCAGCCTGCTGACCGGCATGCTGAAGGTCTCTTTAAGCGGAAACGAGGACGCGCTGCCCGTGACCGTCAAACGCGAGGACGCCGTAGTGCTGGGCGCCTTCAAGGGCGGCTGCAAAAAAGGCTGCCCGAAGCAGTCAGCCGGCAAAGCCGACGATGTGACAGACTGACAAGCGCCGGGCTCCGTACGGTTTCGCTCGCATACATTTGCAAGGCAGCCTTGCGCTTATTACCCGAAGTAACGTATTTCAAATGATGAGACAATAAAAACCGGAATTCTTTGGCTTTAATGCGTACGGAATTCGAGCCTCTTAAGCCGAAGCAATAAATTTTAAGAGAAGTGTATGATTGTGAAAAACAAAGCTGTTTATAAAATATCGGTATCCGCGCTTTTCGCGGCGCTTATCTGTGTTGCTGTGGTGGTATTTCAGGTGCCTCTGCCGACCGGCGGATACTTTAATTTCGGCGATTGCTTTATAATCGTAGCCGCGCTTTGCATAGGACCTCTCTGGGGCGGACTTGCGGCAGGCGTCGGCGCCGGACTGTCAGACCTTATTTTAGGCTTTGCGGTGTATTCGCCGGTGACATTTGTTGTTAAATTTTTAATGGCGGTCGTGATTTTTTATATAGTGAAGGGCGTCAGAAAGACCGGCTTTAAATACGATGTCATCACCGTAACAGCAGCCGCGGCTGTCGGCGAGGTGGTCATGATCGCCGGATATTTCCTGTTTGAGATTTTCTATTATGGATTTGCCGGTGCCGCAGCCGATGTTTTGGGAAATGCGATACAGGGCGCATGCGGCATGGTGAGCGGTTCGCTTGTTTTCAACATTCTCAGCAAGACCGGCGTCACAAGTAAGCTGTTTTAGCAGCCGGTCGGATGTCTTGATTTCCTTTTATAAATCAATGTATAAAACGGCAAGACTTGGGTCTTGCCGTTTTTGTTCAAAGTGTGATTCTGCTTGTAAGGGTAATGAATATGTTGACTGCCAAAAGAGCTTGCCTTTCGGCAATTTTTGTATTATTACTCAGATAAACTAAAATTTATTGCCTAAGGTATAAATCGACCCGGCAGGAACGGACTGTTTCTGCCGGGTTCTCTTTCGCAGATTTTTGGCTGACAAAAGCTTAAAGTTTCAGGCTCCGCCGCTCAGATGACCTTGTCGGGATTCAAAATGTTCTTTGGATCAAAGGTCTTTTTGATGCCCTGCATGAGCACTATTTCGGCATCTGTAAGCGACGCTTTCAGGTATTCCTTCTTTGCAAAGCCTATCCCGTGCTCGCCCGACACCTTGCCGCCAAGCTCGTTCGCCTTTTCGTACATAAGGTCAAACGCTTTTTTGAGCTTTAGATCCCACTCGTCCTGCGGCGCGCCGTCACGGCATATGTAGACATGCAGGTTCCCGTCGCCTGCGTGCCCGAAGGACGGTATCCTCAGTCCGACCTCTTTGGCGCAGTGGTGCGTGAATTTTATGAAATCGGCTATCCTGCTCCTCGGCACGACGACGTCACATTCGTCCATTTCATCGGTCGATGCCTTGATCGCTTCAAGAAAAGCGCCTCTTGCCGACCAGACCGACTTTTTTCTTTCCTCGGTATCGACAAAATACGCGTCATAAGCGCCCATTTCCAGACACAGCTCAGCCACCTTTTCATAGCTGCTCTCAACGCTTTTCTGATCGCTGCCGTCAAAGGTCAGCAGCAGGTATGCCTCGTGCGAATCATCGGGAAATTTCTTCGAGAGAAAATCCTCTGCAAAAAGTATCGTTTCGCGCGACATGTATTCGATAGCCGTCGGCTCGGTCTTTGATTTTATTATCTCGGGCACTGCAAGCAGCGCCTCGTCCATCGTTTCAAACGGCACAAGCAGGCTCATAGATACCGTCGGCAGCGGCAGCAGACGAAGCGTCGCCCCGGTTATTATTCCGAGCGTGCCTTCCGAGCCTATCACAAGATCCAGAAGATCGTAGCCGGAGCTGTTCTTGACCACCTTGCCGCCGGGCTCTATTACCTCGCCGTTTGGCAGAACGACGGTCAGCGCCCTTACAAAATCCCTTGTTACGCCGTATTTTACGGCACGCATGCCGCCGGCGTTGGTCGATATATTTCCGCCTATCGTTGCGGATTTTTCGCCCGGATCGGGCGGATAAAACAGCCCGTTCTGCTCGACAAATTCCGAAAGCTCCATAAGCAGCACGCCCGGCTCGACCGTCACGGTCAGATTGCTCGTGTCAAGCTCCAATATCTTATCCATGCGGCTCGTGCAGAGCATTATTCCGCCGTGCAGCGCAACTCCCGCCCCCACAAGTCCCGTGCCCGAGCCGCGCACGACCACAGGCAGATTTTCTCTGTATGCGTATTTCATCACGGCTGAGACCTCTTCTGTGGACAGCACAAACACAAGCGCGTCGGGCATCGCAGATATGCCGCCCAACTCGTCGTGGCTGTAGTCGCTGCTTATCTCGCCGCCGAACAAAAGGCGGTCGCGCGGTATTATGGTTTCGAGGTATTCTCTGTCTTTTGCTGTAAATTTCTTATACATTGGCACTATGCTCCTCTATCCGCTTTATAAGACTCGGCAGCAGCTTGTAGATATCGGCTGTCACGCAGTAATGCGCGACGTCAAATATAGGCGCCGAGCTGTCGAGCGATACGGCGATTATGGTGTCGCTGCTCTTCATGCCTGCCGCAAACTGCACCGCCCCCGAAATGCCGAGGGTGATTATAAGCTTTGGCTTTACGGTCTTGCCGCTCAGCCCTATCTGGTGCTTTGCGTCGAACCACCCGTTTTCAACCAGCGGACGCGTGCAGGCGACCTCGCCGCCCAGCAGCTCAGCCAGTCTCTCAGCCATTTTTATGTCGTCCTTCGACTTGAAGCCTCTGCCGACCGCTATCAGCACCTCCGACTCCGATATATCCGACTCCCTCGCCTTTTTGATCGTTTCCTCTATTACGGTCGGGCAGTCGAGCCACCTTTTGTCGACGGCACAGCTTATGATCTCGCCTTTCGGTGCCTCGCACCTTTCGGGTGCCGAAAAGACCTTGTAACGCACCGTGCAGAACTGCGGACGGTTATCCGGCGTTATTATCTGCGCCATTATGTTGCCGCCGAACGCCGGGCGTATCTGCACAAGATCGGTGTTTTCCTTCATTTCAAGCACCGTGCAGTCGGCGGTAAGTCCCGTTCTGAACCTTGCAGCCACCCTCGGCGCTAAGCTGCGGCCTAAGTTCGTAGCCCCAACAAGCACCGACGACGGTTTGTTTTTAAGTATGAAATCCTCGAAGGCGTCGGTGTAAGGCTCCACCCTGAAATCGGCAAGCCCCTCGTCGTCATAGACAAATACCTTATCCGCGCCGTATAAAGCAGCGTTTTTGCGGCGCTTTCCAACGAATGACCGATGAGCAGTGCGTATACCGGATGCTTTGTCACCCTTGCAAGCTCGGCTGCCTTGCCCAAAAGCTCAAGAGTCACGTTGTGCAGCCGTCCGCCGTCGTGATCGGCATAAACCGCGATGCCCTTCCACGTTGATTTATCGACCGACTGCTTTTTTTCGTCCTCTTTGTATTCTATCACACCGGCAGGTCCCTTTTTAACGCAAAGTCGGCACATTTTACATCCCGACGAAATGTCGAGCCTGCCGTTTTCGTATGATATGGCGGAAAACGGGCAGAGCCTTATGAGCTCCTCCGCCGCCTCTTTTGTCACCTTTTCTTGATTTATTATCATCTGCGGCATGTCCGTTTCCTCCTTTATATGTATTTTTCTTTGAGCAGCACACCGAACACACCGTCAGCCTTTTCGTCGTCGCTGCCGACTATTCTTTGCCGGCTCTCGTTTTTCTCGGGCGGAAATATTCTCTCGACCTTTGTCGCCGAGCCTGAAAGACCGTAGTGCTCCGGGTTTTTGTCCGAAAAATCGTCAACCGATATTACCTTTATAAGCCCGTCGTTCCCTTCGGCTGCCTTTTTGCGCTTATATGATGGCAGGCGCGGCGTGTTTATCTCGGCGTCGGTGCAGATAAGACACGGCATACCGACCGCGGCGGTCATAATTTTATCGTCAAGCACCGCTTTGTATCGCAGTCTGCCGTCTCCTGCCGGTTCTGCCGACTGCACGTTTGCCGCGTGCGGCAGCTTTAAAAACTCCGCCACCTCGGGACCGACCTGCGCCGTGTCGCCGTCGGTGGTCTGCTTTCCGCATATCAAAAGGTCGTATTTTCCCATCGCGGCTATCGCCTGCGATATCGTATAAGCCGTCGCTAAAACATCGGCGCCGCCAAGCCTGCGGTCGCTGATCAGAACGCCGCCGTCGGCGCCCATCCAGACGGCTTCGTTAAGCACCGCCATTGCGGCAGGCGGACCCATCGAAACGACCTTTAAGCTGCCGCCGTAACGCTCTCTCAGCGTCAGCCCGAGCTCAAGCGCGTAAAGGTCGTACGGATTCATTTTTCCGGCAACGCCGTCGCGTATCAGCACGCCCGTGACCGGATCGACCTTGACGTTGGACGACCCCGGCACCTGTTTGATGCAAACGATTATATCCAAATCTTATTCCCCCAAAGCAATAAAATCAACGCATGTCATATATTTTACTATATGATGTCAAATTTATCAATATATTTGTCTAATGTTTTTAAAATTTATGCAACATGACGAAATTGTTTGCTTTTGCAGACAGCGCCGCCGGTGCTCTTTAATGAGGTCAAAACCGTTGACAAATCTTACATTAAATAGTATAATAAATCGGTAGTTTTATCCGCGCCGGAGGTGACCGGTGCTGATGATTGGAGTTTTATTAATGGAATGGACATCGCTTAACACATTAAGGGAAAAATATCTTTCGTTTTTTGAAAGCAAGGGTCATTTAAGGCTGGGCAGCTTTTCGCTCGTGCCCGATCATGACAAGTCACTGCTGCTCATAAATTCCGGCATGGCGCCGATGAAAAAGTTTTTCACGGGCGAGGTCACGCCGCCGCGCAAAAGGGTGACCACCTGCCAGAAGTGCATACGCACGCCCGACCTTGAAAGGGTAGGTCACACCGCGCGTCACGGCACATATTTTGAAATGCTCGGCAACTTCTCGTTCGGCGATTACTTCAAGAATGAGGCTATAGCCTGGGCGTGGGAGTTTCTCACCAAAACACTGGAAATACCCGAGGACAAGCTGTGGCCGTCGGTCTATGAGAAGGACGACGAAGCATATGATATATGGACAAAGAAGATAGGTGTTCCGGCTGAGCGCGTCGTAAGGCTCGGCAAGGAGGACAACTTCTGGGAGCACGGCTCCGGTCCGTGCGGCCCCTGCTC
>ERZ780149.4284-NODE-4284-length-11165-cov-3.468227_pt1 | contig 11165 bp, 9 predicted proteins | sample MGYA00511367_ERZ780149 | MGnify/ENA primary metagenome ERZ780149 (study PRJEB29588, sample SAMEA2153852) | human gut metagenome | biome: human gut; feature: human-associated habitat; material: faeces | place: Denmark | collected 2008/2010 ...
TTGGAGGGTAGGGAGAGCCCCTTTCAAGGGGTCTCCCTGCGCCTCCAAGGTCTTCTTCTTTTTCTCGTAAAAGTTAAATAATCGGAAAGAAAATGGTAAAGAAAAGAAAGGGAAAATGTTGTATAATATAGGAAAAGGGCGGAAAGCCCGCGAGGAGGAAAAGAGCATGAAACTCGGAGTTATTACGGATTGCCTGAAGCAGCCGGTGCGGGAAGCAGTCATGACTGCAAAGTCGCTCGGCATAACGGGCGTACAGATTTACGCAACCAAAGGAACTTTTTCGCCCGACGCACTTGATGCGGCGGCAAGAGCAGATTTCTGCGCATTCCTGAAAGAAAACGGCATGGAAGTTTCAGCCCTCTGCGGCGATATGGGCGGCTACGGTTTTGAGCGAGAAGAGGATAACGTTGCCCGCGTGGAAAAGACCAAAGCCATCATCGATCTGGCGGTTGACCTCGGCACGCATATTGTCACCACCCACATCGGCGTGATTCCCGCAGACGACAGCAACCCGCGCTTCGGTGTGATGCAGCGTGCGCTGACCGAATGCGGCCTTTACGCAAAGTCCAAGGGCGTGACGCTCGCAATCGAAACGGGTCCCGAAGTCGCAACCACCCTGTTGCATTTTCTCGAGGGCACAAAAGGCGGCGTGGGCGTAAACCTTGACCCCGCAAACTTTGTCATGGTGAGCGGGCAAGACCCCGCCGACGCGGTGGATCTGCTCGGAAAATACATCGTTCATACCCACCTCAAAGACGGGAAGAAGCTCAACAGCGACATGACCCCCGAGCAGATCTATCACGGCTTTGCGGTTGGCGGCGTGGAAGCGCTGAATGCCTGCAAGTCCTTTATCGAACTGCCCATCGGCGAGGGAACTGTGCCGTGGGATCGCTACCTCGCCGCGCTCCGCAGAGTGGGCTATGACGGCTACCTGACCATCGAGCGCGAGGCGGGCAAGCAACCGCTGGAGGATATCCGCGGGGCGGTCGGCTTTATCCGCGGCAAGGTGAATTTCGACTAAGGAAAACGTCATGCTGACAAGAGAACAACTGATCCGGAATCTGGAGCCGCCGCGCGGGCGGGTGGATGTCATTCTGGATACCGACACCTTCAACGAGGCGGATGATCAGTACGCGCTTTCCTACCTGCTCCTGTCGGGGGAAAAACTGAACACGGTTGGCATCTGCGCCGCGCCGTTTCTCAATGCCAACAGCACCTCGCCTGCCGACGGAATGGAGAAGAGCTATCGGGAAATCCTGAAGCTGTTGGGACTGTTGCACCGCGAGGATCTGATCCCTGCGGTCATGCGCGGGGCGTGTGACTATCTGCCGGACGAAAAAACGCCGGTGGTGACCGACGCGTCCGAATTCATGGTGCGGGAGGCGCGGAAGCACTCGCCCGAGAACCCGCTTTATATCGTTTCCATTGCGGCGGCAACCAATGTTGCTTCGGCGATCCTGACCGACCCCGTGGCGATGACCGAGAACGTGGTTCACGTCTGGCTCGGCGGGCACGCGCTCCACTGGGTCGACACCAACGAGTTCAATATGCGGCAGGATGTTGCGGCGGTTCGGTTGCGGCGCGCCGCTGGTTCAGCTTCCGTGCTGCGGTGTGGTGACGGGCTTTGCCACGACCAAGCCCGAGCTGGAGCACTGGCTGAGCGGCAAGAATCCGCTTTGCGATTATCTGGTCAGAATCGCGGTGGACGATGTGGAGTCGCGCCACAAGGGCATTGCGTGGGATCGTACCATCTGGGACGTGACGGCGGTCGGTTGGCTGCTCAACGAAAACAACCGCATGATGCTGTCCTATCTGCGTCCTGCGGCGATTCCGCAATACGACAATACCTATTCGGAACAGCCCACGCGCCATCCCATGCGGTATGTCTATTTCATCAAGCGGTACGACCTGATGACCGATCTGTTTCTGAAACTGGCAGGAGCAGGACAATAAGCGGAAAACCGTGAGCGAGCGGAGGTATCCGGATGATGGAGGAAACAACCTACCGTTATCATTTCAATAACATCAGCGCGGAGCGGCTCAAATGCGGCGGCTTCGCGCTCTATCAGTACGGCGAATTATGGTGTCTTGCAAATTCCCGTATCGGGCGGCACACGCAGTGCTGTTATGAACTGACCTATGTGTTGGCAGGCTCGGGGACGGTTCGGACGGGAAGTCTGGAGCACCGTGTGCGGGCGAACGACTGCGTGGTGTCGCTTCCCGACGAGATTCACTCCATCACGCCGGACAGTGAAGATCCGTTGCGGTTTGCCTTCATTGCGTTCGAGCGCAATCCGGGGAATCCTTCCTGCGCGTATCTGTTCGATGAGATCGGACGACTGTTCCGCGACGAGAAATCGCGCTGTGTGCCGATGCGGGACAGGAGCGCGCTGATTGTGCGAATCTTTTCGGAGTTGCAAAGCGATAGCCTGTACCGCATGGAAATGACGGGGTATCTGCTCTCGGAGCTGTTGGTTGAGCTGATCCGCGCGGGAATGAACGAACGGGCGGACAGCTATTTTCCGAAAATTACCGACGACTCGGTGTTGGTTTACCGTCTGGAGACCTACATCACGGACAACATCTGCACGCTGACCAAGCTTGAAAATCTGGAAAAGGTATTCAACTACAATTACAGCTACCTTTCCAAACGGTTTCGGAGCATTACGGGTAAGCATCTGAGCACGTTCTACCTCTCCTGTCGGATGAAGGAGGCGGACAGGCTTCTTTCGGAGGGGCTGACCGTCACGCAGGTGAGCGAACAGCTGGGCTATTCGTCGATTCACAGTTTCTCACGAAGCTACAAGCACTTTTACGGCGTCAATCCCTCGCGCCACGCAGAGAAGGTCGCGGAGGACGCGGAGGACGCGGGAGACGCGACTTAGGGGGCTTCTTTCGGGAAGCCCCCTCAGAACCCCGGAACTTGCCTCAAAAAAGGGGGCTGCGTTGCCGTTTTTATGGTATGGAATTTCTTTTTGCTTTTCCGAACATCCGAAGGATGTCAGGGAGGGCATTTTTGTTTTGGCAGGGAAAGCGCAGATGCGGTTGAAACTGTTTGCCCGCCCTTATCCGTCACGGTGCGATTCGCATTCCCGCCGTTTTCTTGCCGAAATATAACAAAAAGAAAGGGGAAAAATCCCCTTTGACGAATTTTGAGGGTGCTCAGAAAACTTCTTTCAGGAAGTTTCCTGAGCAGGGGTCGGGGCAGAGCCGTGAGGTTTTTCCATCCGATCTCCGCGTTTCTTTTTGCGGTAGTCGGTGGGGGACATCCTGTAACTGCGCATGAAACTGCGGAAGAAGATGGAAGGCTCGGAGAAGCCGACCCGTTTGTGAATCTCCTTAATGGGCAGATTCGTTGTGGAGAGCAGGAGCGATGCGCGGAAAAGCTGCTCGCGGGTGATGTACTTTTTCGGGTTTTCTCCCATCAGCTCGGTAAACAGCTTGCGGAAGTAGGGCTGACTGAAATGGCAGATTTCCGCCATTTCGGCAATGCCGATGCAGTTGCCGCTTTCCAACCCCTTGGAAAAGGCGACCAACGCGGGCATAATCTTGTTTGTCTCGGTGTTGAGAACCTGTGTGGTGTCGGTGCTCCCGTCCCGCATCCGCGAGAGCAGAACCAGCAGGTTGACCAACTCGATCAGAAGACTGTCCTCGTCAAAGGGGGATTCGGGCGAGCCTTGTGACAGCGCGGTGATCGCCTGCATCGCCTCGGACAGCGCGGGGAAACGCGAGGGCGGGAAAACGCCGCCCAAACGACAGCCGTCAAGCAGACTTTTCAGAAATTCGGGGTCGGGAGACAGATGCGCCGAGTGAAGAGAAGTCGGCAGAAAGCTGATGAAATGCCACTCGGCAGGCTGACCGACCGCTACATTGTAATGGCTCTGGTAGGGCAGAATGATCTGCACGTCTCCCGCGTGGTAGGGAATGGTGCGGTTGCCGAGGTACAGCAAACCCGAGCCGCCCAGACACAGCCCGATCTCCATGTCTACATGATAATGAAGAAAATCAATCGGCCGTGGCTTAAGATGATATGTGCTGACGCGGCACATCGGCCAACGCACATAGGGGGGAGAGGTCTCAAACAGACAGGGAAGCGGCTCATCGAGAATTCCGCCCGTCAGAGCGGGTGGTGCGGCTGTTTCTTTCATGGCGGGACTCCTTTCCGCTTGCAAAAACCGGCAAAATGACTGTCTATATTATGACACGAAGCAGGCGAAAAGTCAAGAGGAAAACACCAAATTATTTTTTGATCTGACAGAAAAGAAAAGAAAAAGAGCGAAAACCAAAAGAAAATCGTTTTTGCACGATTTAAGGAAAGGGAGGCGCGTTTCTGCACTTTACAAAACACTCTGAATATGTTATAATTGATAACGAACGGGAGGGAGTAACTTACTGATTGTGCAGAATGACAATCCATGGTGGAATTCCGTCTCGAAATCAAAAAACGGAGGAAAAGTAGAAATGCTCAAAAAAACAATCTCGTGGCTCCTGATTCTCGCGCTCCTTTGCTCCTGTTGCATGCTCTCTGTTTTCGCAACCGAACCGACTTCGGACGAAGAAGCGAAAACGCAGGGCTATCATTTCAAGGTGACTGCTTCGGACGGAACCGTGACTTACGGAAAATTTGATAAAGGTGATACCAATCAAGACACGACACTTGACCCTGCGAATATGGCAAAAGGAAGTACCGTTACGCTGTTGACCGATGTCACGCTGAACAAGCGGGTTTATCTGCGGAACGAGGTGACGATTGAAGGCAACGGTCATACCATCAGCGGCGCTTCTTGGCGTGCGGATGATATTGATACCTCAAAGGGGTATCTGGCGGCGAAGGTTACCTTCCGCAATGTCAATTTCTCAATGGCGATGACGGGTGGGTATTTCGGTTGCTTTATGCAGAGCAAAGCCGGCAACGCGATTGTTTTTGACAGATGTAATATTGTAGTCAGCGGAACGCCCGGCGCGGCGGTTTTCGTTCAGCGCGGGGAGATGACCTTCACAAATACGACCTTCAAGTATACCTCGGAAGGGGATAAGCCTGTATTTTTCAATAACAACGAAGCCGGAAACGGCGCAACGGTGATCAATACTACCTTTGATCTGACCAATGCTCCAAACGCGATGGTTGGCTTGGGCGGAGGCGTGAACAACCGCTATTATACCCGTTTTGCGGACGCAATGTCTGCGGCAAAAGAGGGTGATACCGTAACCCTGTTTGCGGATTACAAAGCCGGGAAAAACGATTATGAGCGCTTTATCATTTCGAAAAACGTCATTTTCGACGGAAACGGACACACCGTTTCCCTGAAGACCGACAGCTATGCGCTCCGTTTTGATTCCACCGCAGAGGTTCGTAACCTGAACATCGTGCAGACGGGCGCAGGCGCGGCCATGCAGGTCAATGCGGGCGCAACCGCAACGGTTCGGGATTCCTCTGTCAAGTGCACGGTGACAACGCCCTACGGAACAGTTATCGTAAACGGCAAGCTGATTCTGGAAAGTGGCGCAAAGGTGATCTCCGAGGGCGCTGCCACGAACGGCACCGAGAGCGTTGGCTTTCGGATGCATAGCCCCAATGCGGAACTGATCGTGAACGACGGCGCTGAGATTACGACTGTCGGAAACACCTTCAAGGCGAATGCGGCAACTCCGACCACGATTACCATTAACGGCGGTAAGATCACAACTGCCCGTTGGATGTGGGAATCGATTGATGCCGGTAATACCCTGACCATCAAGGGCGGAACCTTCATCAGCAAAAGCCAAAGCGATCTGATCAACACCTATGGTTCTACCAAACCCACTATTAACCTGCTTGGCGGAACCTATACCGTGAAGAAGATCATTGCCGAAAATATGGTAGATACCATCGGCGGTACGATTACCCTCAACGGCAAGGTGATTTTCCGCGGACCGACCCCCGAGGAATTCAAGAACACCGAGGCTTCCATCTATATGCCATCGGGCAATGTTGCAACCAAGAACAACTCGGGCGTACAGTTTACCACAAAGGTGGATAAGAACTGGTACGACGCGATTACCGCAATGGAAGGCGTGACAATCAACAGCATGGGCACGCTGATTGTCCCGAAGAGCTATGTCGACGCGGCAAACGGCGTGTTCACCAAGGAAGCGATTGAAGCCGCAGGCAAGCAGTGCAAGGTGGATATCGTCAACTCGGGTTGGTACAATGCCGAAACCGCTGCGGCGGACGGATTCTACTTCTATGCGGGCGTGATTGTGAAGCTTTCCGCCGCCACCGTTTCGGGCGAACTGGTCGGAATCGGCTATGTCACCGTGACCGTGGAGGGTCTGGGAACCTTTACGATTTACGGCAATCAGTTGAACGCAAAGGTCAGTGAGCTTGCCGCATCATGGAAAGCAAACGATGACGCACAGCAGGCGGTTTTGAACTTTTTTCGCGGGAACGCCGGTTGATATCATGAACTATCTCGGCGACCCAGACAAAACCTATACAACCGGGGACGGTTCGGTCCTGCGGTCTTACACCGGAAAAGACATTGAGGAATTCCGCACCCTGTGCCGCCTTCTGACGGCGCAGGGGTGGGAGTGCCTCTCCGACTACGCCGAAAACGGCTCCGTGTTTGCAACCTACCGCAAGGGAAATGAACTCTGTCATTTCTACATCCCCGCCGACAGGGAAAACACCCTGCGCGTGGTGCGTTCCGACCATGCGAACCTGCCCGAAGCGCCGACCGTTACGGGCGGCACGAAGGAAACGACCGTAACCCAGCTGAAACTTCCGTTGACCGAGACAAACATGTATTCCAACGGCATGGGTTATGTGGTTCGTCTGGCGGACGGCAGTTTCCTGATCTTCGACGGCGGCTACGCGGAGCAGGCGGATCAGCTCTGGCAAACGCTTGTGAAGCAGAACGGCGGCGAGGAAGGCATCGTCATCCGCGCATGGTGTCTCACCCACGCGCACGGCGACCATTACGGCATTCTGCAGACTTTTGCAAGCCGTTACGCAAGTAAAGTGACACTGGAGCGCTTTATCGCCGCTCCCGTCAACGAGGCGGACGCGACAGACCCGTGCTTCAACGTTACCCTGCCGAAGGTGATTGCGCAGTACGCAGGCGCGGTGCTGACCGTCCCGCATACGGGCATGGTCTTCCGCTTCTGCAACCTGACCCTTGAAATTCTCTTCACGCCGGACGAGCGGCTGATTGACGGCAAGCCCGAAAACTTCGACTTCAACTCTTCGGGAACGGTTTACCGCCTCTCGGGAGACGGCGACAGGATGCTCTTCCTCGGTGACGTGCTGAACGACGTCACGTCCCGCCTGCAGACGATCTGGGGCGGCCATCTCCGCACCAATATGGTGCAGGTGGCGCACCACGGCGTGGGCAATTCCCCGCTTGCGTTCTACGAATCGCTTGGCGCAAAGGTTCTCTTCTATCCCGCCGGGCATCTGCTCTACGGCGGCGAGAACGGGGACTTTGGCGAGAGCAAAGCATTTGCCGACAACTGGCGGCGCAACGGCGCGGTGCGGAAGGCGCTTGCGGAAAGCGGCAAATACGAAATTCTGTTGCACGATGAAAACGCGTATCTCCGCGTGTGGGGAAGCGATGCCCCCGCGCAGACCTTCACGATTGATTGAAAGGAGAACAAACCATGAAAACCAGCTATCAAACGCCCGAAATGACTTTTACCCGTTTGCTTTCGGAGGATATTCTGACCTCAAGCACAACACCTTCCAACCGCCCCGGCGTCGGCTTTGCCGATGACCCCTACGGAGAAGGCGATTATTGATTCAGACACCACCGTATCCAAAAAACAAAAAAGGAGATTACCATGAAAGGCACCGTTCGTTATCTTGCGCTGTTCCTGTGCGGCATCCTGCTGCTCGGACTTTGCGCGTGCGGAAAAAAGAATCCGCAGATCCCTGCGGGCACGACCGCGGGCACAACTGCGGGCGGAAATTCAACCGCCCCGTCTACCAATGCTTCCGACACTGAGCCCGGGCAGACCACGCAGGGCGAGGAAAAGCCGAGCGTGCCCTCGGATCTGAAATTTGACAACGCCGAGTTCCGCATTCTGGCACGGAACGAATCCGATTATTACAACACCGAACTGTACATTAAGGCAGAGGACGCCAAGTCCGAGGTTGACAACGCGGTTTACAGCCGCTACAAGTTCATTGAGGAAACGCTTGGCGTGTCCTTCAAAATGGAGACCACAACCGAAAGCGGGATCAACAACTGGATGAACGTCAAGTCCTCGGTTTCGGGCAAAGACGATACCTATCATCTGATTGCTCAGCACGGCAGAACCAGCGTCAACTACGCGATCAACGGTCTGGTCGGCGACTGGACGCAACTGGCCTATACCGATCTCGGCTCTTCCTGGTGGAGTCAAGACGCGCTGAAGCAGTGGAGAACCCCCGCAGGCAGCGTTTACATGATGGACGGCGACATGAGTTATCTGTCGGTCGGTCAGGCTGTGGGAATGTTCTTCAACAAGACGGTGCTCGACAGCTCCGGCTTGGAGTACCCCTATCAGTTGGTTGACGACGGCGAATGGACTTATGAGAACTTCCAGAAGTATGTAAAACAGCTGAACGATGACCTCGACGGTGACGGAACAGGCAACATCAAGACCGACAAAACGGGCTATGCCACGGGTGTTTGGAGAGGTCCGATGAACGTGGTTTATTCGACGGGCGCAAGATGGCTGACCGTCGGCGAGGATGAGATCACGGTTGTGGGAAAGAACGACCACAATCTGTCCGACGCGTTCGACAGCTATTTCGGCTTCCTTGAAACCGACGCAATTGTCATCAGCAACTACGGAGACGCACAGTCGGCGTTCACGCACAACCGCGTTGCCTTCTACGATGAAATCACGCTTCGCGCCGCCGACATCAAACGGGACACCCGCGATTTCGGATTGGTTCCGATGCCGAAGTACAAGAAGGACGTGGAGAAAAACTACACCTTCGTCAACGCGGCAACCAATATCTTTACGATTCCGAAAGTCGTGTTCAACGATGCAACGAGCAAGGATATGACCTCTGCGGTTCTGGAGTATCTCGGTTACTACGGACAGAAGGACGTTCTGCCGATCTACTACAACGAAATGCTGACCTACGGCTCGATGTCGGACAGCAAGTCCATTCGCATGATGGGCATCATCCGCGATTCCGTGACCTTTGATCTGGGTTACTATCTGGTTAACCCGAGCTCGAAGGTCGGGCAGTTCTGCGACATCGGAAGCACCATTGCAGACAGCATTATGAACAAGAAGGGCGAGGATCGGGAGTTTACCGTGCTGTATGAAAAACGCGTCTCCGCAATCACTTCGGTTCTCAAGGACTGGAAGAATCTGCAATAATACAATGCAGGGGCAGGGAACATATGGTTCTCTGTCCCTTTGCGGATAACCCAAAGGAGAGTTATATGCAACGAAACAAACGAATCCCCCTCTGCCTTGCGCTTTGCGCCGCGCTGATGCTGACTCTGCTTGTGTCCTGCGGCGGGAAGGGCAATCCGACCGGAACGGACACCGACGCGCCGCGCACGACGACCGAGGCAACAGGGAAGGAGACCGAGACCGGCGCGCCCGAGCCTGCCGCGGGAATTGCTTTCGCAACCGACGGCGAGGTGAATTACCGCATGGTGTATCCCGACGATTCGGGGACGATGTTCCAAGCTCTCGGAGACGAACTTGCTGATCTGGTGAAAACGTTGGTCGGCGTCCGCCCCGCCGTTCAGCGGGAAAGCGTTGCGGAGCGCTCCGAGCGCCCGTCAGTCTATATCGGATTTTGCCGTGCAACCGAGCGCGCGGGACTGACCGACGGCGTGCCCTGCAACGGCTACCGCATGGCGGAGCGGGATGGCAATCTTTATCTGGTGGCATCCGTAAGCGACGCGCTGACTGCGGCGGGCAACCGTTTCAAGCGGATTCTGCGCGCAGGCGCGAAGGACGGGAGTATTACCGTGACTGTGGAGGAACAGAGCTATACCGTTTCCTCCAAAGCGGAGAAAATCCCCGCACTGAACGCGGCGCTGACGGTTTACGGCTACGACACGGGCGAGGATTCCTACCAGATGGTATTCCCGAATGCGCAGAAGTCGGATTTTGAAGCCTACTGCGCCCTGCTGACCGAAAAGGGCTACACCGTGCGCGAACAGCGGAGCGTGCAGGGCTTGGAATATGCCGCCTACGGGAAGGATGAGGATATGCTCTTTGTTACGCTTTCCTGCGGCGAATTGCGCGTGCAGTACGACCCGCTGTCGGCTTGCTGGCTTGGCACGCAACCATCTGCCGGGGCGGTCTGCGAAACCACGGGCTACCTGATGGGCGTTTGGGGCGGCGGAGATTTCGAAAACGGCATGGCGATGTTCTATCTGCTCTCGGACGGGACGTTCCTGGTCTTTGACGGCGGGCATAACGCATCGGATGCCGACAACCTCTATGCGCGTCTGCGGGACATTGCAACCGAAAACGACATTGCGGAGGTGCGCATTTCGGCATGGGTCATCACGCATTTTCACAGTGACCATGCGGGCGCGTTCGATTCGTTTGTGGCGAAGTATTCCGATTCTGTGAAGATTGACCGCGCGGTGTTCGGCGTGACCTCCTTGGATCAGGGGAATGACGCAACAAGCGGAAGCTCGTTGGCTGCAACCGCGCAGGCGGCAATGCAACGCCATCAGCCGAACGCGGCGGTGGTACGCCTGCACACTGGGCAACAGCTGACCCTCGGCGATATGACGTTGGAGGTGCTCTACACGGCTTCCGACCTTGCCAGCGGCAGTCTGAACGATTACAACGACGCAAGCATGGTGATGAGGCTGAGCGTGAACGGGAAAACCGTCCTGATGACGGGCGACGCCGCGACCGCGACATGGAATCTGTTGGCGAAGAAGTACGGGAGCTACCTGAAATCCGATTATCTGCAGGTGCCGCACCACGGCGCCAGAGGCGGCGGAACGGTGGAAGCGTCCCGCCTGATTGCCCCCGACGAGCTGTTCTGGCCGGCAGGAGAGAACCTGTTCCGATATGTGCGGTACACCCAGAACATCGAGCCGTGCAAGTATCTGACCGATACGGTGTCAAACGACAAAATTCATCTGGCAGGCGTGAACGGGAAACTGACTTCCTTCCGCTTCCGTTGAAAGAGGAGAACAAAAAGAGCG
>ERZ780149.4288-NODE-4288-length-11162-cov-3.567390_pt1 | contig 11162 bp, 10 predicted proteins | sample MGYA00511367_ERZ780149 | MGnify/ENA primary metagenome ERZ780149 (study PRJEB29588, sample SAMEA2153852) | human gut metagenome | biome: human gut; feature: human-associated habitat; material: faeces | place: Denmark | collected 2008/2010 ...
AGCTCTACTTCCCGCACACAGAAGAGTGATTCCACCGTTAAGGTCAACGAGACCGCCGCCAAGGTGGATGTCGTCACGGCGCAGAGCAGCGCCAGCCCCACCGCTACGGCGGCCCCGGCCCAGGTCGAGACCCCGGCCACCGGGGATTTCCCCGTTGTGTATCTGGCTGGCGTGGTAGGTCTTATCCTGATTTGCTCCGCCGGGTTGCTGATGCTGCGCAAAATCTGATGTAAACGCCCTCCGGGGCGTTTTTTTATTTTATCCCTGACAGAAAATGACCGGTTTAAGTCCTAATATGAAAACGCCGACGCACACCGGCAACAAATTTTTTGAAAACGGAGGCGATTTTTATCGGCCACTTTTCCCCACCCACGCCCCTTGACGAAATCAGATATCTGAGAGAAATGACAGACTTCATCATCGACGCGCAAAACAGCAATCGGTATGCAGTAAAAGTCAAAGAATCCTCCGGATTTACCGTCTACTGTTTCAGCACACCGATTTATCATGCCGAAACCGGCAGAATCATTCGGCTCAGCCTGATACCGACTCCCACCGGATTTTCTTTTTGCGGCACCAATGCCCGACTGTCCGTTTGTCAGAACCGATGTGTTCTTGAAAACCGCGAAGGCAAAATCACATTGGTCTTGCCGGAATCCCCTGCCGCTTTTGGTACAAAGAAAGCAGAATGCTCAACGCTGGTCATAAAACCGACCCTGAACGGTTTTTTGCTGACGGCGCGAAAAAGGAATCTGATCTTTTCGCTTGAATCAGAAGGACAGCAAAGCGGAATCCGCGTCTCTTTGAATTGCTTTTCCGTCATTCGTGAAGAATTCAGGCCCTTTTGCAGCCTGGCGGCACTGACGGCTCTGCAGGAATCGTCATGGCAACCGGTACTGATCCGACAGGAAGAAATCGGAAAACATTTTTACAGAATTGAGATCGGTAATGAACAAGCCGACCTGATCTCCTTTGAGATCAATTTGTACGAGCCCAAGCTTTTCCAGGATAATCGTGGCTGCGCAATAGCCTCAGTAAAACCATTGTGTTTTAGCGTGAAAAATTTATACTTTGCATCCCTTGGAATCTGCTTCGCTCCAATATAATCTAAAAGTTCCGGAAAGTTTATCGGGTCTTTCGTAGCAATACCACCCAATGTAAAATATAAATTTTCCAAATCTTCGTTGTTATCCTTCTCGGTACCAATTACCCCTTTACGAAAGTTATTTGATTCGTCGAAGAAAATAGTTCTATTAAGTTTTACACATGGCATTGTATTTCTATAACGGAAGCAAATTCTCCGCACTTCGGGCACTCCATTTCCACCTTGGTTCCGTTTTCGCCTTTACAAAGACGTCGACCGCATTTCGGACACATTGCATATTTCATTGAATACAACCTCCTTCCTCCCAAGCCTTACATCCGATTTGAATTTAAGCAACTGTTCAAGCACGGTCGGGATAACTCCAATGCAACAGTCGCTCATCGTCCGTAATTTCTATATCTTTGCGCTTTCGGGGCGTAAAGCGCATCAATACCTTAATCATATATCTTGATACAACTGACCAAGACTCCCTGTATCTCGCAATCCTTTACGACAATATCTTTCATCTCTTTATTTTCGGGATGCAGAATAACTTTGCCGTTTCTTCTGAAAATACGTTTCAAAGTCGTTTCGCCGTTTATCATTGCCACGACAATCTCTCCGTCATCTGCTGTGTTTTGCTTTCGGATGACTACGAGGTCGTCTTTTTTGATACCTATGTCAATCATACTGTCGCCGAACGTGCGGAGCATAAACAAGTCGCCGTTTCCGAAAATAGAGCGCGGAAGCGCAAAACTTTCTTCAATATTTTCCACCGCGTCAACAGGTTGTCCGCAGGCGATAGAACCCACAAGCGGCGCAATCGCAACCCCGCTCGGCTTCAGCTTCGGCGGCACGGAGATATTGCCGATTCGCGTCCTTTCGATTCGTCCCTCTCTTTCAAGCGCCAAAACGTATCTCTGCACAAGATTGAGAGAACTCATCCCCACGCCGTGCATAATCTGACGGTAGCTCGTTGATTTTCCGTTCTTCTTCTGATATTCGGTGATATAGTTCTCCACCCGTTCCAAGGTGTTCGGGTTCAACGTTCTCATTGGTAAGTCCTCTCTTTTCTCAAATTGAACTCTGCGTTCAATTTAGATTGTGAGCGTATTATACCATTTCTTTTTGATTATTTCAAATTTTCAGTCCCAATAATTTGGCATTGAAAGACTTTTTTATGAATTTTTCAAAAAAATTTGCTCCCACCGAAGTGAGAGTATCTTTTTTACGGGCTAATATACTTCTTTTATCTTTGCTACAAAGTCTGAAAACTCCTCAAGCACCTTTTCGGGAGCTTTGATTTTGACCTTTCCCTGCGTTCCGACGATCCACGCAAAAAACGTTTTCGATACCTGAACGGCTACGTCAACCGTATATGTATTGTCGTCAATCTTCCTGATTCTTATATCGTCCCCGAAACGGTCGAACATATCCGAAAGAATGTTCGGCGTAAAAAGAAGGGTTACTTTTTGCGTTTCTCCGCCGAACATTGAGAATACCTGCTTTCGGTATTCTTCCGTATTGAACAACCCGTATTCCGAGTGCGGTTCGCGTTCCGCTTCTTCCACCTTTACGTTCTCCATTTTGTCAAGGCGGTACGTTACCATGTCGTCGTGTCCGTTTGAGAAACACAACATATAATAAGAACTCAGATGCTATGTATGTGACCGAAAGGAATTCGTATTCCCATCTTATCATTTTTTCAAACAGCCACACCACTATGTTAATGCAAACGATGGCTGCCATAAAGCCTGCGAGCTTCGTATCACCGATCTTCTTTTTTCTGACCGAGTGAGCAATTGTGCCTATCATTGCGGCAAAGTAGCCGAGCAGATACACCATATAAACGGGATGCAATACGCCGTATTCCTTAACGAGCTTTGCTGTGCCGTCGATCATTTCCATATCCACGCTCTTGTAGTAAAGCGGAAGCATCGGTGAGCTTGCAACGATAGCGAACATTACAACGCCCAGCGACGCGCAGATGATCACGTGGGCTTTCTTGATCTTAAATCCGCAAAGGCGGACGATGGTGAGAAACATACACATTGAGAGGAATACGCTGCCGAGGTATGTCACGTCGTTGCCGAACACGGCAAACTTGACGTTGTTCGCCAAGGACAAAAGCAAATATCCGAGGTTGACTACCGAAGCGCATATGTGGAGCATTGTTAGCCAAACCTCCTTGTTTTTCATCATCGCCGAGTAGGCTATCAGCAAGCCTACGGCAGCTATTAAACATATTGCATATCCTATTGTCATAAGCTTACCTCCTTACAAACTGTCCATCACGGCTACGAGATAACTCTCGCTGACGGAAGTGAACAGGAAGGCGTCGATAAGTTTTTCTTGCTTGGCTTTTTTGATTTTTTCCACAAGAGCGACTTCGGCTTTATCGTCAATCAGAAACACTATCTTGACGGACGGAACGTGCCTTTTTACTTCGTTGCGGATAGATAGTCTTTCCGACAGCATCCACGGGGTATAACCCGTTACTTCCATCAAAAGTACGTCCGGTTGCAAAATGCGGCATCGTTCGACGGTTTCAGTCGGGTTTTTGGAAATATCCACTTGATATCCGTCCAAATCCTGTACGAGAATGCGTCTTACTGCTTTTGCGTATAGTCCGCTCTGCAAATCAAGTACAACCTTTCTCAATCGTGAAAACCTCCTTTTTAGCAAAATTGGGCGTAAACAGAGCAATTTACACTCCTACACTATAAATTTTACTGAAAGAGGTATTGTCTGTCACTGCACTTGTGACAGTTTTAGAAAAGTTTTTCAAAAAATTTTTATTTTTTCTAAAAGAAAAACCCGACGATTTACGTCGGGTAAAAGGTAATTATTTTGTTTAGAATCATTCTTCGTCCGTCAGATTGGCGACGATGAGTTTGCTGTCGATGAGAGCGATCAGAAGTTCGTATTTGTTCTCGAATCCGCTTTTTTCTACGATATTGTCCAAATGCCATCTCACGTTTCGTTTTGTCATATCGAGTTCCTGCGCGATTTCTTCATAAGTATAACCTTTGACGAAATAGCGAAGTATCTTCATTTGCTTAGGGGTTAAATCCTCTGAAAAAATATCTTTTAGCGTTACGTTTGGAGAACTTTCCGGGAAAACGCGTTCGCCGTTCATCGTTCTTACCATTACGTCAATAATGTCCTTCGTGCCGTGGTCTTTGTACCACAGACTGTCTGCTGCGCCGTTTCTCGCTTTTTTCAATATGTCAGGATCGACAAGAGACGTAACGATAACCACTTTTGTACGTGGCGACGCTTCTTTTATGCGTTTTCCTGCGGCAAGTCCCGAATGATTGTTTTGCGTCTGAACGTCCATCAGAACAAGGTCTGTCTTTCCATACGCACAAAGTTTTTCCGCTTCAAATGCGTCGGTAAAAGTTGCGGTAAGCCGAAACCGCTCGTCGCTTTCTATCATTGTTTTCAGAACTTTTTGTACGTAGAGGTTATCTTCCACAAGAACGGTATTTATCACGTGTTTTCCTCCTTGGGTAAATCGATTATCAATGCAAAATGAGGCTTATGCGAAACGTGCATTTCTCCGCCTGCATTTTCAACTGTCTGACGCAAGGACGTAAGCCCACCGCCTTCTTTTATCTCGTCTTTCGGCTTCCCTCCGTCGTTTGTGATACTCACCGTATAAAAATGATCCCGGTTTGTGATTTTAACGTTGACCGCACTTCCTTTTGCGTGCTTTTTGCAGTTGGTAACACATTCTCGGCAGGCAAGAACGATTATCTTCTCCACCCTTGCACTCATGGGAATACTGCCGTTCAAAGTCAAAGATATCCCCATTGCCTTGGCTTGTTGCTCCGCCTCGTCGAAGGTATCCCGAGCCGAGTTTCCCGTTCCTGCAAAATGCCACAAGGCGTGCTGCAGATTTTTCAGCTGATCTTCCACTTTGTCCGTTTCGCCCGTATCTATCATTTGAGATATGGCAAGCAGATTTTCTCCGCTTTCGTTGTGAACCCGTATTTTCAAAGCCAACGTTTCCTGTTCGCGCACACGGTCGGAAAGACGGTCATACAGTTTCAATATCTCTTTTATCGTTACGTGGAGTTCTTCATTATCTTCTTTCAGTTTTGCGGTCGTTTCGTAGATCTCGGTCACGTCCTGCGCAGTTGTTTGCGTAAATCCGTTTAATTCTTCGCCTTGGAGAGATACCGTATTGAAACGCCATACCTTTCCATCGGGAAAACGGTACAGAGAACCGTCCAGCTTTTCCACGCCGCTCTCTGCGCTCGGTTGTTCAAGCGAAGAAAGAAGCTCCCAAAGCATTTGCGGATAACTGCCGATAAGAGCGGAAGTCAGTTTGCTCATTGCAACGTTTATGAGAATAATTCTACCGCTTTTGTCGGCAAAGCATATCCCCGAAGCAAGGTTGTCAAGCGTTTCTTTGACCGACGCGGACGACAACTGCTTTTTGTTTCGTCCGTATTCCGTTACGATAGCAAGAACGTCGTAACACAGCACGATAACCGCTATGATAAGCAGCCACACCCAAGCAACGGAAAGCGGATATATTTCGGGCTTTGTCGCAGAAGCCATGACGTAAGCGGTAAATCCCGTAAAAATCAAGAAAAGTGCGGTATTTACAATACTTCGCCACAACCGCGCGTGCGTTAAAAACTGAAAAAGCAATACCGCCAAAAGCCCCGCTGTTACAAAGAATAATGCTCCTGCTAACAGATTCCGCTCCGCTATGGGTAACAAAGTGAAAATCGTCATCTTGCACCTCCCGTGAGCGGAAGGCAAAGTTCCGTTTCGCCGTCCTCTGTATCAACAACCGTTTGCGGATACGCTTTTAACAGGTTTTCCGTCTGTATTTCGCAATCGAGCGTGATCGTAATACGAAGAGCTCCTTTGATTTCAGATACGTTAGCCACGATATATCTTGCTTTTTCAAGGGCTGTTTCCGTGACTTCTTCAAAGAAGTCGTAAGCAAGCGTAAGAATATCTCCCGAAACGTATTCTTTTCCCGTTTTTACAGAGTACGTACCCTTTATTCCGTATAGTTCGAGCGCACGGTAAGATTCCGCAAATGCGTTCGTCAATTTGCTTTCGGGAAGCGACGGCGTATAATCCGTAAGAAGGACAAAGTCTTTTCTGCGTTTTATAAAACTGCCAAGCACCACGATCCGAGCGAGAATACGGCGTTTTTCTTCTTCACTTTGCGTATTGCGATAATCTTCTACGAGCTTTTCTATTCCGTTAATCTGCCGCTGCGTTTTGCTCTGCAAAAGGTCGTATAAGCGGTTTTGTTCTTCTACGATTTTGTGTTCTTCTTCTATTTTGTAATTTTGCTCCAAAATACTTTTGCGGTCTTTGAGTTCTTCCTGCGTTTCTTTTAATTCGCTCTGCAATGAAAGCAACTCGGAAATATCTTCCGTCCATACGGCTCTGCCGCCGCTGATCGGCATATTATGTATGAGCTTGCCATCATTCAATACGATAGGAGAAGCTTCCGCTTTTTCAAGGATTTCACGGGAGATTGGCTCTGCGTTTTCGGCGCTGTATTGCACAACATAGTCATTATCGGTAATCTGTACGGAAAGATCGCGCGACGCACGGAACATATCCGCATATCTTGTATTGGACTGAATAAGTCCGCTTTGAATACAGCTTTCAAAGAACACGGTAAACGCCATGCTCTCAAATATAGCCAAATCCCAACCGATTACTCTTGCAAACGGTATGCGCAATGCGTACAACACAACGGATACGCCTGTTAGCAGGAATGAAACCACCGGTATCCATAATACCCATCTTTTTTTCGGCAATCTGCTCTTGAAAAACATAACCGAAAGTGCGGCAATACCACAAGATACGCCCCAAAAAACGGTCAAAAAATAGCCCCAACCATATTTGTATGCTTCTTCCGTCCATATAGCCGCATCGTCGGGAAAACGGAATACACATTGATGAAGGTCGTTCGTCAGAACAAGTGCGAAAAGAAGAACGGCGGGGACAAGCAAAAGCAAGGTCATTTTTGGCAGTCTGTATCCTTCGTGTTTTCCAATAGAGAGTGCAACAAACAGGGCTAACGTGGGGATGAACAACATCGGCAGATAATAGGCATACCAAAAATAACGGATAGCCGTTTCGCTTGTTATGAAATAGAATTTGAACGCTCGGAGCATAATCCACAAAACCATAAGGATCGCAGATAAACAAAGAAACTTCCTTGCCTGTATTTGCATGACTCGCCGATACACCAAAAAGCCCCAAGCTGAAAACAACCCAAGATATATAAGCGTTCTCACCACGTTAAGGATCTTGTCCTCGATAACGGGAATTTCGCACAGACGTGTCACTACACGGCAAATGACGGCAACGGCAATTAACGCCGTTACAACAAGTATGGCACATATAGATTTTTTTGCCTGTTTAGTCATACTGTTTCTGTCACCCCGATTTCAACCAAATGCACAATAATACGTGCCGTCTAAAAAATGTGTCTGATTATACTTATCTAATTATTTTATAGCATAATTATGCATGTTTTGTCAAGGTAGAGAAGCCACACAGGCAACCATTAATCACAAAAATTCAATAGTTTACCCGCAATTCGTTTCTTTTTACTCATTTTCGATACCTTTCCGCTGTCCCCTTATGCAAAAACGCACCTGCGTTTTTAGGTGCGTTTTGGTTGGTTTGTATTATTTATCTTCTCTCAAGCTCTTGTAAATCTCGCTGACGAAGATACCGAGAACCTCTTTCTTCATTTCGTCATTAGAAAGAAGCAACGAGAAGAAGTCCTGATTTTGCGAAAGTCCCTCGATCAGCGCGTCGTCGATACCGTCGAAATACGAAAACGCAAAGTCGCTTTCCGTGTTCGCCTTCGCACTCTCACGCAGTTTTTCGGACTTCATCATCAAGTCTTTGATTTGAAGCATTGCCTTGATTACGACGTCGTTATCGTAGGTTTTGCCCGTTTTGCTGTTGATTTCGTCGATAATCTCCGAAAGACGTTTTACCTTGTCCTCTTTCAGATTAAAGTCGTCCGCCGTCGGCAGTTTTACGATCGGATCGGGCGTAACTTTGGTCGTTTTATGCTCTTCGCCTTTCTTCTGAATAAAGTTATCCGCTTTAATCTTACCTGACAAATCGAAACCGCCGCCCGGCAGAGAAATATTCACGAACGACACAAAGTAAGTCAGAAACAGATACTTTTTATGCAGTTCCACGTCCTCAAAGCACGATACCTGTATCAGGAACTCGTAAAAACGGATAAAATGCCGCACGACCGCCATTATCTCGATTTGTTTCATCAATTCGTATTCTTTCAGTTTCTTCTCGGCGCGTTGCAGATAGAAGCGCAACTGATTTTTGTCCTTTGCTTCGATAATCTTTTTGTAGATTATCTCTGCCGCCATATTCACGTCGTAAGGATCTAAAATCATATATCCATCGAGTTTCGCTTCCAAATCGTATACCGCCGTCGGCGTAACCGAATTTGCAAGCAAAGTCGTGGTATAATACGGCGCGAACGCCTTGACAATATCGTCGTATGTATTCACGAAATCGAGAACAAACGTCTTTTTCTCAAACGGCGGGCAGATACGGTTCAGGCGTGACAACGTCTGCACCGCGTTCACCCCGCGCAACTTCTTCAAAACGTACATTGCGCAAAGTTTCGGTTGGTCGAAGCCCGTCTGATACTTGTTTGCCACAAGCAAAACGTTGTAATCGTCCGAATCAAACTTTTTCGGCAGTTTATCTTCCGAAAAGCCGTTCAGAAGCGTTTCCGTGTATTCCGTTTCGTCATCGGGCAGTTTCACTTTCCCCGAAAATGCCACAAGCGCGTGAATGCCCGCGTAGCCTTTCTTGGTAACGTAATCTTCAAACGCCTGACGGTACTTCACCGCACTTGCGCGGGAAGCCGTTACCACCATTGCCTTTGCCATTCCGCCGAGTTCAGACAAAACCGTCGTGCGGAAATGTTCGACAATCACTTCCACCCTTTGCGCGATATTCGTTTCGTGCAGTTCAACAAACCGCGCGATTTGCTTTTTGGCTTGTGCCGTCTTGTACTTCGGATCTTCCGAAATCTCTTTGTTCAGCCGATAATACGTATTGTATTCGGTAAAATTCGCAAGCACGTCTAAAATAAAACCTTCTTCTATCGCCTGTTTCATCGAATACAAGTGGAAAGCTTCTTTCTGCCCTTTCGCGTTCAATCTGCCGAACAAGTCGAGCGTAGTCGCTTTCGGTGTTGCGGTAAAGGCAAACATAGACACGTTCTTTTGCTTGCCGTTGCGACGGATTTCGTCCGCAATCATATCCTGCGTATCGGTAACGCCCTCTTCAAAATCAACTTCGCCCGCGCCGAGCGTCATCGTGATTGCCGCCATATCCTTGCCGGCGGTGGAAGAATGTGCTTCGTCGATAATCACGGCAAAGGTCTTGTTTTTCAGATTTCTCACCGTGTCCACGATATACGGGAATTTCTGTATCGTCGTGCCGATAATCTTGACATTGCTTTGAAGCGCGAGAGCAAGGTCTGCCGACGAACACTTGTCGTCCATTACCTTGATAAGCCCCGTCTTGTGTTCGATACCGCGCACCGCGTCCTGCAACTGCCTGTCCACCACCACGTGGTCGGTGCAGATAATGATATTATCAAACACTATTTTATTATCTTCATCGTGAAGCGAAGAAAGCCTGTGCGCAAGCCACGCAATGGAATTGGTTTTGCCCGAACCCGCGCTGTGCTGTATCAGATAGTTTTGCGAAGTGCGATTGACTTCCACGTCCGCTATCGTTTTGCGGATCACGTCAAGTTGATGATAGCGCGGGAAAACCACCTTTTCTTTTACCGTGGTTTTGCCCGTTACTTCGTCCGTTTCTTCCTTGCGCTCGATAAAGATAAACTCCGAGATAAGGTCTAATACCGTATCTTTTTTGAGTATATCCTCCCACATATAATAGACGGAATATTTGTCGGGATAAACGGGATTGCCCTTGCCTGCGTCAATTCCCGTGCCGCTACCCATATTGAACGGCAAAAAGAACGTGCCGCCGTTTGCAAGGCGCGTCGTCATATACACTTCTTCCAAGTCCATCGCAAAATTGACGATACACCCCGCCTTGAAATAGAACAACCGCGTTTTCGGGTTTCTTTGCGTGCGGTATTGCAAAATCGCGTCCTGATAGCTCTGCCCCGCAAAATTGCATTTGAGTTCAAACGACATAATCGCAAAGCCGTTCAGGAAAACTACAAGGTCGATTCTCTCGGTATCGCTCGCCCACACCTCTTCCATTGCGGAAAAGATATTTTTATTGTATTTGGCAAGCAGGTCTTTATTGAAAGTCGTTGCGGGCTTGGTGTACATAAGGTCTAACTTATACCCCGCAATTTCCACGCCGTGTTTTAAGACGGATAACAGACTGCTTTTCGCTTTCGTAATTTCGGTGTTGATAAAGTTTATCACCGTATCTTCGGTAACGTCTTTATACACCTTGCGGATCTGCGCCATCGCTTCGGGCTGTGTATCGTCAAGGAACTTGAACAACATTTCACGGTCGATAGCAAAATTACGGTCGAACTGCACGTTTTTCCGCTCTATGTAACCGTTTTCGGCAACGAGCTTATCTATGATAAACCGCTGATATTCTTTTTCGGAAAGTATGTTGTTCATACGACCTCCTTTTTGCCCGTAACGTATTCGTAAATGAGCGATTTTTTGTAGACGTCAAGCGTTTCGATTTGCGTTTTTTTATCCGCGATAATCTGCTCAATTTCGGCGCATTTGTTATCGAGATAATTTATTATGATTGACACCTCATCTCGCGGTGGCAACGCAACAAAAAACTCATATAACTGATTTGAATATAATCTTGTAAATCCATCACCCACTCCCATACTTACACTTTTAATTTTTTCGACATAAAAAGCTGTTTTCAATAAATACTGTAAAAACTTTGCATTGCAATAATTCTCATTTACTATATATACCGCGAAATCAGGACTTGTAATTCCGTCATAATCCGAGCAGCCAAATCTTGCCATTCCCGGATTAAGTTTATTAAATACCAAATCGCCCTTATGAACCCG
>ERZ780149.4290-NODE-4290-length-11160-cov-2.418190_pt1 | contig 11160 bp, 6 predicted proteins | sample MGYA00511367_ERZ780149 | MGnify/ENA primary metagenome ERZ780149 (study PRJEB29588, sample SAMEA2153852) | human gut metagenome | biome: human gut; feature: human-associated habitat; material: faeces | place: Denmark | collected 2008/2010 ...
TCACCGTAGGTAGCGAGATTTGCAACATACGCGCAATTTCCGCATAAGGCATTTGTTCCAGTTTAGCCAAAAAGAATACATGCTTGCACTTGGGCGGCAAACTATTGATTGCTTCATTCAAACACTGTATCTCTTCACGCGAAAGCATATCATCCATCGGAGTCTGCATATCAGGGAAAGAGAAATTCTGAAGTTCCTCAAAAGAGATCTCCTGATTACTCTTCACCTCTTTACGCAAATAAGAGATTGATTTACGATAAACAATCGTATTCAACCAACTCGACATACTGGCAATTTCCAAAAGCGTACTACGTAGTTTCCACACTTCAAAGAAAACATCGCCTACCACTTCTTCCGCCATTTCCTTATTACTAAGGATACCAAAAGCGTGATAGTATAACCTCTTCGAATATCGGTTCATAAAACTGTTAAAAGCCAGTTCATCCCCTTTGGAAATCAACAAAAGTTCTCTTTCCAGGTCTTCCATTTAATTAGATTACTATTTTATATATTGACAGGCGCAGAATTCTTATGTATTATATAGGTCAAGTCTCATAATATTAACTTTCTTTATCAATTAGCCTATTTTCCCCCAACAATGAGAAAAGCTATATCATCACTCGGAAAACGGAGTTTGATATAGCTCTTCCACACTTAACAGCTACCATCTGGACCTTACAGAACGAGCTTTTTAGTTTTGCTACAGTTCTTCTCCATAAAGACACAAATTATCTTGCCATTTTATAGATTTCATTGCCCGCCATCAAGAAAGCGCCGACTCCATAAACTTCCGTCATATCACGAGTCACTTTCTTCGGATCAGCACCGATTTGCTGCACATAGCCTAGTTTCCCATCCGGTTCCACTGCCGATAACAATGCCTTCCATCCCTTTATCATCACAGGAAGATAAGTCACCTTATCCAACAACCCTTCGTTAATACCATAGGCTATGGAATAAACTATAAAAGTAGTGCAACTGGTTTCCGGTGACGGATAAGAAGCAGGGTCTAACAGACTTGCGTGCCAGAAGCCATCAGGATGCTGCAATCCGGCAATCCGTGTAGCCAGTTTCACAAACAGTTCCTCATAGAATTTGCGGTTCTTGTCTTTTCGAGGTAACTCTTTCAATATTTCAACCAGACCACCAAGCACCCAACCATTACCACGACCCCAAAAGACTTTCTTGCCATTAGCTTCACGCTTATCAAAATAGCGCCAGTCACGGTAGAATAAATTTTCTTCCTTATCGAACAAGTAATCATAAGTCGCTTTATACTCACGGTTCATAAACTTGATGTATTTCTTGTCTCCGGTCAGCATATACAGTTTGGCATATACAGGGGGAGCCATGAAGAGGGCGTCACACCAAGTCCACCGTTCCAAAGTTTTCAAGTCACCTTCCACTAATTTGAAACTGCCTTTAGAAGGATGATTGATAATCCATTCCGTACGAGCCAATGTTGGTACAATCATCTCTTCATCCTTATATTTGCGATATAAATCCAAAAAGGATTGTGACACGGCAATATCATCAGCATGATAAAACCGTTTGTCCGGCTGCCAGCAATTCCGGCGACCTATACGGGTCAACCATTTATAGTAAGTATCATCACCGTCTTCTTTCTCTGCCAATTCAGCCCAATCGACCATACCGACATAGAGAGCACCTTGCGGCCAGTTCAGGTCGTCATGTTCAGGAGCCGGATGTGGATTGGCAATTTGCCAATCCGCAACCTTTCTCATGATAGACTTAACTTCGGACTTTTGGAAAGGGATTTCTACCGCTCTCACGAAAACACTGCATAAAAGGTATGCGCTTAACAAGAATATCTTTCTCATATTATCAATTCTTTACTTTCAGTCTATCAATTCCAATTTCACCTTTTTATCCTTCACTTGTACATAATAAGTACCTTTTTCCAAAAAGCGTTTACCGTCTCCATCAATAAAGCCCAAGTCACGTAATAAATCCACTTCAAATCTGAAAGTTCTGGTTTCACCGGCCCTAATCGTTTGCTTCTCAAAATATTTCAATTCTTTTACCGGACGGGTAATCGTTGAATAAGGGTCTGTAATGAACCAATAGACAGTTTCCGCACCATCCCTGTCGCCTGTGTTGGTCACCGCAACTTCTACTGACAGTTTATCTCCCCTTTTTAGTTGAGTAGCAGATGCCTTGAGGTCGCCATACTCAAAAGTAGTGTAGCTCAATCCATGTCCGAACTCATAGAGCGGTTCTATCGTCAGGTCTTGATACTTGCCCTGATGAGGACGGGCACTCTGCCGCCGATTATAATAGATGGGAATCTGTCCGGTTGCATACGGAAAAGTAATGGGCAACTTGCCGGAAGGATTGATTCTTCCTGTCAAAATGCCCGCAAGCGGTTTGCCTCCGGCAATGCCCGGTTGCCAGATTTCAACAATGGCGTCACAAACCGGCTCCAGACGGCAAAGTTCCAACGGACGTCCGTTGGAGAGAATCAGCACAATCGGTTTGCCGGTCTTCTTCAGTTCCATCGCTAATTTCTCCTGTATCTTCGGCAAGGCAATGGAAGCACGCGAAGCATTCTCCCCGCTCCAGTTCCGCTTTTCACCTAGACAAAGCAGGATGACATCCGCCTTCCCGGCCGTAGCGACAGCTTCGGCAAAGCCCGATTCATCCTTACCGTCAAAGTCGCATCCTTTGGCATACAGCAGTTGTGACAAGTCTTTCAGTTCCAGTTTCAGCCCGTCATAAATTCCTACCACATCACCGTCCTTGCCGTGAGCAGTCCAGGAGCCTAACAAGTTCCAGCGATTTTTACCTAACGGACCTATGACCGCCACCTTTGTATCCGCCGCCAATGGCAAACGTTTCTCCTTGTTCTTTAACAGCACAAAAGACTCTTCCGCCAATTTCTCTGCTATTTTTATATCTTCCGGCTGCAAGAAGCGCTCCTTTTCTGTCGTCTCTCTTATGTAAGGATTCTCAAACAAGCCCAGGCGGAACTTCAAACGAAGGATGCGGCGAACGGCATCGTCCACAATCTCCACCGGCACCTTGCCCTCCCCTACTAGTTCTTTCAGGTATTTGTCATATCCGCGGGACATCATGTCCATATCCACGCCTGCCATGATTGCTTTTTCGCTGGCTTCCTTCAGGTCTTCCGCCGCTCCCTGGGAAATCAACTGTACAATGGAACCCCAATCCGAAACTACAAATCCGTCATGACTCCAACGACCTTTCAATACCTCTCTCATCGTATAATGATTGGCAGAGGCGGGTACACCGCTTATATCATGAAAGCCACTCATCAGGGTAACGGCACCCGCCTTCACTCCCATTTCATAGGGAAGCATATAGGTATCCCAAAGAGTCTGCGGAGAGATTTCCGTATATACGTAGTCACGTCCCGCTTCCGAAGCTCCATAACCGATATAATGTTTCAGGCAAGCGGCAATATGCTCCCCGTCCGCCAAATTATTACCTTGATATCCTTTCACTGAAGCGACAGCAAAAACTCCGTTCGTATACGGGTCTTCCCCATATCCTTCGGAAACGCGCCCCCAGCGAGGATCGCGTGCCACATCAATCATCGGCGAGAACGTCCAGTCCAGTCCTGCCAGACGCGCTTCCCTGGCAGCCATGGCGCAAGCTTTCTCCACCAAAGCCGGATTCCACGAACAAGCCTGCGCAATGGAAATCGGGTAAACAGTACGGAATCCGTGAATCACATCGTGCCCGAACAGTACAGGTATCCCCAACCGCGACTCTTCCATAGCTTTCTTCTGTATGTTGTTACGCAGGTGGGGACTAGTGCTATAATAAAGAAGCGCACCGATTTCCGCAGGGATATTCTTCACCTCCTCACCAATATTGTTCGCGTTCGTATTCCGTCCCGCAACATACTGGCTCAGTTGAAGCACTTTCTCTTCCATTGTCATGCGCAAGAGTAAATCCTCCACACGCTTCTCCGTCGGAGCTTTCGCGTCTTTATATACGGCAGGCTTCTCATTCCTCGCCTCAAGCATGCAAAACGCCGTCCAAAGGCACACCCCACACGCTATCAACCTTTTTTTCATCATGGTTTCTTTCATTTAATTAAATATAGCTTTATCTGACAGGCGCATGGTGCGCTTGCCGTTACTTTTCAGTTCAAAAACGGTCAGGGAATTTGCTCCCTTTTGCAATGTTTCTGCTGGAAGTTGTATAGATTGCTGCGCATTCTGTTCCCAGTAAGAGCCCGCATAATGTCCGTTCACCCATACTTCTCCCATTCCCCAACCGGAGACATCCAGATAAGTATCAGCGGGGATTTCTACTGTAAAAGTCCCTTTATAGAAACAAGGGCGACCACCGTCCGTTTGTGGTGCGAAAGTCAGTTCACCGACTGCACAATCGCGTACCGCCAAAGGAATCATTCTCCAATTCCCTATTTCCGTATCCGACAAGGTGATACTGCCAAAAAGCCCTTTGGAATTATCCAATATCTCCGGCCCATAGGTGATACGGCCGATATTTTCCGCATATAATTGCAAGGTGTGCTTGCCTGCAAGCACCTGTAAGGGGATTGCTTTCTTCTCTTCCGTCATCCATCCCTGTAACTTTCCATCTACATATACGGCGGCATAGTCTCTTACATTTTCCACCGTCAATACCGGGTTCTCCTCCTCTGCCGTGATTGTGGCCTCATAAAGGGCGTATCCGAACTCAAGTCCCAACTCATTCATCGGCAGCAATTCCTCTGCCTCCTGCACTTCTCCGTAAATTTGCTCCAAAGAAGCCGTCTCCGACATCTGTATTTCCTGTGCCGATACAGATGTCAGAAACAAAAGACTTAGAATAAAACTAAAACTTCTCATTCTTTCCCTATTTTCTTAAGAACGATTCTATAAACGACGCTTCTACATCTACTTGCGGGTTGAAGCGGTCACTCTTCACATAGCGGTCGATACTAACCAGCAGTTGTTGAGTGGCAGGCCGTTTCTCCATTTCTTTCTTTGTATCCAGTGCCAACACCATCAGCTTCCCATTTCCTATTCTGGCTTCAAAACCGATTCCCAGTTTGTGGTTAGTTTCATAACTGTCTATCACCTGAATGAACGGACGCAACTGACGTGGCGCCTCATCCATTTCGATTACTTTGGCATGCGTTAAGATGTCCCACCATTGCCAGTCAAGGTGTTTTTCCGTAATGAAATCGTCGAACATCGCCTTGTCTGTATGAATCAGACAACCCAGTGTCATCGGTTTCCATTTGAACATGATAGGATTCCAGAAATGATTATGGAAATTGGAACTACGCCCTATACCCTTAGCCGGCATGGGGCATAGGACAACTTTCCTTCCTTCTTTAAGGAATTGTTTAGCCCTGTCGTCAAATACCGTCGTATAGAGAACATCCGCCGTAGACTGCATCAGTTCTTTCAGTTCCCGACGAGGATATACCCAAATATCCCAGCTATTATTGATTGTATTATTCACCGATAAATGAACAGTCAGCTTTTGAGGAGCGGTGATACCGTTAAGTGCATAACTAAATTCTCCTGCGGAAAAAACACCATGATTACCGATATTTTGTGTTTTTAGCTTTCCACTTTTCAGCACCTTGCCGTCCGCATCTGTCACCCACCACTTAAACTTAGCGTTTTTCAGGGCAGAGGGACTATAATTATAGATTTCCGCTTTTCCTGTGAATACGTCGTCGTTATAGTACGAACGTTTCGAAAAACGCAGCAGAGCCACAGTCGGAGCACAGAATTCCCGGAACTTCTCCGGTGTAATCAGTCCTTTAGAGTTCCAGAAAGGATCGAGGATACCGACAGGCGCATATCCTTGCCCCGTAAAGTCATTAATAGACAAAAGCTGGAAACCGGATTTCAGATAAGTACGCAGTTGAGCTTCAATCACGTCTTTATATTCGAGTACGGTTTGCGCACCGGAAACCTGATAGAAATCATCTGCCTGATCCAACATGCCATGTGCTTTCAAGGAATCACGATACACTTCAAAATTGCGTGCTTGTACAGGGCCGGTAAAGTTAGGAATCTCCTTAAAATTAGGATAGATACAGCGTTGTCCCGATTCATGGGAAATGACAGGTACGTCAATACCCAACTCTTTGTTTTTATCCCAGTCGGTAGATGGTCGTCCTTCATAAATAGCCATGTGACCTTTGGTAGTCTGGTGAGTGATATAGAATTGGTCGGACTTGACACGGGTACGGGCCGTCGAACCGCTGTACAGTCTGCGGCTGTCAGTGGTACGTCCATAATGAGTAAGTTCTTCGATAAAATCAAAATTACCGGTAATCTCATTACCATTGCAATAGAGAACAAAGGAAGGATGATTGCCATACTCTTTCAGAATGGCTTTCTGCTCGCGACGGAAGAAATTATAACGGGCTTCGTCCGGTTCAGCATCTTTTCCCCACATCGGCATTTCCACTTCAAGATATACTCCCAATTTATCAGCCACCCGAAATGCAGCCGCAGGCGGACACCAGGAATGAAAACGCATGTGATTCATTCCATAGTCTTTCAGGATAGTCAGCACACGTTCCCAAGACGCATCATCCACCGGCGCATAGCCTGTTTTAGGGAAGACAGCGTTCTCTACTGTTCCACGTAAGTGTATCCGGTTACCATTGAGATAGATTTTATCCTTATCCGCCGTTATCTCACGCATTCCGAAAGTAGTAGAACGGCTATGTTGATAGTTTGCATTGTCAGCACGGATAGTCAGGTCACATTGCAATGTATAAAGATTGGGAGTAAATTCATCCCACAACCGGACATTCTTTCCTAATGCGATAACATCTTCTACATAAAAGACAGAATCATTTCCACTGACGGTTATCTCTTTATTCAAATCATACGAATTGCCTGATATTGTAAAAGCCGCTTTTCCGGTAACCGGTTTATGAGTATGATTCAGTATTTTCATTTTCACTTTTACCGAACGGTCTGACACATCCGGATATAACTGCATATCATCAATGTACACAGGGTCTACAGCCATTAACTTCATTTCACCCAATATGCCATTCCAGTTGATTTGCGTAAATTCGGAATGAGCATGATCCCATTTGTGGGTATCATACTGATAACGATTGTCAATACATACGGTAATAACGTGTGTCTTACCCGGTTTCACAAAATCTGTCAGTTCATGATTATGAGGAACACTGACATAATCAATCTTACTAACCTCTTTCGTATCCACATAAATGGAACTTAGCCAATGTGTCCGTTCAAAATACACGAAGATACGTTTCCCTTTCCACTCCTTCGGAATAGCAATCTCACGTTGATACCAAGCCGGCCCCATGTATTCATATACACGGGTCAGACGGTCAATATGCCGATACGGAGATTTGTAACCTATCTTGTAATCATCCGTAATGGCCGGCAGGACAATCGATTCTTGCAAACGATGTATATAACGCACATCTAACGAACCACGCCGGAAATCCATCACATCCGTCTGAAATCCCCACTTACCGGATAAATCTATTTCCTGCGTCTGCGCTTTCAAAGGTGATAATTGGGTTATCAGCGCAAATGCAACAAAAACTAACTTTATAAACTTGTTCTTCATATAAATATCTATTAGTGATCTTACTTCAAATGTTTATCGGCAAACTTCACAAACTGCGTCCAGTCATACAGATTAATATCATGTTTTCCCGAACGGATATGATAACCTATAGTGCCTGACAATACAGGCTGATTAACAGCCGGCATTTCTTTTACCGGCAATCCCGGCAGCCCGAACAACTCATAAACAGGAGAGGCATATACACCGGAAAGAAATTCCCCTTTCGGGTCAGCCCAGCGGTCTTCTTCCGCACTGGCAATATAGACCGGACGGGGAGCCATCAGAGCAATCAATTCATGCTGGTCGACAGGAAGAGTGTCTTCTTTATCATTGTATTGCCAGAAATTCCGGCAAAACCAATGTGTAAACTGACAGTTCACAGCCCGTACAGTCTCTCCGAACTTTCTCCGCGACAATGCCGCACCACCACAACCGGAATCATTAGAAATAACCAAAGCAAAACGTGGGTCTATCGCACCGGCCCATAAAGTCGTTTTTCCGAGACGTGAATGTCCGAAGATGGCTATACGTTTGGCGTCAATGTCTTTATCCGTTTCAAAATAATCCATCGCACAACTCATTCCCCATGCCCAGGCAGCCAGAGTTCCCCACTCATCTTCAGCAGGCCGTGTCTGTCCCTTTTTGTAGTACAACGGATGAACTCCGTTCTGAAAACCATCATCAAAATCCGGATCAATGTCCCCACGGTAGAAAGTGGCCAGTCCATATCCATGTTCCATCAACATCTCTACCGGCCATCTGGAAGCTGCACTACCCCGGGGAAACATACGTTTTCTGCCATAAGCAATCATTCTCTCTTCTGACGGGAAAGTGATGCCCTCATCCGGGTGAATGGCATGATTACCTTTGAAATTTATTCCGAAAAACATGGGAACAGTCCCTTTTCGCCGATTAGGCAGATACATAAGTACTGTCAGATAATGCTTCTCATCTTTTGTGAGATAAACGGCTACTTCCTTACGGGTAGCCAAACCGCCCAAAGCTTCTCTATCTTCGTTCAGTAGCCGGAAATGCAAGTCCTTCGAGCGAACTGGAGCTTTACCATATATTTGAGTTTCGAACAGGCGGAGCAGTTCCGGACGCCGCTTTTCCACCCATTCTTTTTTAGTCGTCACTTTTCTGCCATTAGTCAGGGTCAGGACATCAGGAAGCGTATAGACAGGCACCTTACTCTCATCATAATTTACTTTTGTGATAACTTGTTCCAGTTCCGCAAGTTCTGATGTAGACTTGGAGCGAAGCCCTGTTTCATGGGCCGATTTCTGTTGGGCTTTCATTTCTCCTCCAAGAAATGAAAGCCCAAAAAGCAAACATACAAACCGAAAGCTATTTTGTCTCATGGATATTTAAGATTACATCCTAATTAATTTCTACTCACCAAACTTTGTTTTATAATACTCCCTCATCAAGTACCACGCCTTTTTGCGTATTCCCTGATCCGAGACTAATCCCTTACGATTCCAGCCATCCTGATTGGTCGGATGAAAACGGAACGGAGAACGGAAATCAAATAAAATCCATGGAGATACCCCCCGAAGATTCGGTATATTGTCGAACATACGGATATTGTCTCTGTAAAGCCGGGCTTGGTATTCTTCACTCCAGGAGCTTGCTACATTTTCATCTCCCGACTGCCCGTATAATGCCTCACCGCCAAACTCCGATATAATCAGCGGTTTATCCGGTATTACTTCCCATACCGCATTTTCCGGCTCGATGGGCCACGGATGATACCAACCCATGTATTTGTTGACCGCTACAACATCCAGTTGTGAGGTAAATGAATCTTCCATCACAAAACGTTTCTTCTCACGATTAAAACGTACCAAATCGAAAGCAGCCACATACAAACGGGTCGTATCCAATTGTTTGCCTGTTTCCAGCAAAGAGGTAAGAAATTCATTCCGTGCTTTGGAAGGCTGCGTTTCATTGGCAATTCCCCAATATCCGACTGCACAGCGATTCTGGTCACGCTTTATCATTTCAGACAACATCCTTTGCGCTTTCTTACGGGTATTGTTGTTCGTAAAGTCAATACCCTGCCAGACAGGTATCTCCTGCCAAAGGATAAAGCCCATCTTTTCTGCCAGTCGCACCGTATATTCGTTTTGCGGATAATGTGCCAGCCGAACCGCATTCACTCCCATTTCCAGCATCAGGGCTACATCTTCTTCATGATGCTGAGGACGTAAAGCATTACCCACCTCACTCCTGTCCTGATGCCGGCAAACACCGTGAAGAGGCAGATGCTTGCCATTCAAAAAGAATCCCTTATCCGGATCAATCCGATAATAACGAAGTCCTAAAGGCTGCGTCACACAATCTACCAACTGCCCTCCTCTCGACAAGGATACCTCCGCCTGATAAAGGAACGGGTCCTGACGACCATTCCACAGATGAGGATTATTTATCTCAAATGTAAGTTCCTGCTGCAAAGCTGCATTCCCGGCAAGAGTAAGTGTCTGTTTCTGTTGCGCCACCACTTTCTGACCATCCAGCAAACGGACACCCAGTTCTACTTCCTGACCGGCATTATTGCCATTTGCCAAATCAACGACCGCCCTTACTTTCGCATATTGATGACTGACACTATCCTGTATCAGACGAACTCCCGGAGAAGCATAATTCAAAGGAGAAATACAAGCCTCATCAGTGATCAGCAGATGCACATCCCTGTAAATACCGCCATAAAAATTAAAGTCACCTACCAAAGGCATCACGTCCAGTTGTTCTCCATTATTCACCCGCACTAATATAGAGTTCTCTTTTCCATAATTCACCTCTCCGGTTATTTCAAAGACAAAAGCTCCGTATCCTCCACGATGTTCGCCGATATGACGGCGATTGATAAATACATCTGCTATACTGTTCACGCCTTCGAAGCGAAGGAAAAGACGCTTGCCTTGCCATTCGGGACGAATAAACAGCTTCTTTTCATAATTACCGATTCCCCGTTTATAGTCGATCTTTCCGGACAAAGCATCCTGCGCATTCCAGGTATGGGGCAGATCTACTCTTATTTCCGACCCTTTCTGCACCTGATGCGAGAACCGGAACTTCCAGTTGTCGTTTAATAAAATATCCTGCCGCTGAGCAAAGAGCGGCATACTGCAAAACAGGAATAAAACAGCTGCCATCAAGCGGCAGCATGACATAATTGGTGTTCTCATATTATTTCTTTAATGATGATTTCTTCACTTTGATAAAAGAAGAGAGTGATTCAACTTTACTCTTATATTTTTTCTCATTGACTCTATTTTTGTTTTCTTCTTTATCTATCCGATGATCGAACAGCATACTTGCTTTCTTCACGTCCCCTTTCATCCATTCGGCATAACTAAAACGTTGATCAACCGCATTGTCTCCCCCTTCCCACTGAATATAGACTTCATCCTTCGTCTTAGCCTTCAGATTGCTGAAAACTTTTGCAAAGCTCTGTCCATCCAACTGTTCTGCTGGTTGTGGTATCTGACATAACTCGCACAAAGTAGGATACAAATCTACAAACTCAACCATCGACCGGGTCTTTCCTTTTTTCCTTCCGGGCACACGGATAAT
>ERZ780149.4296-NODE-4296-length-11149-cov-4.079863_pt1 | contig 11149 bp, 9 predicted proteins | sample MGYA00511367_ERZ780149 | MGnify/ENA primary metagenome ERZ780149 (study PRJEB29588, sample SAMEA2153852) | human gut metagenome | biome: human gut; feature: human-associated habitat; material: faeces | place: Denmark | collected 2008/2010 ...
ATGCCGAAGTCGCCCTGGCCGTAGTCGTAGGCGGGGTTGATGCTGAACATCACCACGTCCACGATGCCCATGTCCAGCACCTTGTTCACCAGCGCCGGGGTATGGGAGGACAGGCCGATGTGGCGGATGACGCCCTGCTTTTTCAGGTCAAGGACGTAGTCCAGCACACCGTTTGCCTGATAGGCGGCCAGGTCGCTCTCCTCATCCAGACAGTGGATGAAGCCCACGTCAATATAGTCGGTCTGCAGATTTTCCAGCTGCCACGCCACGGATTTTTTGATCTCGTCCAGCTCCGTGGTCCAGCCATACTCGCCGGAGGTATAGTCCGCGCCGAAATGGATCTGGAGATACACCTTATCCCGGATGCCCTGCAGGGCCTTGCCGTAGGCGGCGAAGATGGCGGCGTGGCCGCCGGCCATATCAAAATAGTTGACACCGCTTTCATAGGCGGCGCGGACGGCGGCGATGATCTCCTCCTCCGGCTGCGCGCCGATCACGGACGAGCCCATGCCGATGACGCCGATCTTTTCCCCGCCGTGGGGCAGAATACGGTATTCCATAGAAACCCTCCTCATTTACTTCATCCGGACGCACCGACCGGTGCGATCCGTCTTACGCCAGAATGTCGGTCAGGTCGTCCAGTCCGGTGGCCTGGGTGACCACCACGACGTGGTCGCCGTCCTCAATGGTGGTCATACCGCCGGGGATGATGGTGTGCAGATCCCGGACGATGGCGGCCACCAGAAGGCCCTTGCGCAGGGGGAGGTCCTTCAGGGGCTTGCCCAGCACGGCGTGGCTGGAGGCGGTGGCGGTGAAGGACAGCGCCTCCACATGGCCGCCCAGCATCTTATAAAGGCTCTCCACCTTGCTGCCCTCGGCGTTGCCCAGGGCCCGGACATACCGCAGGATCTGACTGGAGATGATGTCCTTGGGGGAGATGATGGAGTCGATGCCGGTGCTGTTGACCAGATCCATGTAATTGGGGCGGGTCATCTTGGCCAGCACCTTGGGCACGCCGCTGCGCTGGGCGTGCATGGCCATCAGCAGGTTCTCCTCGTCCCGGTTGGTGATGGCCACAAAGGCGTCGGTGTCCAGGATGCCCTCCTGCTGTAAAAGGGTGTTGTCGGTGCCGTCGCCCTGGATCACCAGCACGTGGGGCAGTTGGGCCGACAGGCGCAGGCATTTGTCCGGATCCATCTCCACGATGCGGACGCCGGTGTTGGTTTTCTGCAGTTCCCAGGCCAGATACATGGCGCTGCGGCTGCCGCCCAGCACCGAGACCTTCTTTACCTTCTGCCAGGTGCGGCCCATGTCCTTCAGCATCCGCTGCAGCTCCGGCTTGGCGCCCAGCATGTACACACGGTCGCCTGCCGTGGGGGTAAAGTTGCCGTCGGGGATGATATACTCGCCCTGGTGCTCCGCCGCGCAGATCAGTACCTCCGCCTGACGCAGGCGGTGGGACTGGCTCAGGGGCACGCCGCAGATGGTGTCGCTGTCCGACACCTGGAAGCCGATCATGTCGATGCGGCCCCGGGCGAAGGGCTCCACGCTGAAGGCGGCGGGGAAGGCCAGGATCCGGGCGATCTCCTGGGCGGCGGCCAGATCGGGGTTGATGACCATGTCCAGGCCGATCTCCTTTTTCAGCATTTCCTCGTCCCGGCGATAGTCGGTGTTGCGGACACGGGCGATGGTGTGGCCCGCCCCCAGCTTTTTGGCGATCAGGCAGCACACCAGGTTGATCTCGTCCTGGTTGGTGACGGCGATGACCAGGTCGGCGGTGCGGACACCGGCCTCGATCAGCACGCTGATGCTGGCGCCGTTGCCCTCTACGCACAGCACGTCCATGGTGCTCTCCGCCTTGCGCAGGGCGTTGGTGTTGGCGTCCACCATGACGATATCGTGATCCTCCTCCGCCAGGGAATTGGCGATGGCATATCCCACCTTGCCGTTGCCGACAATGATAATTTTCATAATGCTCCTCCTGTGGGGCGTTTTTTGCCGCCACGCCACATATTTTAACACAGCTGTGTACAAAATAAAAGTGATTTTTCCGACAGGGGAGAGGCGAAATGTCGGTTCCGGAGAGAAATTGTAAAAAAAGTGTTAAATCCTATCTTATATCTTGCTAAACAAACCATTCGTGGTATAATGTTAATTGCCTAAAATTGGAAACTGCACAATCTACAAGAACGTTAGAGTAAAGGACGGGAAACAATGGATAACCTGACAAAGATCATCCGCGAAGAGATCGGCAAGCAGTACAAGAGTGTCCGCCAGTTTGCCTTTGCGGTAGGTGTTCCCCTTTCCACAGTGAACAGTGCGTTGCACAACGGCGTAGGCGGCTCCAGCTTTGATACGGTGCTGCGCCTGTGCAAGGTGCTGGGCATCAAGGCTTTGGGCGACGACGCCGCATTCTATCTGACGGACGATACCGAGGATCTGCTGACCCAGTATGCCAAGCTGGACGACTATGGCCGGCATACCATCGCCGCAGTGATGCAGGTAGAGTACAACCGCTGCACCGAGCTGAGCAAGCCCGATCTCGAGGAGCACAGCAGCGTCAATATCTGACGCAGCATTTCACAAGTTTCAGGACAGAAAAGAGAACCGCATGGCGTTGGCCGTGCGGTTCTCTTTTATCTTATCGTCTGCCTCACATGATGCCGGAGCGCTTCTTGCTCTCGGCGATGGCGGCGTTCAGCCTCCGGGCCGGATAGTACACCAGCAGGCCGAACACCGTGAACACCACGCACATGCCCAGCAGGATCAGTGCGCAGTTGCGGTAGGTATGGCCGTACATGCCGCCGATGGTCTCGCGGATCATGTCCATGCCGTAGTGGAAGGGCATGAGGAAATAGAGCTTCTGGAACAGCATGGGCAGCACATGGATGGGGTAGGAGCCGCCGGAGCCCGCCACCTGGATCACCATGATGATGACGGCGGCGGCCATGCCCACGTTGTCCAGGGCGTAGACCAGGCCGAAGTTCATCATGGCGAAGTTCAGCGAACAGATGCAGCAGGCCAGCACGAACCGTGCCGGCTCCACGCACTGGATGCCCACGAAGTACAGACAGCCGAAGGCCGTTACCAGCGCCTGGGCCATGCCCACGAAGAAGAACAGCGTGAAGCGGCCGAAGTACCGCTCAATGGCCCGGTAGCCCAGAAATTGGGGCTGGGTCACCGGCACCTTGATCATCACCGCCGCCAGCAGCGAACCCACGAACAGCGCCAGCATGATGTAGTAGGGGGACATAGCGGAGCCGTAGTCGCCAATCTCATAGGCGATCTCCGTGTTCATCTGCACCGGGGAGGCCAGATAGTCGGCAATGCCGTCGGGGTTGTTCTCCAGCATGTCCATGAACTCCCGGAAGGCGGCGCTGTCTGTGATGCGGCGTACGTCGGCCTCCATGTCCGCCAGATAGCCGGACACGGTGTCAGCCAGCGTGGCGCCTGCCGCCAGGGTGTTCTGGGACTGGGTCAGGGCGTTGGCATAGCCGGTCAGGGTGCTGGACAGGCCGCTCAATTTGCCGGAGCCGCTTTTCAGCAGCTCCTGGATGGAAGCCAGGGCGGCCAGTGCCTTGTCATTCTTGTCGTGGATGAAGTCGTTGACCTTGTCGTTGGTCTCCAGCGCCGCCGCCCGGACGGTCTGGCGCACCTCCGCCAGCTTGTCCAGCAGCGCGTCCTTTACGGCGGAGTCGCCGAAGTTGGCGATGTCGTCCCGGAGCTGGGCCAGCTTATCCACGGCGGCGTCGATCTTGTCCGCCAGTTGGGGCGCCTGCTCCTTCAGGCTGATCAGCCGGGCGGTCACGTCGTCGATCTGCTGCAGAAGCTGCTGCTGCAGCAGGGAGGGATCCTCCGCAGTGCCCCAGCCCCGCAGCTTGTCCTCCAGATCGGTCAGGCTTTTGTCGATGGCGTTCAGGATGTTCAGCACGTCGTTGGACGCGCCGTCCGCCGTGTCGGAGCCGCCGCTGATGATGTCGCCCACGCCGCCCACAGCGTTGGACGCGCCGATCAGCACGCCGTTCACGTCATCCACCGTGACGGCGGAGGCGGTCAGCAGGTCGTCGGCGTTGTCCATCACGTCCTCCAGCGACCGCAGGATCTTACTGAGCTGGTTCATCTGCCACTGGGCGTCCTGCAGCTTCTCGATAAGGCCGTTGGCGATGTCCTCGCTGTCCAGGCCCAGGGCCCGGAACACGGAGCTGGCGGTGGTCAGGGCGTCGGCCACCTTTTCGATGATGGTGTTGTTGATCTCATCCTGCACGGCGGTCTTGGCCTTGCCGGTGATCTTGGGGGCGATGGCATTCTTTTTCTCGTTTTCATAGTACTGGATCTGGGGATGCTCCAGCTCACCGTCCAGCAGGCTGACGAAATCGCTGGTGAACTCCGCCGGGACGATCAGCGCCGCGTAGTACTCGCCGGCGTACACACCATCCAGGGCGGTCTCCTGCTCCTCCAGAAAGACCCAGCCCATCTGGTCGTTGGTCTGCAGGCCGTCCATCACCAGTGAGCCGATGTTCAGCTGCAGGCCCAGGATCTCGCAGCCCTCGTCCTCGTTGGCCACGGCCACCTTGATGTTGCCGGTGGAGGCGGGGCCGTAGGGATCCCAGTTGGAGAGAATGTTGAACCACGCGTACAGGCAGGGCACCAGACACAGGCCCATCATCACCACAACGGCCACCACGCTGGCGGTCAGCCGCTGCCAGTCGGCGCGGAAAACGCTCCATATGCGCTTGATCATTCCTCCACCTCCTTCCGGGAAGGTTCCTGGGCCGCCTGGGTCTCCAGATCAGCCGACAGGGCTTGCAGCGCCTGTGCCAGCCGGGACAGGTCGGCGGCCATCTTCTGAGGATCGGACTTGAGGATGGCGTCCATATCCAGGGGGATGGCGGCGGGGGTGTCCACCACGGGGCGGGCGCCATCCTCCGGCATGGGCAGGGTGACGGCGCGATGATCGCTCTCCGCGGGCGTGGGCTGGACGCCCTGCGCCTCCTCTTCGGCCTGTTCCTCGCCCTTCCATTTCAACAGCTGGGGCAGGCGGGCCGTGCGGCTCAGCTGAGGCAGGGCGATCAACTGGCCCAGCGTCTCCTGCTCCTCCTGGGTGATGTCCCGCAGCTTCTTCTGCAGCTCATAGTCCATGTACTCCACGCCGATCAGGTACGCCGACAGGGCAAACATGGACAGTATCCACAGGATCAGGGTAAAGACCCGGTTGCCCTCCGCCAGGAACATCAGCAGCAGAAGGCCCACGGTGACGATCACCAGCGCCCGCATACCGGTGCGGATGCGCTGCTGGTTGGCTTTGTGCAGGGCGGCCACTTCTTCCAGCAGCCGGTCATAGAGCTGATGGTACTTTTCTTCCAAAGTCATAAAGCGGCACACCTCCTCAGAACAGCTCGGTCTCTTCCAGCTTGGCCTCCATGAAGTGGTTCAGCCCCATGAAGGGCCGCCGCACCAGCAGACCGATGATCAGCGCCGCGGCGCAGAACAGCAGCAGGAAGAGAAGCTGCGTGACGTAGTACTCGCCATACAGGCCGCAGATGCACTCGCGCATGGCGTCGATGGCGTAGGGGAAGGGGAAGAAGCGGTAGATCTTCTGATAGACCTCCGGCAGCAGCTCGATGGGGAAGGTGCCGGAGGAACCAGCGATCTGCAGCACCATGACCACCACCACGATGGCCTTGCCCACGTCGCCGAAGGACAGGGCCAGCGAGTAGATCAGCAGGCTGAAGGTCAGTGCCGTCAGCGCGCCGGTCAGGTACAGCAGCCCCGGATGCAGGCATTGGATCTTCAGCAGAAACAGGTCGCCGGTGATGATGACCGCCGCCTGGATCTGGCTCAACAGGAAAAACATGATGTACCGGCCGAAGTACAGCTCATAGGGCTTGGGGGCGATCAGCCCGTCCAGCCGGGCGTGGGGCTTGATGATGGCCACCAGAATGACGCCGCCCACCCAAATGGCCAGCACCGTATAGAAGGGGGCCATGGCGGAGCCGTAGTTCTCGATGGGATAGATGGGGGTGACGGTGGTCTGCACCATCTGGGAGAAGTACTGGCCGTACTCCTCCGGGTCGCCGCCCAGGATCTCCAGCAGGAGATCCAGATATTCGCTGTCTGTGAGACCCTGCAGCTTGTCGACCAGGTCGGATACCGATTGGGACAGCCGCTGGGCGGCGGGCCGCAGCAGCTCCATGGTCTCGTCCAGGGCCAGCGCCGTGTTGGCCAGCGCATTGCGGACGGCCTGAGCATCATTGGCCAGCTCCTTCACATTGCCCACGGAGGCGGTGATCTGGCTCATGACATAGTTCAGATCCTGCCGCAGATCGTCGGCGGTGGGCAGCAGCTTGCCGGTCAGGTTGCCGATGGCGGCGATGATGTCCCGGCAGTCCTTGATGGCGGTCTGCAGATCGTCATTGTCCGGCAGGGCGGCCAGACGGCTCTGCAGGGCGTAGCAGCTGTCGGCGATGTCGCGGGCGATCCGGGCGGCCAGATGGCCGGGGGACTGCTGCTCCAGCCGGTCAGCCCAGGCGGTGAGCTGGTCGCCCATCTGACCCATGGCGGCGGCTGCCTCCTCAATGGCCTGGCGGGCCTCCTGAAGCTTACTGTCATCCATGGCGGCCTGCTGGATCTTGTCCAGGGCCCGCTGCACCTTCTCCAGGGCGGCGTAGATGGTTCGGTCGATCTGGGCCACGGTCTCCAGAATCTTGTCGCCGTCCGGCAGCTTGCCGTTGATGTCCTGGATGATCTGTGCCAGCCTGCCCGCGTCGATGTCCACGGTGCTGTTGTTCCTGGCGGCGTCAAAGGCGTCCATGGTGGCCCGGCAGCTGGCCAGCAGATCCTGCACCTGATAGAACAGACCCTTTACCGCCGTCTCGGGATCGTCCGCCGTCAGGTCGGCGGCCAGCAGGTTGGCCTGGGTCATCACCCGGCCGATGACCACCTCCAGATAGTTCTCGCTGATGGAGCGCTTCAGGCTCTCCACCGCGGTGTCGGTGATCTTGGTGGCCACGGCGTTCTTCTTGGCGTTTTCATAGTAGGTGATGGTGGGCTTGCCGGTCCACTCCGTCAGCATGTGGTACATCTTATAGGAGAAATCCTTGTCGATGACCACCGCGGCGTAGTAATCCCCGGCGTATACGCCGTCCTTGGCCTGCTTTTCGCTGTCCACCACGACCCAGTTGATGCTGGTGGCCTCCCGCAGGTCGTTGACCACGTCGTCACCCTTGTTGACGTACACGCCGTCCTCGTCGGTGTAGCCCTTGTCCAGCGAGGCCAGGGCGATGGAGATCCCGCCGGTGTTGCCGTAGGGATCCCAGTTGGAATAGATGTTCAGCCATGCGTACAGGCTGGGCAGCACGGCGATGGCCACCACCACCGCGCAGGCAAAGAAGCATTTGCTCAGCGTTTTGATGTCGGTTTTGAATACCGTCCAGATATTGCGCATAGTCCCTCCTGATGTTGTACAGGGTGATAATTCTACAATCTACCATTATACAGGAGCGATTTGGGAAAATCCACCTTTTTTCACGTTTTTTTGACAAAAGAAAACCTTATGGCAGACGGGACGAAATTTGTCGAATTATTTTGCGTCGCAAAGTATTGAAATGGAAAAGTATTTGTGCTATAAATAATGACGAAAGGGGCATGATGCCAGTGGCCAGGGATACGTCACAGAGCAACTACCGGCGGGGCGTCATGTCGCTGGTGATCCTCTCGCTGCTGCGGGAGGAGGATATGTATGGTTATCAGCTCTGCCAGGAGATCGCGCGGCTCAGCGGCGGGCGGCTGACCATACAGGAGGGGTCGCTGTACCCGGTGCTGTACCGTTTGCAGGATCAGGGCCTGATCTCCGAGGATCGGGTGCTGGTGGGCAGACGCATGACGCGGAATTATTACCACCTGGAGCAGGCCGGACGGGAACGTCTGGCGGAGATGCAGGCGGAGTATGAGGAGCTGACAGCAGGCGTTTTCGCCATTATCCACAGAGAGGAGCCGGCGCAATGACAGAAAAGACCATTCGCCGCTACTGCCGCGCTGTGGGCAGCTATCTCCCCTGCGCCCGGCGGCAGAAGCGGCAGCTTCTGCGGGATCTGCGCCAGCGGCTGGAGGAATACCGCGATGAGCATCCGGACGAGACATCGCCGGAGGAGCGCTTCGGAACGCCGCAGCAGGTGGCGGCAGGCTATGTGGATGACATGGATACCACAGAGCTGCTGCAGGCCCTGCGTTACCGGCGGCGTGTGATCACGGCGGTCGTGTCGGGCATCCTGGCGGCGCTGGCGGTCCTGACGGCTGCTCTATGTATGCAGCTTTACGATTACCACCGGGCGATAAGAGGCTGGGGCGACCTCATAATTACAGAAAGAATAGAAGGAAATGCAACATGAAAAAATTAGTTACGCTGATCCTGACCGCGCTGATGATTCTTTCGCTGCTGCCTGTACAGGCATTTGCTGCTGACAGTAATGTCATCTATTATGACGACGGAAGCTATGCCGTTGTCACGATCGAGATAGACCAGCAGACCTTGACAAGGGCTTCTACCATAAAGGCGGGAACGGTCGCCTACAATCGTTACTCGCCCGCCGGTACCCTTGAATGGACGGCTTCGATGAAGGCATCCTTCAGCTATAACGGCTCAACCTCCACCTGCATCTCGGTAAATATCCCGGTGGTGACCATCTACAACGATAACTGGAGCGTGGTCTCCCAGACCTCCTCCAAGAGCGGCAATACCGCCACGGCGAATATCACCATGGGATTGAAGCAAATCATTGGAACCTCGAAAGTGCCGATTACTCTAACGCTTTCTTGTGATAAATACGGCAATCTGTCCTGAGGTGGAAAAATGACCGGCCAGCGGCCGGTCCTTTTTCCGTCTGCGGGTATCCGCACAAAGGTTGGCCCGCGGTCTCTCCGCAGGCCGCTTTGCACCAAAAAAAGCGGCGGTACTATGCAGCCCGCTAATTGTTTCCGCACCGGCAGCGTGATATGATGGTACCATCATATGACGGAAAAGGAGAGAGGAACCATGAAAAAGCTGCTGGCATTGGTGCTGTCCCTGGTGATGGCCCTGTCCCTGATCCCCACCGTGTGGGGCACGGAGCTTGACGATGTGTTTGCCCAACTATGGGAAGCGGGGTATCGGGCGCCGACAACCGAACCGCGGATGGAGTTTCCCAGTGGTCTGGTGCGCGGCGTAGACTATGATTGCATCTATCAGTATGAAGAGAACTACAAGGACTACGTCCTGACGATCGTCGTAAAGGAGGGCACGTCGGCCGACTGGGAGACGGCCTATCAGAATGATGGCGTGGATTCCGGCAATCTGGACATGGTCATCTTTATGCCGGAGCCGGACAGCGATGTGGTGCGCACGTCCCGTTCGCTGAACGGCAACATATCGGGAAGCCGGGTCAACAGCTTCATTTCCGGCACCGGTCTCGACTATACGGATCAGGTGCTGAAAACGCCGGGCACGGGTGTGAGCATTGCCGCGCTCAACAGGAGCGAGGATTCTGTCACCATCACGCCGGTGGAGGAAGGCGATATGTACTTCCTGATGCTGTATGACAAGGATAACGTGGAGAACAACGGCAACGAGACAAAGTGGCTCATCCACTACCGGGTGGTGAAGGAGAAGGACTTCGCCTACCGCGTTGCGCTTCCGAAGGTATACCCTGTGGACAGAAGCCGCATTGACATCAGCGGGGTGGATACCAGCCAGTGGCGTATCAGCGTCGAGGACGGCGTGGTGACAGCGCAGGCCCTGAATCCCTCCATTACCACTTGGCAGTATGTGGGCCATTGGATCGTGGAAGCACCCGATGGTTATACGGACGGCAATGGCAACGATGGTGTTGGCAATGACTTCTACGGCCCCGGTGTCAGTACCGCGAATTTTACCTGGTACGACCAGAACGGGCAGCCGCTGCAGGAGCGGCTGACGTTTATTGTGCGGAAGGCCGCCCCGTATTTCAAGGATGACTGTACACCGGCGGATTATCTGCTGGTGCCCACCTTGCCCAGCGGCGGTGTGCGGGTGGACTATGACCGGGATACCGGCATGTACCACACCGTCTTCGACAGATACATCGTGCCCACGGTGGCAGAACTGAGCAGCGCCATGGGAATTCCCGTGCCTGACGGGGCAAAGTCCTATCGCTATTTGCCCCAGACCACCAATCAGGACCCCTTTATTGTTGTCAGCGACCCCACCTATCTCAACGCCTTGAAGCAGGGCAACCTCCATGCGGTGGATGACCCGGAGGGCTATGTCCTGCCCATTGCCAACCTCGACAAGGTCGTGCTGCGGGACGAGCGGATGACGGTGTACTTCATGTATTCCCAGTATTATACCGTCCGCGTGCTCCAGTGGTACAGCGACGAGGCGGGCACGGAGACCATGGGCGCTCCGGTGTATGTGTTCGGCTATAACGACGGCTTCGTCTGGTCGACCACCACCGAATCTGTCAGTCAGGTGACCGGCGCGGTAACGGCTCCCGTGCTGGAGGGCCAGACCGGCCTGACCCTGACCGGCGTGCGCTATCCCCAGGAGAGCAGCGGCAATACCCTGTATATCGAGCTGTCGGCCTCCGGCGGTGTGGGAGACAGCAACGTGGTCTATCTGCCCTACAGCTATTTTGACGGGCTGTCCTACGAACTGGCTGTAGAACGCAAGCTGCCCGATCCGGTGATCCATCACTACAACGAAGCGCGCAGCGAATACACGGATATTCGGGGTGAGTATACCGAATATGGCATAAAGTTCACAACGCCCTCCTTCTCGCCCTTCACCGTCACCTGCGCACCCCTGCGGGGCGATGTCAACGGCGACGGCAAGGAGCCGGATATCACCGACGTGGCCTGCCTCTATGAGCAGCTGCTCACCGGCGGCGGTGACACGAAGTGGGAAGGCAAGATGCTGGACGCCGCCCTGGATGTGAACGGCGACGGCCAGGCGGATGTGTACGATCTGCAGCGGCTGTATGAATATGTCAGCGGGATCGACAGTAAATGGTAAAGATCAAAAAAATGACCGGCCGCCTGGCCGGTCATTTTTCTTCAGCGCAGACAGCCTTTCACGTCCTCCAGGGCGCTGTCCATGGCCTTGCCCATGCGCTCCATCGTCTTGCTGACGGCGCGGCGG
>ERZ780149.4302-NODE-4302-length-11139-cov-2.329574_pt1 | contig 11139 bp, 8 predicted proteins | sample MGYA00511367_ERZ780149 | MGnify/ENA primary metagenome ERZ780149 (study PRJEB29588, sample SAMEA2153852) | human gut metagenome | biome: human gut; feature: human-associated habitat; material: faeces | place: Denmark | collected 2008/2010 ...
GTGTATAGGAGATAAATTGTATGGAAAAGACTGAATTCTCAATACAAATAGATACCGCAGAGCAGAAAAAAATGTCTGAAGAGCCGATGAAACAGGAAGAGGCAGTTTCAAAAGTTCATGAGAAGTTGGAAAAGCAGGAACCTCTGATAGAGCTGCGCAATATCTACAAGATCTACTACATGGGCGACGAGGAAGTCCACGCCAACGACGGCATTAGCCTTTCCATCAACAAAGGCGAGTTCGTCGCCATCGTCGGCAAATCTGGAAGCGGAAAATCAACTCTGATGAACATCATCGGCGCCCTGGATGTCCCGACGGAGGGCGAATATTTCCTCGGCGGCGAGGACGTGGCGGATATGTCCGACAACGAGCTGGCGGAGATCAGAAACCGCATGATCGGCTTTATATTCCAACAGTACAACCTGCTTCCAAAGTTAAATCTCTTAGAAAACGTGGAACTTCCGCTTCTCTACGCCGGTTATGACAAAAAGGAACGTCGGGAGCGGGCTATGAATTCCCTGAAAAGGGTCGGACTTGAAGAAAAATGGAAGAATCTTCCGAACCAGCTCTCCGGCGGCCAGCAGCAGCGAGTCTCCATTGCGCGGGCTCTCGCAGGAGATCCGTCCTTAATCCTGGCGGATGAGCCCACGGGTGCCCTGGACTCCAGGACGGGCCGGGAAGTGCTTGATTTTTTAAAGAAACTCAATGAAGAAGGAAACACGATCGTCATGATCACCCACGACAGCTCCATCGCTCTGGAGGCGAAGCGGGTGGTGCGGATCCATGACGGAAAGATCAATTTCGACGGGGATGTGAAAAAGTATGCTGCAATCATTTAAAATGGCGTTAAAAAGTATCTGGGGCAACAAATTGAGGTCCTTTCTGACGATGCTCGGCATCATCATTGGAGTCGCGTCGGTGATCATCCTGGTCAGCATCGTCAACGGCTATATGTCCTACATGGTGGAGAGCTTTTCTTCCATGGGCGTAAACCAGATCACGGTCCAGTACAAGGCGGTGGCCTCAAGAACCATCGATGTGGACGAATTTTATGAGTTCTACGAGGAACATTCAGACCTCTACGAGAACATGTCCCCGAACGTGTCCGTCAGCGTCACGGTAAAACATGACTCTGACACCATGGATTCCACCAGTGTCGGCGGCTACAGTGAGGATTATCTCGCAATCAAGGACTACGAGATCGAGTATGGCAGAAATCTCCAGTACTCCGACATGGAGGCGAGACGAAAAGTCGCGGTCATCGGCGCTTATGTGGCGGAGGAACTCTACGGTGGCTCCCAGAACGCCGTGGGCGAGACGGTCAAGTTAAACGGTGACAGCTACACCATCGTAGGCGTTGTGGAACGGCAGACGGAGAGCAGCTCTGAGTTCGATGACGGATGTATGGATGACTTTGTGTGGATCCCGTATTCCAGAGCTGTGAAGATGGCGAGAAATGCTGTGATCAACAACTATACCTTCACATCGCGGGACATCAACGACACGGAAACATGCACGACAGAACTTAAAAATTTTCTCTATGAAAAGATGAAGAGCGAAAACCTCTACACGGTGACAGCAATGAGCTCCCTTCTCGATTCCTTAAATGAGCAGATTGCCATGATGAGCATGATGCTGGGCGGTATCGCGGGTATCTCCTTGTTAGTTGCAGGCGTCGGTGTCATGAACATCATGCTGGTGTCCGTGACAGAGAGAACCAGGGAGATCGGCATCAGGAAGGCCCTCGGCGCAAAGAAGAGCGTGATCATGTTGCAGTTCGTCATCGAGGCGCTGGTCACAAGCTCCATCGGCGGAATCATCGGAATCATGATCGGAGCCTTAGCAAGTACGGGAATCGGCGCCCTCATGGGAATCGACGCGCCGCCGACCATGACAGCAGTTGTGATCTCGTTTAGCGTTTCTGTTGCCATCGGACTGATCTTTGGTTACATGCCGGCGAGCCGTGCGGCGAAGCTGAACCCGATTGATGCTCTGAGAACGGATTAAAGTCTTGATTTGCCACGGATTTGCCGATAAAAGACAGAATATCGTAAGTTGACGGGAGATATTGTCCAACCTTATAATATAGTTAAAGAAAGATACTTGAGGGGAGGCAATCCTATGGCAGAAAGAAAATGGAAAAAAATAAGTACATGGATGGCCGCATGGGTCATGGCGGTCGTGTTTGCGGTATCCGGGGCGCAGACAGCGTTTGCGGCGATCAGTTATGTGAACAGTGTCAGCATCACGCTGGATGTGACACCGACGGTGGGGGAATCCCTGCCGGATCTCGATGTGGGATACAATTCTGATAACTGCGAGGTATCGATCCCGAACAACGATAAATATGATATCGTATCCGCAAAGTGGTCTTCCACAAAGAACGACGTGAAGATCGGCGGAACCTACACCATGAAAGTTACTTTAAAGACTTTAAATGACTATAGGTTCAGCAGCAGCTCCTACACTTCCTCAAAGGTAAAGGTAAAGAACGGAACTTTTGTCAGCGCTTCGAGAACATCTTCCGACCGTCTGGTGGTTACCGTAAAGACAAAACCGGCAAAGGGCGATCTTGACGCGCCGGGCGAGGCATACTGGCAGACCACAAAGTCCGGAAGCTCCGATCTCGGACTCGCGAAGTGGGAGGCCGTTGAGGACGCGTCCTACGAGGTGTACCTCTACCGCGGCAGCAAGAACGTCTACAAGAGCGGCGAGATCCACACCAGCAGCTGTGATCTCTTTCCGTATATGAGCTCCAAGGGAACCTACACCTTTAAGGTGCGCGCGCTCCCGTCAAACGATGAGGTATCCAAGTACGCGTCAAAGAGCGACTGGACTATATCCGATGAGGTCTATATCGATGAGAATGACGCGGCGAGAGCGGCAAAGAAAAAGCCGTCAAGCGGCAACAACAGCAGCACAAATAATTCCGGAAATTCCCAGCAGGCCCCGTCAAATGTGAATGAGGTCGGCTGGATCCTTGACGGAAACCGCTGGTATTATCGTTACCCGGACGGAACTTATTTAAAGAACGGCTGGGGATTTATCGGAAATATCTGGTATTTATTTGACGCAAACGGAATGATGCTCACCGGCTGGCAGATGAAGAACGGCGTTTATTACTACATGAACGGTGACGGAAAGATGCAGACGGGCTGGCTTCTCTACAACAATACCTGGTATTATCTCTCCGAGAGCGGAGTTATGGTGACCGGCTGGATCACGCTGGGTGATAAGGCTTATTACCTCGGCGGCGACGGCGGAATGCTCACAGGATGGCAGAACATCGACGGACAGATCTACTACCTGTATCCGGATGGACATAAGGCGGTCAATGAAGTGATCGATACCTTCTATTTAGATCAGGACGGTATCTGGAGAAAACCGCAGTAAAGATCTGGACCTGCGGGGCATTCGGTTATGCGGTGAAAATCGTCGGAATATTTTTCAGCAGACTGAAAATACAGGAAAGGAGCACCTTATGAGACAGAAAACTTTTGGAAAATGGCTTGCGGCAGCAGGAATTCTGATCGTGATGACGATATGGATGGTTCTTCCTGCACTGGCTGCGCCGACGGTGAATTCTATAAGGATCACCTTTAAAGACAAGTATGAAGATCCCGGCGTGATCGAGGAGCCGGAGATCAGCTGCAGCAGCTACGGGATCGAGATCACATCCGTGGAGTGGAGCAAGGATGTAGAAAAATGGAATCCTGGAACGAAAGTGACGGCAACGCTGATTCTTTCCTCCAGCGGAAGAGAGTTCTCCTCCAGCTACGGTTCAAAGTCCTGCCAGATCTCCGGTGCGACGTTGAGTAAGGCAGTGAAAGTGGATGATGACCTGAAGGTCACAGTCACTTACTACCCGGTGGTATGGCTGGAGTCCCCGGATGAAGCCGGCTGGAGCGCTTCGAACCATATGAAAGCGGTATGGAAGAAAGTCGATTATGCGACGGGATATCAGATCCGCCTGTACCGGGATGACTATTATCTCCGGACCATCGATGCGACGGGAACCAGCAAGGACCTCTCCGAGTATATGGGAAGAGAGGGAAACTACTATTACGAGATCCGCGCGGTGGGAAAGACAACGAACGATGCGAAGTACCGCAAGAGCAGCGAGTATATCGTCTCCTCCGACCGCTACCTGGATGACCTGGGTGACACGGAGGGCAGCTGGAAGAATTACGCGGACGGAAAGAAGTATGTGGACGAGAATGGCCAGATCGTGACCTCCCAGTGGTACCGGATCCTCGGAACTTGGTATTATTTCGACGAGAACGGATACATGGCGACGGGATGGAGACTGGTCAATAATAAGTGGTATTACCTCGGAAGTGACGGAAAGATGGTGACCGGCTGGAAGCAGATCGGCGGTGTCTGGTACTACATGGATGCCGACGGCGCGATGGCTATCGGCTGGCGCCAGACAGCACCGGGACAGTGGTATTACCTGAACGCGAACGGAGCGATGGCAGCGTCCACTGTGATCGACGGATATACGTTGGATGCATCGGGGCTCTGGGTAAGTTAGAAAGGAATGATGGGCGGCATGTCATGGGAGAAATCCTGTGGCATGCCGTTTTCACATATCTGAAGAGGTAAGCTCCTGGAACCATGCGAAAACACTTGACTTACTATGAGATATCAACTAAAATTTAGAAACGTGTAAACATTTGTCGCGGCAGCCTGAAGGTGTATGCGGCGCCGCAGTCACTTGAAGTTTATGAAAAACGAGAAAGGATTTCTATGGGAATCATTAAAGCAGTGAACCTGATCTTTGACTATATCAGGCACGATGAAGAGGAAGACAAGGATGAGGTCAGCCATGCGTTAAAAGGCGTCTCTCTGGATATCAAGGAAGGCGATTTTGTAGCGATTCTGGGACATAACGGATCCGGAAAATCCACCTTCGCGAAGCTGATGAACGGAATCCTGCTTCCAACGGATGGAACAGTCTATATTTCTAAAATGAGGACGGACGACGAGGAGCATCTCTGGGATGTACGAAAGACGGCGGGAATGGTATTCCAGAACCCGGACAACCAGATCATCGGAAACGTGGTGGAAGAGGACGTCGGATTCGGCCCGGAGAATATGGGAGTTCCGACGGAGGAGATCTGGGCGCGGGTCGACAAGAGCCTTGAGGCGGTCGGCATGACGGCCTACAGACTTCAGTCTCCGAATAAGCTTTCCGGTGGACAGAAACAGCGCGTGGCTATCGCTGGCGTTATGGCGATGAAGCCCCGGTGTATCGTTCTGGATGAGCCGACAGCGATGTTAGACCCGAACGGACGCCGTGAGGTCATTAAAACGGTTCATGAACTGAACCGTCAGGAAGGGATCACGGTAGTTCTGATCACCCACTATATGGAAGAGGTCATCGACGCGGACCGCGTAGTCGTTATCGACGGTGGACATGTCGTGATGGACGGAACCCCGAAAGAGGTCTTTTCCAGAGTCAAGGAACTGAAAAAATACAGCCTCGATGTGCCGCAGGTAACGGAACTGGCAGATGAATTAAAGGAAGCCGGAATGGATCTTCCTTATGGAATTCTTTCCATCGACGAGCTTGTGGACGAACTTGTTCCGCTCTTAAAATAGTGGAGAAATGGTGGAAATATGGCAATCGAAATTAAACACTTGAATCATATATACGGGCAGGGAACGATATTTGAGCAGTATGCCTTAAAGGATGTAAATCTTACGATCCATGATGGCGAGTTTATCGGCCTCATCGGTCATACCGGATCCGGAAAATCAACCCTGACCCAGCATTTAAACGGACTTTTAAAGGCAACGAGTGGAGATATCCTTTATAACGGAGAGAGTATTTATAAAGAGGGATATTCCATGAAAGAGCTCCGCAGCCATGTGGGGCTTGTTTTCCAGTATCCGGAGCATCAGCTGTTTGAGGTGGATGTATTCTCAGATGTCTGCTTTGGACCGAAGAATCTGGGACTCCCGAAGGAGGAGATCGAGAAGCGCGCGAAAGAGGCGCTTGACATGGTGGGACTCGATGAGAGCTTTTATAAGCAGTCCCCCTTCGACCTCTCCGGCGGACAGAAGCGTCGAGTGGCTATCGCGGGTGTTCTCGCAATGAAGCCGGAGGTCCTGATCTTAGATGAGCCGACAGCCGGCCTCGACCCGAAAGGCCGCGACGACATTTTAGGACTCGTACAAAAGCTCCATAACGAGCAGGGGCTGACGATCATTCTCGTCTCCCACAGCATGGAGGATGTGGCGCGATATGTGTCACGTCTTGTAGTCATGAACCACGGCGAGAAGGTCTTCGACGGAACCCCGAAGGAAGTATTCCGCCACTATAAAGAGCTGGAAGCCATTGGCCTTGCGGCTCCGCAGATCACCTATGTGGTGCACAAGCTGATCGACAAGGGGATCCCGCTGGATCCGGATATCACGACGGTGGAAGAGGCGAAGAATGCGATCCTTAAGATCTGGCACGAAAAGAATGGAAAAAGTTCCGGAAATGCAGCTCAGGTAAGCACAGCTGGAGCAGTTTCCGAGAACGCAGGTCATGGGAACGCCGCCGGAACAGCCTCTGGGAATGCGGACATCACAGAAAAGACAGCCGGGGAGGAAAAGACATGTTAAGAGATATCACACTTGGACAGTACTACCCGGTTGATTCCCTGCTTCACAGGCTGGATCCGAGAACAAAATTATTTGGAACTCTTGTATACATCGTAACCTTATTTATCGCGGACAACCTTTGGGCATACCTTGCGGCGACGATCTTTCTGATCACTGCCATCAAGCTCTCCAATGTCCCGGTAAAATTCATGGTGCGCGGCTTAAAATCCATCATGTTCCTGCTTCTCCTCAGCGTCAGCTTTAACCTGTTCCTGACGCCGGGTACCCCGATCTTTAAGATCGGTTTCCTTCAGATGACGTGGGAAGGTCTCCGGTTTGCGGCATTCATGGCGATCCGTCTTGTTTTTCTCGTTATGGGACCCACGATCCTGACACTCACGACGACGCCGAACCAGCTGACAGACGGTCTGGAAAAGAGCCTTGGATTTTTAAAGAAGGTCGGTGTTCCGGTCCACGAGGTGTCCATGATGATGTCTATTGCGCTCCGGTTTATCCCGATCTTAATTGAGGAAACGGATAAGATCATGAAAGCGCAGATGGCGAGAGGTGCTGACTTCGAGAGCGGGAATCTGATCCAGAAGGCGAAATCCATGGTACCGCTTCTTGTACCGCTTTTCGTATCCGCATTCCGCCGTGCCACGGACCTCGCGATGGCCATGGAGGCGAGATGCTACCGCGGCGGCGAGGGAAGAACGAAGATGAAACCGCTTAAGTACGCGAAGAGGGACCACATGGTTTATGGGGCGTATCTGGTGTATTTTGTGGTGGCAATTTTGCTTAAGGTCGTTTTGTAAAGAAATGGTAACTGTTCAGTAGGTCTGCGCACTTGCTGCGCTGACCGTAAGAAAACATAGGCTGGAAGGCAAAAATCCCATCAGCGAAGCTGATCTGGAATGGATTTTTGCACGTAACTATGAAGGTACTGAATAGTTACAAGAAATGAGCGATTTCAGCTGGGAAAAGGTAATTTGATATCTGATTCTATCCGGAAAACCGGGCAGAACTGGATTGGGCTGGAAATGGCAGAAGATAATTTGCAGCTGTGAAGCTGCAAAATAGCTGCTGGATCTGTATAAAAGTAAATTTGCCCGGGAATCCCCGGGCAGCAGAGGGAAAACAATAAAGCTATGAGACGAATCAAACTGACGGTGGCCTACGACGGCACCGCATACAAGGGCTGGCAGCTCCAGCCCAATGGCGTTACCATAGAGGAGATGTTAAATAAGGCTCTTTCGGATCTTCTGAAAGAGCCTGTCTGCGTCATTGGGGCAAGCCGGACTGACTCCGGTGTCCATGCAAGAGGAAACGTGGCGGTCTTCGACACGGAGAGCCGGATCCCGGGAGATAAATGCTGTTACGCGGTAAACCGCGGACTTCCGGAGGATATCCGTGTGGTGGAATCCGAGGAGGTTCCCCTGGACTGGCATCCGAGAAAGCAGAACTGCGTAAAGACCTACGAGTATCAGATCTTAAACTGTAAGATCGAGATCCCGACAAGACGCCTCTACGCCCATTTCTGCTATTACCCGTTAAACGTGGAAAAGATGAATGAGGCGGCAAAATATCTCATCGGGGAACATGATTTCATCAGCTTCTGCGCCGCAAACCACCAGGCGGAGGAGACGGTCCGGACGATCTACGGGGCCGAGGTGAAAAAGAATGATGAGGACATCGTAACGATCCGCCTTTGCGGCAGCGGATTCCTCTACAACATGGTGCGGATCATCGCGGGAACCCTGTTAAAAGTCGGAACCGGTGAGTGGGAGCCGGAACATGTGAAAGAGGTACTGGAGGCAAGAAACCGCAAAGAGGCGGGACAGACTGCTCCGGCGAAGGGGCTGACACTTGTGGGAATCGAGTATGAGAGGGAGATCCCAAAGGAGATCATTGGGAGAAATGAACATTGGGACGCTGTTCTGGATCAGAGTAAACTGGAATCCGACGGAATCTCCTGCGTCCGGATCAGGTTCTCCGAACCGGAAGAACTCCCCCGCCTGATCCGCCGCATGGTGCATCAGGCATACCGGAATGGGGCGAAGGAAGTGTTTGTGACGATTCCGGATGGATATGAGGTGTCGGAGACGGAAAGTTATGGATATTACCGACTCCGCAGGCTGGATGACGGCAGCTACGGAACGGAATATACGGGGAGGGCGCTATGAACCAGGTACTGATCCAGCTGATCTATTTTGTGATCTATTCCGTTGTGTTCCTGGTCATCGGAAAGCTCTCCTTTTCGGAAAGCGATTCTCTCTCCAAGTTTTTCGTCGGTGAGAGAAAAAATGACGAAAAACGCCTGTTTTTCACATTTGTCGGAACCTGGGTCTCCGCGGCGACGATTCTGGGATTTACGGGAAACGTATACCACAGCGGACTCTCTGTCATCGCGTCGTCGGTCATCCCGTGGTTTATCGGCGCGGGTCTCCTGTATCTGATGACGGACCGGCTATACGAGAATGATGTCCTGTCGATCCCACAGCTGATTGGAAAAAAGCATGATTCAAAATTTCTGCAGACAGCATCGGCCATTTTTATGATCTGCGGCTATATTTTCTATCTGATGATCCAGATCAAGGGATTTGGCATCGCGGTATCCAGCCTGCTGAATATCAATTACAAGGTAGCTGTCTTTCTTGTCTATCTTTTTATCCTCTATTCGAGCTTCGGCGGCTTTAACTCCGTCACGAAGTCGGACTGCCTCAATCTGATTATGCTCTCTGTGAGCATCGGGGTTCTGTATCTGGTTATCGTAAAAAATGTTCCGGGACACTGGTTTTTGACGGATCAGACTGTGCATGAACTCATAAAGAGCAAGGGCGTTTTTGAAAATCAGACAGCGGAGATTGGAATCTTCGTATATATCTCTATGTTCTTCGGCTGGGGAATGGGACTGGCATCGAATCCCCAGTATATGGTCAGGATCCTGGCGGCGAAGGATAAAAAAACCGCAAAACATATGATCCTGCATGCACTGATATTCCTGTGCGTGCTGTACTTTGCACTGACCCAGATCGGTCTTGGACTGCGGATCCTCTTTCCGCAGCTGAAAAATTACTGCTCCGCGGATGACGTATTTATCTATGCAGTGGTCAATCTCATGAACACACCGTTCAGCGGTTTCTTTCTGATCAGCGTGATCGGCGCCTGTGTCTCAACGGCGAACTCCCAGCTTCACCTGATCGGCTGCATGCTGTCCTACGATGTGGCTGCCCAGATCACAAAAAAGAAGATGTCGGAGGAACAGATCCTCATCCTGGCGCGGGTATTTATCTTCATAGGTGGCACGGCTGCACTGATCTTATCCGTAAATCCGCCGGAGGACATGCTGTCCTTCGGAGCGGACATCTGGGGATTATTCTCGGCGGCGCTTGCCCCTCTGATCTACGGTGGACTGTACTGGAAACGGAGAACGAAAGCCGGGGCGGTGGGAGCGTTCTTTACGGGACTTATCTGCTCTGTCCTGTTCTGGAAAATGGATCTCCGGATATACTGGGCATTTCCGGCAACACTGTGCGCAGCGGCGGTCTATGTTGTGATCCCGATGTTTGAGAAGAAGAGAGGGGCAGAAGAATGAGCGGAAAGAAAAAACAACTGTTTCGATCATGGTTCTGCAGGATCGAGCATGAGATCATGCTGCCGTTCGTCACGGTGGGAATTCTGGTGGTCTGTGCATTCTGTGCTATTTCGGTGTATAATGGATATACGGAAAAGCTTAAGGACAGAAAAGAGTACGCGAGGACCACGATCCGCGGCATGGAGGCGGATATTTACTATCTGCAGGGAAAACTGAGTGAGGATGAGATCCAGCAGAAGTATAATTTCTATTATGATCCGGCGGTGCGGATCATGGCTGCCGACGGTACGGTCATCACGGGTGACGAGGAGATCCCGGACGGGAACATGGAACTCCTGTACGCGGACAGTGGAAATTCCCTGGGGTGGCGTCTGGAATACTGGATGGATAAAAAGTCATTCGAGAACGCGATCCTGGAAGAACAGAATTACGTCATTGTGGGCGCTGTGGCCAGTCTCCTGATCATCGTCCAGGTCAGCGTGTTCCTCGCCTGGAGTCTCACAAAACCGATCCGCAGCATGGGCGCGGCGTGTAAAAAGCTCGATGAGAACAAGGACGGGTTCCGGGAGTACAGTTTCCCGGAGACAGCGAGAAAGGACGAGATCGGCCAGCTGGCGAGAACTTTTGAGGATCTTCTGAAAAACCTTGATAACTACACAAAAATGGAGTATACGAGCCGGATGTCATCGGCGCTGGCCCACGAGATCAAAAATCCGCTGGCCGGGATCCGTTCCGGGATCCAGGTCCTGGGCGGACGGGCGGTGAAGGAGAATGAAAAGCTTCTCTGCGACAGCATGCTCCATGAGATCGACCGGGTGACCGGGCTGATCAATGACCTGTTTACGCTGTCGGTAAAGAAGGAAAACCACAGACATGTCTTTCCGGCGGATGCGGTGCTGCGGGAGGTGGCATCTATCTACGCGAAGGAGTGCGAACAGCAGAATGTCACG
>ERZ780149.4315-NODE-4315-length-11106-cov-10.294001_pt1 | contig 11106 bp, 9 predicted proteins | sample MGYA00511367_ERZ780149 | MGnify/ENA primary metagenome ERZ780149 (study PRJEB29588, sample SAMEA2153852) | human gut metagenome | biome: human gut; feature: human-associated habitat; material: faeces | place: Denmark | collected 2008/2010 ...
GCGTTGATCATGTTGCCCTTGTACAGCTTCAGCTTCACATCGCCGGTCACGGTCTTTGCCAGGCTGTTGGCAAAAGCATCCAGAGCCTCACGCAGCGGAGTGAACCACTGGCCGTTGTAGACGATGTCGGCATACTTCTGTGCCAGCTGCTCCTTGAGGTGTGCGCTCTCCTTGTCCAGGGTGATGGTCTCCAGAACATTGATGGCCTTGTACAGGATGGCACCGCCGGGGGTCTCGTACACGCCGCGGCTCTTCATGCCCACCAGACGGTTCTCCACGATATCCAGCAGGCCGATGCCGTTCTCGCCGCCCAGCTTGTTCAGGTGCTCCACCAGCTCCACAGCGCCCATCTCCTTGCCGTCCACGGCAGTGGGAACGCCCTTTTCAAAGTGGATGGTCACATAGGTCGGGGTGTCGGGAGCCTGCTCAGGGCTGACACCCAGCTCCAGGAAACCGGGGTGGTTGTACTGGGGCTCGTTGGCGGGGCTCTCCAGATCCAGGCCCTCGTGGCTCAGATGCCACAGGTTCTTGTCCTTGGAGTAGTTGGTTTCGCGATTGATCTTCAGGGGGATGTGGTGAGCCTCGGCGTAGTCGATCTCCTCGTCACGGCTCTTGATATCCCACTCACGCCACGGAGCAATGATGGCCATATCGGGGCACAGGGCCTTGAGGGTCAGCTCAAAACGCACCTGATCGTTGCCCTTGCCGGTGCAGCCGTGGCAGATGGCATCCGCGCCTTCCTTAATGGCGATATCGGCCAGAGCCTTTGCAATGCAGGGGCGTGCAAAGCTGGTGCCCAGCAGGTAGTCCTCGTACTTTGCACCGAACTTCAGGGTGGGGAAGATGTAGTTCTCCACAAAATCCTTCTTCAGATCCAGAACGTACAGCTTGGAAGCGCCGGTAGCCTTGGCCTTTTCCTCCAGGCCGTCCAGCTCGGTGCCCTGGCCCACGTCACCGGAAACGGCGACGACTTCGCAGTTGTTGTAGTTTTCCTTCAGCCAGGGAATGATGATGGAGGTATCCAGACCACCGGAGTAGGCCAGAACGACTTTTTTAATGTTTTCCTTTTTCATAATAAACGCGCTCCTTTTAATAAAAATACACTTTTGTACCCTGATGCGCACTTTCCCTTCGCATCCTCTGTCTTTGATTCGCGGTTGATGCTTTTATTATACACAGCGCGGCTTTTCCGTCAATGCTGAAAACTGCCAAACATGCCGCGCGTTTGCGGCAGGATTTGTTACACTTTGTATGTTTATGCAGCATTATTTGTTTATATTCAATTTTTATGCAGTTAAAATGTATATATGAAATGCAAAAAAGCGCCCCGAAGGACGCTTTCTTTATGCTTGGTATCTTCCCAGGATCTCCTCCACCTGTTCCTGTGTCAGCGGGTGGGTTGGCTCCGGCTTTTCATTGCCCCTGCGCAGGGGCAGCCACCAGGTGGACAGGCCCAGCCAGCCGAACTTATAGGCAGTGTGGGGCTCACGGCCCACGCAGGTGAAGCCCAGGCGGGCATGGATACGCTCACTGGCGGGGTTGGGGTCTGCCACAAGGGCGTAGACATTCCAGTAACCCATCCCGTCCAGAATATCCAGCAGGGCGCGGTAGAGGGTATCCCCCACACCAAAGCCCCGGGCATCGGGGGCACAGTAGATGGTGCTCTCCACAGCCCAGTCGTAGGCCTCCCGGGGGTGGTAGCGGTGGGCACAGGCATAGCCCAGCAGTTTACCGTCCCCATCCCGGGCCAGCAGCAGAGGGATCAGCGCACGGGTGCTGTCCACCCAGTCCTCATACTCCGGCAAGGAAGAGGGCGTTACCTGAAAGGTGGCGGTATGGTGCAGGACATACCAGTTGTAGATGTCCAGGATCTCCGCCGCATCGGCCCGGGTGGCCAGCGAGAGCCGGGGCAGATTCTTCTCAGCCCATTCGGCGCACAGGGCCTCCTTCTGCGCCTTGGTCAGCTTTTTCAGGGCTGCTTCCCGGCGCAGGGCGGCAGATTTGTCTGTGCACCGTTCCAGATACGCGAACCGCTGTGCCCCCAGCGCACGGGTGCACTTGGCTCCCTTCCCGCTCTTGTGGGCGTACAGGCGGCTGGCCGGGTCATTTGTCCAGCCCGTGTAGAGCTGGCCGCCTGCGCAGCGCACCATATAGACATAGGCCCGCTCCGTCTTCTCCGCTTCCCCGCTCATATCACAGTCTCCCGTTGTTTTTCAGCACCTGACGGCAGGCGGCCAGCGCCGTCTCCTTGTCCTTTGCGGTGATGAGAAACCGGCTGGCGTGGCAGAAGCTGATGCCCTCGATGCCGCTCTTCTGCTCAATGACCTCCTGCGGCTGGCCCGCCCAGCTCTGGGGGAAGGGCAGCTTCGGCTTTTTGGTCTTGTGGTCGGTCACGCACTGGGCGCTCCACCCGCCGCGCTGGCTGGGGTAGATGACGAAGAGGGCATCGGTCTTGTACAGGCCATTCTTCCAGGGCAGGTAGCAGGGCAGGATCACGATGCCGTCCCGGGAGTTCTTATAGGCCTGCTGCACTTTCTCGTCGGCGCGGTTCACGGCGTTCGCGCTCTCGATCTGGTTTTCCAGGATCTGCTTTGCCACAGCCACCGCCTTGAAGAAGCAGGTATCCTGATCTTCCTTGGAGTCCCACACCGGGTTGAAGAAGCCGATGGCATCGCACAGGCTGTTCTGCTCGCCGGTGTTGTCGTTCAGGTCAAGGGGCTGGATAAAGTTTTCATCGATGAGCCGGGCCTGACGCTCCCCCACCAGCCCCGGGCCCAGCACCCGCCACAGCAGGCCGAAGGCCGCATAGGGGATGCCGTTGGCGCGGTACTCTCGGGGCTCCTGATGGTGATCGAACATGCCAAAGCCGATATCATACACGATGCCGTCGAAATCGTCCGGCACCACAAAGCCGCGGGTGATCCTGATGTCCGGCCGGATGATCTGCAGCAGCGCCGTTGCAAATACGTCGTCCGCATGGAACTTGCCGGCGTGGGTGAAGCCATTTGCAGGAATTTTCATAACAGCAATACCTCGTTCTCTTTCTTTGGGAACAGTATATCACATTCTGAAGCAGGGGACAAATTTTTGTGCACAACAAAGACCCGCCGGGCAGCATACGCCACACAGCGGGTCTGAAAGGAGGAAGTGCCGTTTCAGGGCACCTTATGAGAAGCGTGTGTTACAGGACGATGGGTTTCTCCGGGTCGAGCTCCAGGTTTTCGCCGTTGGATTCGATCACGCGGCGGTACCACTCGTAGCTCTTTTTCTTGTAACGTTCCAGCGTACCGGAGCCGTCGCTGTTCAGGTCCACATAGATCATACCGTAGCGCTTTTTGATCTCCGCCGTGGAGCAGGAGATCAGGTCAATGCAGCCCCAGCTGGTATAGCCCATCACGTCCACGCCGTCGTGCAGCGCTTCGCTGACCTGCACCAGGTGGTCGTTCATGTAGCGGATGCGGTAATCATCCTCCACCGTAAAGCTACCGTGGCCGTCCGGCACCAGGGTGTCGTTGGCACCCAGGCCGTTTTCGGCAATGAACAGGGGCTTGTGGTAGCGGCTGTACAGCCGGTTCAAGGTGTAGCGCAGGCCCTTAGGGTCGATCTGCCAGCCCCACTCGCTGACCTTGGAATACGGATTGCGCTTGAGGGTGGGGACCATGTTGCTGCCGGTGGGCTCGCCCAGCGAGTGGTCGGCGGCGGCGCAGTTGCTGGAATAGTAGCTGAACGAAACAAAGTCCACGGTGTGGGTCAGGGCTTCGCGGTCCTCATCGCTGATCTCCAGTTGCACGCCCTTTTCCTCAAACACGCGCTTAGCGTAGTAGGGATAGGCACCCAGGGCCTGCACGTCCGAGAACAGGTACACCTCGTTGTCCAGCTCCATCACCTCGATGATGTCATCGGGGTTCGGGGTGAGCGGGTAGATGGTAACGGCCAGGATCATGCTGCCCACCTTGTACTCCGGGTCGATGCTGTGGGCCAGCTGCACAGCCTTGGCGCTGGCCACCAGCTCGTAGTGGATGGCCTGATACAGCTGCTGGTTGCTCAGCTGGGCCTTGGGGGTCAGGATGGCACCGCTGACAAAGGGCTGGTGCAAAATGGAGTTGATCTCGTTGAACGTGATCCAGTACTTCACCTTGCCCTTGTACCGCTCAAACAGGACCTGGCAGTATTTCAGATACAGGTCGATCATGATGCGGTTGCTCCAGCCGTTGTACTTGCGGGCCAGGGCCAGGGGCGTTTCGTAGTGGGAAATGGTGATGAGCGGCTCGATGCCGTACTTGTGGCACTCGTCAATGACATCATCGTAGAACTTCAGGCCCGCCTCGTTGGGCTGTGCTTCCTCGCCGGTGGGGAAAATGCGGCTCCACGCAATGGAAAAGCGGTAGACCTTGAACCCCATGCCCGCAAAGAGCTTGATGTCCTCTTTGTAGCGGTGGTAGTAATCAATGCCTTTCAGCTTGAGGTTGTCGGGGGTCGGCTCCTCGGTGATGACCTTGAAGCCCTTGGGCAGCACATCCTGGATGGACAGGCCCTTGCCATCTTCCAGATAGGCACCCTCGCACTGATTTGCGGCCGTTGCGCCGCCCCAGAGGAAATTTCTCGGGAAATACATACAGGTTCCTCCCTAATGTTGCAGCGTCCGGGGATCAGTTCTTTTTCTCGTCACGGAACAGGACGAACGAGACGATAAAGGCCACCACAAAGGCAATGGCTGCACCGGCGCAGGCATAGTAGAAGTTGGCCATGGGGGTATCCAGGCCAATGTAGCTGGGCAGGGTCAGCAGACCGGGAGAGCCGCCGGAGTAGTTCTTGGTGTTCATCAGGCCCATAAAGAAGCCGCCCACGCCGCCGCCAGCCATGGCTGCGATCATGTTGGTGCGGATCTTCATGGTAACGCCGAACAGGACCGGCTCGGTGATGCCGCAGACGGCGGTGATACCGGTGGCGGAGGTCAGCTGCTTGAGTTCGGGGTCCTTGGTCTTGATGGAAACGGCCAGAGCAGCAGCGCCCTGTGCCACGTTGGAGGCCAGCTGGCCCGGATAGATGATGGTGTCAAAGCCGATGGTCATACGGTTGTTGATGCCAATGGGGGTCAGGGCGTGGTGGGTACCTGTCATGACCAGGAACGGCAGGAACACGCCGACGATGGTGGGCACCAGCCAGGGTGCCAGGGTGCTCAGGCCATTGATCACAGCTGCCAGGGCGTTGGAGACCACATAGCCCACCGGGCCCAGCACACACAGGGTGGCAATGCCGCAGATGAACATGGTCAGCAGCGGAGCGGTAAAGAAGCGGATGGCTTTGGGGGAGATGCGGGTAGCCCAGGGCTCCACCTTGGACATCAGCAGCACGCCCAGGATGATGGGGATCACGGACGAAGAATAGGAGGCGTTATAGATGGGCAGCATGAAGATGGTGATGGCCTCGCCGCTTTCCTTGGAGGCAGCCACCAGGTTCACAAAGCTGGGGTGGATCAGGATGCCACCCAGCATCATGGCCAGGTAGGGGTTGCAGCCCAGCTTTTTCGCCGCCGAGTTAGCCAGCAGGATGGGCAGGAAATAGAACGTGGCATCGCCCATGAAGTTGATGACCTGGTAGGTGCTGGACGTATTGCTGACCAGCTTGAACGCCACCAAGATGGCCAGCACGGCCTTGATCATGCCTGCTGCGGTCAGCGGGGGCAGGATGGGGGTAAAGATGCCGGTCAGGGTGTCGATGACACGGTCGTACCACTTGCCCTTGGGGGCGGGGGCTGCGGCGGCAGGGGCGGTGCCCAGCATCCCGCTGAGCTTCTCGTACACCTGCGTGACCTCGGCACCAATAATCACCTGGTACTGGCCGTTTGCCTGGGCAACGCCCACAACACCGGCCAGGCCCTTGATGGCATCGGTATCGGCTTTGGATTCATCTTTCAGGTTAAAGCGCAGACGGGTGACACAATGGGTGGCGTTGCTCACGTTTTCGGCACCGCCCACCAGGCTGAGGATCTGTTTTGCCAATGCGCCGTAATCTTCTTTTTTTGCCATTTGCAATTCCTCCATGATGGTTTGATCCGGGGTGATCCGGAGCCTGCTGCGCAGAAGCTCTGCGTCAGCCACACCGGGCAGCCCGCGGATCGCGTTGAGGTCGATCACACTGCGGTCCTTTACGGTAACGGACAGACAGCCGCTGCGGAAATCACACAGGCCTATGTTTTCTTTTCCGCCGGCCGGAGCAGCCAGCTGCTCCAGGAACTGTTTACGATCCATGGCAGAGGACCTCCCTCTCGGTCAATATCTTCTGAACCGCCCAACGCGCGCCATTGGGTGGATTCATGCAAAAAGGTGGGCAGGGAAGCGGGCCGGTTCAGGCCTCGTTCTTCTCCTGCAGGCGGGTGATGTGCAGCATGAGGTACACGATCTCCTCATCGTTGCACTGCCAGTTCCAGGCGGCCCGGAAATAGTCCGCGATGGCGCGGGCACATTGATACGCCTGCGGATAGTCCCGCCGCATCTGGGTCAGCATCCCGCTGATCCGCTCCTCCACCTGCCTGCCGGAGGCAAGCCGCTGGATGAGGTAGCGCAGATGCATGGAAAACCGGGAATACGAAAAGCTCTCTTTGTTGAGCGTAATAGCAAGCTGTTTCTCCACGATGCCGTCCACGTCCGAAAGGGCCTTGAGCGTCATCATCATGGAGTGCATATCGCCCGCTTCCGCCTCGGCGTTGATGAGGTGGAGGGCAATGTTCACCACCTCGCTGTCTGGCAGCTTCAGCCCGGCTTCCCGCGCCAGCAGCTCCCGTGCCTGTTTGGCCAGCTCTGTCTCCTTGGGGTACAGGTGGCGCACATCGTAAGCCAGCGGGGTCGAGATCTCGATGCCCTTGCGCAGCCGCTCCGCCGCAAAGTTCAGGTGGTCGGCCAGGGTAAAGGGCAGGTTTGGGTTCAGCGCACAGTCCAGCTCGATCTCAGCCCGCTCCGTGATCTCGGCGCAGGCCAGCACCAGCGGGCGGGGCAGATCGGCCGCCATGCCAAAATATTTGGGGTTCACGTCGTAAAACGTTCGCTCGATGCGGGAAAGATCCGTCAGCTCGTAAGGCATTTGGGGGAACCCGACCCCCCGGCCCAGCACCACCAGCTCCTTGCCGTTTCCGTCCAGTGCCAGGGCGGCATTGTTGTTGATCTGTCGGATGATTTTCATACCGTTCTACTCCCTGCATCGAATTTTCGGACAAAAAGAAAAACCCCGAATGCAGCAGCTCACACTACTCCCCTTGTTTTAGAAAGGGAATTCGATGCAAGTAGCGCCTCCGAGGAGTAACGTCTTGTTTTTACGAATTTATAATACCAAAGGTTCTTTGCTGTGTCTATTCGCACGATACCCAAAAAAGCGTATTGTTTTTTGTGCACCGTGAAAAAAGTGTAGCAAAAAGCCGCCGGGCAGAAAAATGCCCGACAGCCATTGGTTCAATCTAAATTCTATGCACTTACTTTTTCCGGCTACGTGTCTTGGTTACAGCCGTGGTGGGCTTCACGGCGGGGGAGAGGTTCGGCTTTTCGGTGAGGGCGGTGGTGGTGGGCTCGCCCAGTGCCAGCACCTCGGCCAGCTCCTTCTGCACCTTGGCGTTGACAGGGTCGTTCACGGCCAGCACATCGGAGTAAAACTGCTCCATCTCTTCGCGGGTGGAGAAGGTTGCAACGTACATCTGGTTGCCCATGGCACCGGACAGAGCCTCGGGGATGCGGTCCACCATCCGCATATTCTTCTGGTACTTCTGCATGATCTGCTCATGGCTGTACACAAAGTTCTTGCCATCGCGGCGACCCGCAAAGGGGCAGTAGTAGTGCTCGCCCACCGGCATATCAGTGCCGCCGAAGGCGATCATATCCGCCCAGATCTTGTACACGTTGGTGGAGCGGGCAAAGTTGATCATATCCGGGGTAAAGCCGCCGCAGGGGCGCATATTGACCTCCAGCGCCACGAGCTGGCCCTTTTTGCCCATGCTGGCCTGATCCTCGGTCATGCGGAAGAACTCAAAGTGGACGAATCGGCTCTTCACGCCAAAGCTCTTGACGGCGGCACGTCCGGCGGCGCGGGTATCCTCGGGCAGATCCTTGATGATATAGTAGATGGAGTTATCGTTGTCGTTGACGATGTCCATGATGGACACCGGGCTGACGTTGCCCGCCTCAAAGATGGGGTTGCCGCTGCCGTCGATGATGGCATCGTAGCTGTTGACCTCGGCGTGGACGAACTCCTCCATGATGTAGGAGAGGTCGGGGTGATAGGTGCTCTTGTAGAGCAGGAAGCGCTTCAGCTCCTCATCGCTGGACAGCTTATGGGTATCGGAGGCACCCACACCGTTGTCCGGCTTGACCACCACCGGATAGCCCACCTCGTCGATGAACTTCCTGCAGCTTTCCAGGTCGTCCACCATGTGGTAACGTGCGGTGGCGATGCCGGCCTTCTGGTAATACTCCTTCATCTTGCTCTTGTACTTGATGCGGGGCATATCCTCGGTCTGGAAGCCGCTGGTGATGTGGAAATCGGTGCGCAGGGCGGCGTCGCGTTCCAGCCAGTATTCGTTGTTGGATTCCAGCCAGTCGATGCGGCCATACTTGAAGGCGAAGAACGCCACTGCACGGTAGACCTCGTCATAATTCTCCAGACTGCCGACCTTGTAGTATTCGTTCAGGCTGTCTTTCAGCTCCGGCTTCAGCTCATCATAGGGCTGGTCACCGATGCCCAGCACGTTCATGCCGTCGTTTTTCAGCTCCCGGCAGAACTGCCAGTAGTTGGTGGGGAAATTGGGGGAGATAAAGATAAAGTTCTGCATAGCTTGATGATTCCTCTTTTATCCTAGAATATAAGGCATATAATACACGACCTGCTGATACCACCAATCCCAGTCGTGCTTGACATCATAGCCCCACAGGTCCACCCAGACAGGGATGCCTTTCTGCTCAAAGATCTGCTTGAGCTGCCGGGTGGTATCGGGCTGCTCCCAAGCGCCCTGACCGCAGCAGATGACCGCCTTCCTGCTGCGGTAGAGGTCCATATAGGGGTGATCGGTGGGGAAGTTGGCCATATAGTCCACGGGGGAGTTCTGGTAGACCACCTCGTCCATGTAATCGCCAAAGCCGTATTTTGCGGTGTAGATGCCGCTGAGGGCCAGACAACCATCAAAAAGATAGGGGAACCGCAGGTAGAGGTTGACGGCATGGGTCGCGCCCAGGCTGCAGCCAAAGGCGATCACGCCGGGGAGGCTGTCCCAGCCGTTGCGTTCCTTGGCGATATACTGGATCTTGGGCACGACTTCCTCCACGATGTAGCGGATCCACTGCTCATAGCGGCGAATCCGCCAGTAGGGGTCGCCGTTGGTGTCGGACCAGGTCTCCTGATCGATGGTGTCGATGGAGATGACCATGATCTGCCCGGATTCGATCCACGGAGCCAGCGTATCGGCCATGTGGAAGTCCTCAAAGTCGAAGAAACGGCCATCCTGACAGGGGATAAAGAGCATGGGGCGGCCTGCGTGGCCGTAGACCTTGCATTCCATCTCCCGGCCCAGTGCGGGGCTGTAATCCTTGAAGTATTGTGTTTCCATCTGGTTTCCCTCCTCTATAAAAAACCTCTCAGGCGCTCCGCGCCTCTCCTACCAGGAGAGGTGGCATCCCGAAGGAATAACGGAGCGGTTCAGTCCAGTTCATACATCAGTGTATGGAACACGAACGGCAGCTGCTTTTCCCAGCTGGCTTCGCTGTGGGTGCCGCCGGGCACCAGGCGGCTGGTCAGGTGGATGCCCCGGACCATGATCTTGCTGCACATCTCGGCAAATTCCCTGCGCATTCCCTCGTGGCTGCCCATCTCCTGGGAACCGTAGTCCATGTAGAGCACCGTGCCGGGCTCCAGCTTTGCGCGGCCCACCAGACCGCTGAGCTTTTCAGGAGACACCCAGATCGACGGCGACAGGGCTGCCGCGCGGCTGAAGGTATCGTTATACTGCAGCAGGGCGTACAGGCTCATCAGACCGCCCATGGAGCTGCCGCCAATGAACGTGTGCTCCCGGTCCGGCAGGGTGCGGAAATTGTGGTCAATGAAGGGCTTGAACCGGTGGATGAACCAGCTCATGGTCGCCTGCCCCTTGCCGTCAAAGTGGCCATAGGTCGGGTCATCGAAGCGGTAGGGCGAATACTCCACAAGGCGCTCGTTGTTGGGGCCTGCATTGCACTCCACTGCCGCCACGATGAGCGGGGTATCGGTGTAGTCCAGATAATCCGCCACGCCCCAGCTCTTGCCGTAGGTGGCATCCGCATCAAAGAACACATTCTGGCCGTCGAACATATACAGCACCGGATACCGGCGCTCCGGGTCGGCTTCGTACATGGTGGGCAGGTAGACATATACCCGGCGCTGCTCCACGCCGTTCACCGCAGGATAGCTGACGCTCCATTTTTTGACCATATTCCAGTTCCCTCTCGTTTCTGTTTTTCTGCACATAGTCTAGCACTGTGCAGGCGGAAAAGCAATCGGGGAACAAAACCTCTCCGTCAATGCTTCGCATTGCCGCCTCTCCTAGCAGGAGAGGCAAGAAAACGGTATCGTAATCTTGGCTCCCCTGACTAGGGGAGCTGCCGCCGTAGGCGGCTGAGAGGTTCTATGATACGGCAAACGCCGCCCGGCATTTCCACCCGGCGGCGTTTGCAAAAATTCTGAACAGAGAGAAGCGCGGGAAGGATCAATACTTCTTCTCAACCGGAACGATCCAGCCCTTGGTATCGGGGATCTTACCCCACTGCATCCCGGTCATGGTATCGTACAGCTTCTGGGTCACAGGGCCGATCTTGCCATCGCCAATGTAGGCGTGCTCGCCCTTCCAGACCAGCTCCTTGACAGGGGAGACGACTGCGGCGGTACCAGTGCCGAAGACCTCCTCCAGCTTGCCCTCACGGGCGGCCTGCATGATGTCCGCAATGGCCAGCTTGCCCTCGATGACATCATAGCCCCAATCCTTCAGCAGCTCGATGCAGCTGCGGCGGGTAACGCCGGGCAGAACGGTGCCGACGGTTGCAGCGGTGTAGACCTTGCCGTCGATCTTGAACATGATGTTCATGCTGCCGACTTCCT